>VOFI01002864.1_pt1 | contig 16835 bp, 27 predicted proteins | sample 5384131 | NCBI WGS metagenome assembly VOFI01 (sample SAMN12384728, study PRJNA508395) | human gut metagenome | isolation source: healthy gut H | host: Homo sapiens
GATACTTGGCGGGCGACTGCCTGGGAAAGTAGGACGTTGCCAGTTAAGAGGAGACTACATAGTAGTCTCTTTTTTATATAATAGATACAAATTTGAAAATTTATTATTTTCTAATAATTATTTTATTGACTATCTATTCCTTTTATATTATACTTTTCTTATGTTAATTTAGTAGTTAAATTCGAGGAGGAATTATATTATGATGAGTGTTAAATCATGGAACTATGCTTCAAAAGTGCTTGCAGTAGTACTTATGATTACTAGCTTTACTTTGCTAGCTGCGGCAAAAAGACATTAGAAACTTATGTTAATGACAATGATGAAGTTAAGCAGGAAATTGAAGAAAATGTAGGTAAAGGTACAGGATTAGATCTTTACAATTAAAGATAATACTGTAACATATACATATAAATATGATGTTACTTACAAAGATGATCGGGGTAAAAAGTAATGAAAAGAATCATTGAAGACAGCTATTCAGAACTCAGAATCTACATTCCAATCAATAATCAGCCAGCTTGAAAAGGAAACTGAAATAGATGGTATATCAGTAGTTGTTGAGTACATAAATGGTGATGATTCAGTAATTTACAGTCAAAATTTAAATAAAGAGATTCAATAAGATATTAAATTAGAAATCAAATACTAAAAGAGGATGCTTACGCGGTCTAAGTGTAAGCATCCTCTTTTATAGGCTATATGTCGATTTTTTCATTTCTTCATGTCGCTTGATTTTGGCTGTAGTTGTTTTTAATAGTTGGTTCGTCAGTTATTATTTGTACGTAAAAATCTGTTTGTATGAAGGTAGTCTGTTGTTAATCTTGTCGATATCGTCATCTATTATTTTATGAAGCTGGTCTTCGGAAATATCACCATAATTTGCTTTTACATATTCTTTGTTATAGACGATTTTTGCTTTGCTATTGTAGCATTTGATGCATCGTGTTTTTTAGCGGCAGACAAAAACCATATTTTCTTCGACATAAGGTAGGCGGCGATAAGAGTTTCAATCTCTTCTGGATAAACATTTTTACCATTCTTAAGGACAATTACATTTTTAGCGCGTCCACATAAAACAAGTATCCGTCATGGTCTATGTATCCCAAATCGCCAGTTTTAAACCAACCATCGCTAAAAGCGTCAGCTGTAGCTTCGGGATTGTTGTAGTATCCCTGAGTGATATTAGGACCCTTTGCTAGAACCTCGCCGATACCTTCTTCATTTGGATTATCGATTTTTATTTGAACATTCACTAGAGGTTTTCCAACTGAACCAAGGCGTAGATTTCCTTTGCATTCGGCTGTTAAAATCGGTGAGGTTTCTGTTAGTCCGTACCCTTGCAATGTAGTGATACCAAATGCCTGGAAACCTGCTAGAGCATCCCTATCAATAGCTGAAGCGCCACTTACAATCAGACGAATATTGCCACCAAGTCGATCTAGTACGGATTTAAAAACCTTGCGCCTAATATCTATACCAAATTTCATAAGGAAAGTTGTAACTTTTATCATTCGATTGATAAGTTTATTTTTTCCCTGTTTTTTAGCGGTCGCCATAACTTTTTTGTAAATGCCTTCAATAAGTAGAGGCACGCATATAAATACGGAAATCTTATATTCCACTCAAATTTTTTTTTGTAGATATTTTAAACCATCGCAAAACGCAGTGGATGTGCCGTAGTGAAGCATTATCATCATTCCTGTTGAACCAAATGTGTGGTGGAATGGCAAAAGGCCATATTTCGGTCTTCTGGGTAAACTTTAATGCTTGATGTCACCGCAAAAATGTTGGAAGTTATATTTCTGTGAGAAATCATCACGGCCTTAGCTTTTGAAGTTGTGCCGGAAGTAAAAAGCATAATCGCCATTTTGTCGTTATCGATTTTTCTGTTGTAATAATAGTTATCCTCAAGACTTGAAATATTTCTTTCATTTTCAATTATTTGGCTTATGTCTTCCATAGCAATAAATTTTGTTACAGTAGTGGTTTCATTTTTATTTTATCTATTATTGCGGAATGGCTTTTGTCGTATATTAAAAAAACTGTTGCGTCGCTAGATTTTAGGGAAGTCAAGACTTCTTCAAAAAGGGGAGCCCTTTGTCTAAACGGGACTACAACTCCAAGACCACAAACGGTGGCAAAATAACCGATAAGCCATTCATAAGAATTATTTCCCTATTATGGCTACACGATTTTCTTTTATACCTTGAGCATATAGATAGTTTGAAAAATATATAATATCCTCTCTAAATTGAGAGTAACTAATGTGCCTGTATGTTACATCTTTTCCTTTTTTGTTTTTAGTATAAAAAGCATCTTTTGTGTTGTATTTTCAGCACAATAATCGATTAAATCTCTGATATTTTCATGTAAAACACCTTTATATAGGCTAGGTAAATTGTTCATTTTGTATTTCCTTTCTATTTATATAATTATAATAATCAATCCATCTAGTAAACGATACTATGTTACAACGTGAATACAACTTTGTCAACTGTTGACACTATAATTTTCATATGATATCCTTTTATGATGAAAAAGGAGTTAATTATGGAATACAATTTTAAAAATACCAAGATGGGAAGAATTGCCAAATGTTGATTTGTATTTAGAAGGATTATATCGCTTTATAGATGAAACAATTGGGAATATATAAATGAAGATGGCAAAAAGATGATTACTAAAACTATGGTTAACAATTATAAAACAGAAAATAATTGATGCACCAAAAATAAAAAATACGATAAGGTTTCGGTTGCATCTTTATTTGTAATTGCAATTTTAAAACCGGTTTTTAGTATGAATGAAATATCGAAACTGATTTCTCTTGCTTTAAAGGCAAATGAGAGGGATGTTTCATATAATCAGTTTTGTCAGGTTACTGAAGATGCGGTAAAAAAATGTTTTTGCTGGTAAGGCATTTGATCAAAAGGGAGATTTAAATGAAGCCCAGTATATTTTGAGAAATGTGAGTAGAACTTTTGCATGTAAATTATATGTAAAAAGAGAGTTTTTTCAACGGTAATATTTGTGTAGAATAGGTGAAATAACAATATTTGATTTGACGTATTTATATAAGTGGTATAAAATGACTATTGTGTAATAATATAATTAAAGTTAAAGAAAAAGATTTATGGGAGACTAGATGAAAAAAAAGAAAAAATTAATCGCATTTCTAACTTGTGGTTGTTTGGCATTTACTTTATTTTCGCATTGTCTAATATTTCTTATGGTGCTTCAGAGTATCATAACTATAGTCCAGATAAAAAAGGTGTTACAAATGTTAGCTCAGTGATGAGAAAAGTGCAAGCACAAGTTCTAGTAAAATCTTGACTGTACCAAGTGGTAAGTCTTTACCTATTTATGGATATATGGAAGTTCCTGGTAAAAACTGGTATAAAGTAAAATACAACGGTAAAAAACAGGATACATTAGAAGAGATTTAATAAATGTAACTAGGATCAGTTAGTTCATCATCTAGTGCAACTAATGGATCGACAAGTTCTACTGGTAAATATTATAACTACAGTCCAGATAAAATTGGCAAGACTACTGCAGCCATGAAATATGCGTAAAGGTGCATCAAACAAATACAGCAAAATAACAACCATTCCTAAGGGAAAATCTATAACAATTTATGGGTATATGGAAGTTCCAGGAGTTAATTGGTACAAGGTGAAATATGGTAGTCACACTGGTTATGTAAGTCGCGAGTATGTGAAGGTGACAGGTACAGTTGCTAGGCAAAATCATCTATTACAGGCAGTGGTATAAAATATCCTACAACTTTGACTCAGGGAAAAAGCTTTAGTGTTACAGGTAGTTTAAAGTCTACATATAAAATTACGGAAGTTAAAGTTGGAATTATGAAGGTTTCAACTGGTAAATTTTATAGTAGTTTTACAGGAATAGCTAAACCTAATGCAAAAAACTTATAGCTTAAATAAACTTGATTCAAAAGTACCTTTTTGGAAAAGCTAAACCGGGCACTTATTACTATACAGTATGGGCAAAAGATGAAAAAGGAAATTCATTTACTGTACTAAAGAAAAAGTTTACAGTAAAGGCAAAAAAGTACAAGTGTAAGTTCAACTCTAAAAATAAAAAATGCATCTGTACCTAAAGATAGATATTATGGGGCGCTGTTTCCAGTTGAGGGTATTGTTTCTTCCAACTATGAATTATCCAATGTCAAAGTTAGCGTTGTAAATAGTAGTGGGGATACTATGTCAGGATGTGATGAAAGTGTAAATCCTAGCGGCAAAAGCTATGACTTAAATAAACTTGATGATGATGTAAAAGGTAAGTAAATTGCCAAAAGGTAGTTATACTTACAAAGTAACTGCTAAGGACAGTAGTAAAACTGAAAAACATTGGTTAAGTCAAGCTTTTCTGTTAAGACTATAAGTACTAATTCACAGGGTAAAACGTTGAGTTATAATGTTTCTAAGTTTAGGAAAATTGGAAAACAGCCGTATTCTGGTCCTTGTGGTCTATATGCAATGGCTTATGGCAGATTAGTTATAGATGGTGATTTTACTATCAGTAGTAAATATAGTTCAGTATGTAGTCAGTTAACAAGTCAGTATGGTCTTGGTAGTAACGCAAGCACATTGGAATGAAGCTGGTGCAGTAAGTGTTTGGACTACAAATGCTAAGACTGCTTATCAAGCTGTTCTAAATGAAATCAACAGTGGCAGACCTTGTATAATACCTGTAAATACACCGAGAGGAAACAAATCATTTTGTAACTGTTATAGGTTATACCGAGAGGAACGACTGCAAACAAATGTAAATTTATCTAGACTTGTAATACTTGATTCGGCATATGGACATCAGACTTTTGGGGATACTCATGGGTATTCAGATAAGTCTAGTAGCAGTGCTAGATATATAAAATTTAATTGGTAATAGAATAGATAATCGCATTAAAAAAGGGACACTTTGAATTGTGTCCCTTTTGTGTTGTCTATTGTTCTGAAACTGTTGATTCTTCTGTAGTGCCTTCAGTAGTATCGTTTTTATCGGTATTTCCATCAGTACCACTGTTGTTATTACCATGATTGTTATTATTATCTGTGTTGTCTTCGTTTGTATTCGTATTGTTATCTGGTTTGAAGATTTACTTGGTTTGTTAGGTTTATTAGGCTTACTTGGTTTATTTGTGCTATTATTATTTGAATTGCTGCTAGAGCTATTTGAGTTACTGTTATTATTGTTGCTTTGCTGTTGGAATTGCTATTTGAATTATTGTTGCTTGAGCTATTATTGTTTGAACTGCTATTTGAATTAGAGTTACTATTACTATTATTGCTTGAATAATTACCGTTGGTATTTGAGTTGCTAGAATTATTGCTATTATTAGTAATGGCTTCTTTTCAATCTCTGAGTTTTCAGCGTCTATGGTTTTATCCTCAACTGTTTCGCTAAAGTTTATATCAAGCGTATCTATTATTTTTCTGGAAGTACAGCCTTATAGTCTCAGTTAAAAAAAGATTGTAGAAAAGAGCTACGCAAATTACAACTGAAAAAGACAGTTGAAAGTGCTATTATTTTATTAAAGGATAAAACTTACTTTTATTTTTTGATTTTGGTTTTTTCTGACTAGATCTCATGATTTTCCTTTCATATATACTAATTAATTTATTATCAATGTTTTATCTTAATAAGTTTTGTGCTATAATATTATAAGCAATTTATAGAATAAAATCAATAGATAGAGGAGAGCAAAATGGAACCGAAATACAAACGAGTAATATTAAAAATAAGTGGCGAAGCGCTTGCAGGTGACGAAAAAATTTGGTATCAATGGTGATACAGTAAAAATATAGCTAAGCAGGTTAAGGAAATACACGAACTTGGTGTAGAGGTTGCCATTGTTGTTGGCGGAGGTAACTTCTGGAGAGGCAGAACAAGCAAGGATATGGATAAAGCTACAGCTGATTACATGGGTATGTTAGCTACAGTTATGAATTCTTTAGCATTACAGGAAGCTATTGAAGCAATTGGTCTACAGACTAGAGTTCAGACTGCAATCGAAATGAAAGAAGTTGCAGAACCATATATCAGAAGAAAAAGCACTACATCATCTAGAAAGAGGCAAGATTGTAATCTTTGGTGCAGGAACAGCAACCCCATTCTTCTCAACAGATACTACAGCTGCTTTATGAGCTGCAGAAATAGATGCAGATGTAATTTTACTAGCTAAAAAAAGTTGATGCTGTATATTCTGATGATCCAGAAACAAATCCAGATGCAATTAAGTATGATGAATTAACTCATTATGAAGTTCTTGAAAAAGACTTAAAGGTTATGGATTCAACTCTTTGCTTCACTTTGCAGAGATAACAATATTACAATCCATGTATTTTGGAATTGCAGAAGAAGGAAATGTTATGAAAGCAGTATGCGGAGAAAAATCGGTACTGTTATTAAATAAAATATTTAAATTAAGATAATTATTGGAGGAAATTACAAAATGAGTGATAAAGTATTTGAAACATTAAAGCAAAAATTGATAAAACAGTTGCTAAGCTAAAGGGAAGATTTATTGACAGTTAGAGCAGGTCGTGCAAATGCAGCTTTACTTGATAAGGTTATGGTTAAATACTACGAAGTACCTACACCTTTAAAACAGCTTGCTAACATTTCAGTTCAGATCCAAGAACTCTAGCAATCTCACCATTTGATGCTTCTATTATCAAAGATATTGAACATGGTATCAATGAAGCAAACATCGGTATTACACCAAGCAACGATGGAAAAGTAATTAGACTTACTATCCCTCAGCTAACAGAAGAAAGAAGAAAAGAACTAACTAAAACAGTTAAGGCTCTTGGTGAAGAAGCAAAGGTTGCTCTTAGAAATCTAAGAAGATCAGCTAATGATGAACTTAAAAAAGAAGAAAAAAATGGAGACATCACTGAAGATGAACTAAAGGAAGGTCTAGATAAAGTTCAAAAAGACACTGATAAAGGTGTTAAGATGATTGATGAAGTAGTTCTTTGCTAAAGATAAGGAAATTATGGAAATCTAAGATTATGGTTGATATGAATAGGATTCCGGCTCACGTTGCCATCATTATGGATGGCAACGGTCGTTGGGCCAAGAAGAGAAATATGCCAAGGGTTATGGGACATAACGCTGGTATGAAATCAATGAAGGAAATTGTTAAAAAAGCGCCACTTTTGGGCGTGAAGTACTTAACCGTTTATGCTTTTTCTACAGAGAACTGGAAACGTTCAGAAGAAGAAGTAAGCGGTATTTTTTAAGTTAAGCTTATTAAATACGTAGACAGCGAGTTAGATGAACTTCATAGAAACAATGTAAAAGTTAATATCCTGGGAGATTGTTCTAGGATGTCAGACAAAGTAAAAATGAAAAAGCTAAATTTAACAGTTGAGAAAAACAAAGAACAATACTGGATTGCAATTTAATATAGCATTAAATTACGGTTCAAGAGATGAAATTGTCCACGCTGTTAAGAGAGTAGCAGAAAAAATTGAGAATGGTGAAATTTCTGTTGAAGATATAGACGAACAGATGATTGGTAAATTTGTACACAGGAGAGCTTGATATTCCAGATAGACTTAGTTATTAGAACTAGTGGGGGAAATTAGATTATCAAACTTTTGATGTGGCAGCTTGCATACGCTGAAATGGTATTTTACAGATGTGCTATGGCCTGATTTTACACCAGAAGAATTTGAAAAAACAATAGAGATATTCCAGAGCAGAGACAGGCGCTTTGGTGGGAGGGTAGATGATGAAAACTAGAATTCTTTCAGGAATTATTATGCTACCGCTTTTTGGCAGTATTGTATTTTTGGCGGATATCCTTTACTAATTGCATGTTTCTTGGTTGCAGTTGTGGGAGCACATGAGTTCTGGCCAAGGGATTTCATGCTATGGATATAAAAACCGTGTTATCCTATTGCAGTAATATCGGCAGTAGGGGCTTTATGCAATTAATTTGTTTACAAATGACGAAAGCTGGCATATGCTATGGCTATTTGGCAGCGTGTTATTAAGTTTGCTTTATCTATTTAAGATAGAAGAACGCAAGCTAGAAGATGCATGGCAACAATTACAGGTATAGTTTATGTTGTTTTCTTTTCATACCATGTAGTATTAGTTGAGCAGACTGGCAAAACAGCTATTTTAATTTGGCTTATTGTACTTGCAGCTTTTGGAACTGATATTTGTGCATACTTTGCAGGTGTTGTTACACTTGAGAAAACACAAACTTTGTCCTAAAATCAGTCAAAGAAAAGTGATGATTGAAGGATCAATTGGCGGTATACTTGGTAGCGTAATTGCATGCGGTATATTTGATATTTCTTTTTTGCAAATGAATATCTAGTTCATTGCTTAGTTATAGGACTTTTAGGTGGAGTTGTATCACAGTTTGGTGATTTAACAGCTTCTATATTTAAGAGAAAAATGGGCATAAAGGGACTACGGTAATCTAATACCTGGACATGGTGGTATTTTTAGATAGATTTGATAGTGTTCTATTTACTGCTCCATTAGTTTATTATTATATATAGTTTTAGTTATACAGTAAGGTATTAAAATGAAAAAAATAGCAATTTTAGGTAGTACTGGTTCAATAGGAACCCAAGCGCTAGACATTATAGAAAAGAACAGTGATAAATTTAAGGCTACAGTGCTTTCTTGTGGCAAAGAGGACAGAAAAAACTTTCAGAGCAAATTGATAAATTTAAGCCGGAAGTTGTAGTTGTTGCAACAGAAGCACAAGCAAAGAAATTAGCAGTAAGCACAAAGATGTAGAAGTTTTATACGGAGATGATGGTTTGTGTCAAGCTGCTTCAAAAGGTGATCATGAAATGGTGCTAAATTCACTTTATGGGCATAAGGGGATTAGACTTATAGTATTTGTGCTGGCAAAGATATCGCCTTGGCAAATAAAGAAACGCTGGTTGCTGGTGGCGAAGTTATTATGTCAGCTGTTGAAAACACGGAGTTAAAATGCTTCCAGTGGATAGTGAGCACAGCGCCATTTTTCAATGTTTGCAGGGTAACAAGTCAGAGGTTAGAAAAATTTTATTGACTGCTTCAGGTGGTCCTTTTAGAGGAATGACTCTTGAGCAGCTTCAGGGTGTTACTTTGGAGCAGGCTTTAAATCACCCCTAATTGGGACATGGGTAGCAAAATAACTATTGATAGCGCTACTATGATGAATAAAGGATTGGAAGTAATTGAAGCAAAATGGCTATTTGATGTTGAACTTGATCAGATACAGGTGCTAGTTCATCCACAAAACAGTATAGTTCGTAGTGGAGTTGAATACATCGATGGATCAGTTATAACTCAAAATGGGAGTTCCAGATATGAGAACACCTATAGCTTTGGCATTTACTTATCCAAATCGAATTGAAAATTCTATGGAAAATTTGGACTTTTTCGGAGCAGGAGCTAACTTGACTTTTGAAAACCAGATTTGGAGACATTTAAGTGTCTAAAATTGGCTTATGATGCTTTTAAAGCAGGTGGAAGCTATCCAGTAGTTTTAAATGGAGCTAATGAAGTTTTAGTAGATAGATTTTTAAAGAAAGAGATTGGATTTATTGAAATACAGCAAACTTTAGAAAAAATCTTAAAATGAACATAAGCCACAGTATAACTTAAGTTTAGATGATATTTTATCAATTGATAAAGAAATCAGAAATATGATTTAAAATAAGGAAGAATAAGTATGACGATAATTTATGCGGATTATTATGATATGTATATTGATTTTTATCCACGAGCTTGGTCATTTTATTACTGCTAAGCTTTGTGGAGTAAAAGTCAATGAATTTGCACTCAGGTATGGGACCGGTAATAGTGCAACGACAAAAAGGAGAAACTATGTACTCTCTTAGAGCCATTCCTATAGGCGGTTTTTGCGCTATGGAAGGTGAAGATGAAGAAAGCGATGATGAGGGTGCATTTAACAAAAAGCCTGCTTGGAAAAAGCTATTATCTTAGCTGCAGGTGCATTTATGAACTTACTGATGGCAGTTTTACTTATGATTATTGTTGTATATGCTATCGGTTTTCCAACTTCAACTTTTTGATGAGGTAACTAAAGGGTCACCAGCTGAAAAAAGCAGGAATTATAACAGGTGATAAAGTTATAGAGGCTAATGGTCAAAAAGTTGACGATTGGTATGATTTTACTGAAATTGTAGAAAATGCTGATAAAGATGATAAACTTCAGCTAGTTATAGAAAGAGATGGCAAAAAAATTACTACTTCGTCAGGATTTACAGAAGTTGATGGACGTAAAGTAATTGGAGTAACTTCAAAATACGAAAGAAATGCTGCCAAAGCTATTGTAAATGGGCCAAAGGCTACTATAAATATGGCTAAAAGCATGTATACTGTTTTGAAACAGCTAGTAACGGGAGAGGTTTCAACGAAGGATCTTTCGGGACCAGTTGGTATAGTTTACATGGTAGATAAAAGCGTTTCACAAGGATTTATAACATTCTTATACTTTACAGCTATGATGAGTTTAAACTTAGCGATAGTAAATATCTTCGCCATTCCCAGCCCTTGACGGAGGACGTTTAATATTTGTAGTTATTAGAAAAATTACAGGTAAAGCTATTACTGACAATATGGAAGCGATAGTTCATATGGTTGGTATGATTTTATTAATGCTATTGATGGTTTACGTTACATGGCAGGATATTGTAAGATTTATTGTTCCAATTTTTAAGTAGGTGATTAATATGAATAGACAAGTCAGAGTAGGAGATGTGCTTATAGGCGGAGGAGCAGATGTTAGCATCCAGTCTATGAGCAATATAGATACAAGAAATGTTAAAGCAGTTTTAGAGCAAATCCATATACTTGCAGATGCGGGATGTCAAATTATGAGATTAGCTGTTCCAACTATGGAAGTCGCAGAGGCTTTTGGAGAAATAAAGAAAAAATCAGTGTTGCCTTTAGTTGCAGATATTCATTTCGATCATCGTCTTGCAATTGAAGCGATGAAAAACGGTGCTGATAAAATTAGAATAAATCCAGGTAATATAGGAACTGTTGAAGATGTTGGCAAAGAGTTGTTAAAGTGGCAAAAGAAAGAAATATACCTATTAGAGTTGGTGTTAATTCAGGCTCTTCAAAAGGATATTTTAGAGAGAGAAGGTATGGTAAATGCTAAAGGATTAGCCGAAAGCGCCATGAGAAGTGTAAAAAAATCTTAGAAGATTTGGATTTTAACGATATCGTTGTATCACTTAAAGCTTCTGATCCTAAAATGAATTATGAAGCTTATATGCTTATGAGCAAAATGGTTGATTATCCACTTCATATAGGTGTTACTGAAGCAGGAACAGTAGAAAGAGGTAAAATAAAAAGTGCAGTTGGACTTGGAGCTCTTCTTCTTTTAGCTGGTGTAGGAGATACTATGAGGGTATCGTTAACTGGTGATCCCCTAAATGAAAATCATCGCGCAAAATCAATTTTATCATCAGCAGGGTTATACGAAGAACCTATAAATTTGATTTCATGTCCAACTTGTGGCAGAACAAGCGTTGACTTAGAAAAAAAATATAATCGGCAAAATCGAAAAAAGATTTAGTAGCAGTAAGTAAATACAGAAAAAGACAACAATTTAAAACCACTTACTGTAGCAGTTATGGGCTGTGAAGTCAACGGACCTGGTGAAGCTAAAAGTGCTGACCTAGGAGTCGCATGTGGTAAAGGTAAAGCGACTACTATTTATCAATGGCAAAACAGTGAAAACAGTAGATGAAGAATTAATAAGTAGTTCAATAATTGAAATGGTTAAAAAATTATGAGAGATATATTTAATCGATTTAAGACAAAAGATATATACCAATATAATTTAGAGAACAGCTTCCCTGTCAAAAGAGACAGGGAAGTTGTCTATTGATGAAAACAAAACTTTATAATACCTCTTGCAGACGTGAGAGAGACAGAAGCAGGATTAAAAAATGCCATTCCTGGTGTAAGTGATGTTATCTTTTAATTTTGAATACGAAGATATGGCCATGAGTTTAGATGAAATTATGCCGATTTTCATTGAATATTTAATAGCTAAAGCAAATGGCAAGTATTGTCATCTAACCAACACAATAAGAAAAGAAAACTTTAAATATGAAGAGGATACAATTACAGTTTTTGTAGTAGGTGAACGCATAGCAGAAGAGCTAAATGAAAGTTTATCTATGATGTTTTCACAGTTGTTAAAAAAAGACACTTTTGGATATAATTATAAATTTGTATTTTCCAATGATGAAAAAGCTTATGAAAAAGCGGAGCAAGATAAAAAGAAGATTACAACTTTAGTTGAAGTACCTTTTTGTGAAAAAAGAAACCGAAAAGAAACAGTCAAGCTCAGCACAAAATAAAAAATCACACAGTACAAATAGTTATGGACAAAAGAGACAGAAACGAGAAGAAAAATAGAGATGGTAGGCAACCTAGTAATGGGGTAAGCCTATTTTTGGTGAAATTTTACCTATGACACAGTTTTCTGAACTTAGTGGAGACTGTGTTTTAGAGGGAGAAATTTTTGCAAAGACTAATAAAACAATAAAAAGGCAAACTTATTGTTACATTGCTTTTCTCTGATAAAAGACTTCTGTATGTGGCAAGTGTTTTGTAAGCCCTGAAAAATGGGAAGTAATCGACAAGAATTTAAATTGGGAGATAGGATAAAAAAAGTACGTGGAGTAGCTGAGTTTGACAGTTATGCCAATACACCTGTCTTGATGATGAAAGATATTGAAAAAGAAGAAAAGAAGTTAGAACTGACAATGCTGAAGAAAAAGAGTAGAGCTACATGCTCATACTAAGATGAGCTCTATGGATGGACTTGCAGATGTTAAAAACTTGTTAAACAGGCAAAGGCTTGGGGACACAAGGCTGTTGCAATTACAGACCATGGGGTAGTACAGGCATTTCCAGAAGCAAAGAAAGGCAAAGAGGCGGAGATATTAAAATTATCTACGGTGTTGAAGGATATCTCTTAGACGATAGAGATTTACAGCCGCCAGATGGCACTATTGATTACAAGAAAAAAGGAACAAATCACGTTATTATAATTGCAAAGACTCAAAAAAGGATTGAAAACTTATACAAACTTGTTTCACTATCTCATATAGATTATTTTTACAGAAAACCGAGAATACCAAAGTCACTTTTAACTGAAAACAGAGAAGGCCTTATAATCGGTTCTGCCTGTGAAGCAGGTGAAGTATTTAGAGCTGTTTTAAATAACTTGCCAGAAGAAGAAATAGATGAACTTGTAAGATATTATGATTATCTTGAAGTTCAACCTTTAATCAACAACAAGTTCCTTGTTAACAACGGCCGAGTAGAAAATAAACAAGGACTAATAGATTTAAATAAAAGGATTATTGAACTTGGTAAAAAACATGGTAAACCTGTAGTTGCAACTTGCGATGCTCACTATATAGATGAAGATGATCAGATGTATAGACGTATTTTAATGGCAGGTCAAGGTTTTAAAGACTTAGGGAAGGCGGTCTATATTTTAGAACTACAGAAGAAATGTTTAAAGAGTTTGACTATCTTGACAGTGAGACAGCTAAGGAAATTATAGTTGATAATCCAAATATGATTGCCGACTGGGTAGATGAGATAAGACCTGTTCCAAAGGGAAAATTCCCACCTCATATAGATAACGCAGATGTTATTTTAAGAGAAGGTTGCTATGCAAGAGCCCATGAAATCTACGGTGATCCATTGCCAGAGCTTATACAAAAACGTTTAGATGATGAGCTTAGCGCTATTATTGATGAAGGCTATGCGGTGATGTATGTATCTGCTCAAATGTTGTACATAAGTCAAATGAAGATGGATACCTAGTAGTAAGGATCAAGAGGATCTAGGTTCATCATTTGCGCTACTATGGCAGGTATTACAGAAGTAAACCCACTACCCCCACACTATATTTGCCCTGAGTGTAAATACTTAGAGTGGGGAGACGAAAATGAGTATGACTGCGGAGTAGATATGCCGGAAAAAATTGTCCAAACTGTGGTACAAAGTTAAAACAGGAAGGGTTTACTATTCCATTCGAGACATTCTTAGGGATACCGGGGAAACAAAAAGAACCTGATATCGACTTAAACTTCGCTGGAGAATACCAGCCTATAGCCCACAAATATGTAGATGAAATTTTCGGCGCTAAAAATGTATTTAAAGCAGGAACAATAGGTACCATAGCAACTAAAACAGCTTTTTGGTTTTGTACTTAAATACTTTGAAGAAAGACAAATCCCTGTAAATAAATATGAAACTGAAAGGTTAGCAAAGCAGGATGTGAGGGAGTAAAAAAAAGAACTACAGGCCAGCATCCGGGAGGCATTATTATTATGCCCGAAGGCCATGAAATTTACGAGTTTTGTCCAGTGCAAAGACCGGCAAATGATATGAATTCGGATTTTATTACTACACATTTTGATTATCACGCTATCGATGAAAACTTGTTAAAGCTTGATATACTAGGGCACGATGCCCCTTCAATTATAAGGCACTTGCAAGATATGACAAGTATAGATCCAATTAAAGACGTGCCTCTAAAAGATGAAAAAGTAAATAGCATATTTTTAAATGCTGATGCTTTAGATATAAACGATCCCGAATATAGATTTAAACATGGCAGTTACGGTATACCAGAGTTTGGCACTAAGTTTGTAAGACAAATGCTCGACGATACACAGCCGAAAAAATTCGCCGATTTAGTTCGAATATCTGGATTTTCTCATGGGACTGATGTGTGGCTAGGCAATGCCAAAGACTATATTAAAGATGGTACTGCCACTATGCAAAAATGCTATTTCAACCCGTGACGATATTATGAACTACCTGATTTTAAAAGGAGTTGAACCTATTCCTGCCTTTACCATTATGGAAAAGGTTAGAAAAGGAAAAGGTGTTACTGATGAAGAGGCGAAAATTATGACAGACAATGGTACGCCCCAGTGGTATGTTGACTCTTGTAGAAAAATTAAGTACATGTTCCCAAGAGCTCATGCTGTTGCTTATGTAACAATGGCATATCGTATTGCTTGGTTTAAGGTATATCAGCCACTGGCTTTTTATGCAGCACATTTGACTACAAAGATTGCAGACTTTAACTGGGATGTAATTAAAAAAGGCAAACAGGCCATTTTAAATAGGATGGACGAATTATTAGCCAAGGGCAAAGTGCGACAACTAAAAGAAGAGGGTGAAATTTTAGTTCTAGAAATCTGCTATGAAATGGCAAAGAAGGGGATATACATTTATGAGTCCTTCTTTTGAAAATAGCGAAGCTACTAGATTTGGTGTCAAGAATGGCCAAGTGGTGGTGCCAATAAGTGCTATGTCAGGCGTAGGGTGAAAACGTGCCAACGCTATTATGGAAGAATACAAAATTAAACCTTTTGAGACAGTTGAAGAAATCCAAAAATAGAGCAAAAGCAAATAAAACTGCAATTGCAGCGCTAAGAGAAAATGGTTTGATAGATCGTTACAGCTATGAATTTAAAAAGAAATGTGTAGAATTGTATAGGCAGGGACAATATCCAGATACACCAGATGGAGTGTCTACTAGAAAATTTCATAACTACATTCGAATGTGGTATCAACTTGAAGAACTTCATGGTCCTGAAATTCTTAAGCATACTGGAACAAATCTGAAATGGAGTCCTGAAGATAAATATAAATTAGTAGCTATGGTTTTAGCCGGAAAATCGATAGGTCAAGTTTCATTAGAATCTGGAGTTGCTTCAGGTACATTGTGTTCATGGGTTAACAAATACAAGCTATACGGCTATAATGGTCTTGTAAACCAAAAGAAAGGTAGAAAATCAAAAGGTAAAACCATGGCTAAGAAAAAGGATACAAGACCAAAGAAACTGACAGAATCTGAGAGAGAAGAGCTAATACGACTAAGATTTGAAAATGAATATATCAAAGCGGAAAATGCAGTGATAAAAAAAGAAATCGCCTTGAGAGAAAAGAGATGCGCTGCGCAACTCAAGGCGAAAAAGCAGCGATTACAAAAGAACTCTGCCAAGAAGGATACAAACTGAGTTATGTCCTTAAAGCAATTGAACTTCCAAGATCTACCTACTACTACGAACTGAAAAAAACAGATACTGTTTCTGATAAAAATGCTGAAATATCAAAGGTTATCATAGAAATATTTTACAAGCACAAAGGAAGATATGGTGTAAGAAGAGTACATCATGAGCTTCTTAATAGAGGCTATAAGATAAATCATAAACGTGTTCAAAGATTAATGCACGAAATGAAATTATTCGGAAGAAGACCTAAGGAAAAGTATCATTCATATAAAGGTTGTATAGGCAAGGTTGCTGATAATATCATAAATAGAAATTTCACTGCAGATGAACCTTTTAAGAAGTGGACAACTGATGTATCTCAATTTAAGTTTTCATGGGGAAAATGCTACATATCTCCAATACTTGATATGTGTACAAATGAGATCATTTCATATGATTTATCCTTAAGTCCGAACCTAAAGCAAATATCAAATATGCTAACCAAAGTATTCAACCAGTTCTCTGAACTTGATGGTCTTATCATGCACTCAGATCGAGGGATGGCAGTATCAGCACGAATATTTTAAAACAGAATTAAAGAAACACAATATTGTTCAATCTATGTCCAGAAAAGGTAATTGCTTTGATAACTCAATAATGGAGACTTTCTTTGGTAGACTTAAGAATGAACTCTACTATGGTCACGAAAAAGATTATGATTCCTTTGAAGAATTTTCAAAAGCCATAGATGAATATATTTATTACTACAACAATGAA
>VOFI01003612.1_pt1 | contig 16830 bp, 39 predicted proteins | sample 5384131 | NCBI WGS metagenome assembly VOFI01 (sample SAMN12384728, study PRJNA508395) | human gut metagenome | isolation source: healthy gut H | host: Homo sapiens
GGATGCCGTCCAGGACAGAGTTGGAGGCCTTTTCCACATAAAACGGCCATGCCGCCGGATGACCTCAATAAAGCTGGCCGCTGAGGGGTCAACGATGACCGCCCGGAGGCAGATCACCGGCCAGCTTTTCCAGCTCTGCATAATATTCCTCATCGGTGAGCTGGCGGCCCACCTTGCGGCTATTGTAGTAATACTCCCGGATGCGATACCATTTCCCGCCTGCCCGGGCCCAGAGCCCCATGCTGGTGGGGTTTGCGGTGCCGTAGTCAATGGAAATGTAGTAACGGTCATAGGGCCGGGGGAGCATCCGGCACCACATGAAAATCCTTGTTGAACATGGTATAAATCAGCCCCTCCGCCACCACCCAGAGGCCCCGGATAAAGCGGTCATAAAACACGCCAGAGTAAAGGCTCTCATACCTGGCCTTGACGGAGGCGGAGAGGCTGAGGTTGTCATCCATGGTGAAATGGAGGTGCAGCATGTTCCGCTTGGCGGCCTCCAATATCCAGTTTAGATAAAACCAGTGGGACGGCCCCTCTGGGTTACAGTTAAACCAGAGCTTTGAGCCGTCCACAGAGCAAGCGGGCACAGGCCTGCTCCACAAAGGAGCGGGGCATGAGGGCCACCTCATCCAGCAGGACGCCCGCCAGGGGTGATGCCCTGGATGAGAGCAGCGCTGCTTTCATCCCGTCCGCCGAACAAAGGTAAAAAGTTATTGCTCCGCCCGGCGGCAGTCACCACAATCTTGTTTTCCGTGCGGTATTCCCGAAAGAAAACACCCCTGCCAGCCAGTTTGGCAGGTTGGAGGTCACATTGCGCCGCAAGCTCTCAATGGTCTTGCCGCACAGCGCAAAGTTTTGGCCTTGAAAGCGGCGCATTGCCCACATAACAAAGCCCACGGTCATGGCCACGGTCTTACCAGATCGGATGGAGCCGTCACAGATGATGCCGTCATAGTCCTCAAAGCCAGGCCTATTCCACCAGGTCATGGCCAGATTTTGCCGGGGGCTCAATCTCTGGTATATCATCCGTGTCTATCTCCTCTCTGGTGCTCTGGTCTATGACCTCAAAATGTTGTTTTCCTGTTCTGCCGGGGGCCGTTTCCGCTGTCAAACACACCCAGGTGCTTGCCCAGCAGCTCCAGCGCCTTTACCTTGTCATGGAGCTTGACCTCCGTGCCATATTGGCCCTCCTTGATGGAGGCAACGGCCTTTTTCTTGTCCTCCGGCAGATCATCCGTGGGGATGAGCCGGACAAGGCCGTTGCGGCTGATGGTCGCAAAGTCCGTGCCGTTGGCAAAGGCTATGGCAGCCAGCTCCTCCAGCACCCGCTCCTGGGTGATTTCCAGCTTGCCCCGGAGCCTTGCCTGGCGCTTTTGGATTGCGGCTTGTATGTCAACATTCGTCAACAGCCTTTGCCCTTGGCTCCTGGCTGTTTTTTCGCTGTACCCGGCCCGCTTTGCGGCGGCGGTGGCATTGAGTCCACCAGGTACTCATCCACAAACCGCTCTTGTCTGTCATTCAGCTTTGCCACACTCACCACCCCAAAACATAATAAAAAGCCGCTTTTCTTTGAGAAAAGCAGCCAAAAGACATAGTGAATGACGGCAGGGGTCTGGTTTCACTTCCGTCACCCCTGCCGCCACTCTCAAAAGGAGGTAATACCATGATGAGGCATACACCCGCTATGTCAGTGTAACATAAGTACACCGGACAAAACGGACAATCTCTTTTAGTTCCGTTCCAGATACCGTTTCACGGCTTTTCTGCATCCGTCCTCGGTATTCCCTCCGCCAATACAAGCGGCCACCTGCCGCCAGGGGAGTCCATTGACAAAACGATAGGTGAAAATCTGCCGGAGGAGGCTGTCATCAATGCTGGAGATGTAACGCCCAGGCGGCTCCGCTCATAGAGGCATTGCTGGTGCTTAGCCTCAATGATGCCCCCGCAGATCGGCAATCTCCGCCGCATATTCCCCCACCTTGTCCGTCACTCCCGGGGCGTGGGGCATCCCGGTGATGACCTGGGCCCCCGGCAGCGCTTTGACCTCAAGCTCCTGGAGGCGGCGCTTGTCCATCTCAATCTCCCGGTTTAAGTAATACAGCTGGGACAGCTCTTTCAAGGTCATGCGCTCAGTCCTCCGTTTTCTCTCCAGTCCACTCCGGCTGGCAGTTTCCCTCACCCATCATGCACACCTTGGCGCACACCTTTGCAAGGGTCACCGCCCGCCATGACAAAGTGCATGTCCTGAGTAGCTTGGCATAAGCGGCCCGCTCGGCATCCAGCTCCGCTTTCATCATGGCGGCCTCTTTCTGGACGGCGTTGCACATGGCCCCGGCCTCCTCAGCCTCCTTGGCGTATCGCTCAAGGTCCTGGACCTGCTGCCGCAGGGCCTCAATGGTCAGCTTGTCCGCCTCATGCTGGACAATCAGACGGGCGTTTTTTTCCCGGATGAGCTCATCCGTGTAGATGGTTTCCTTGCTCATAACAATGCTCATGTTGCACTCTCCTTTACCTTGCGTATTCTGGCCTTTAGGGCCCGCATGACAGCCTCGTGGGTGTCTGCCCGGTCCCGTATGGTGGCCATGACATCCTCATCCTCACAGCCCTGCACAATGAGGTAATGCACAAACACTTTTTTCGTGGGGGAGCCCTGCCGGTACAGGCGGCAGTTTCCCTGGTCATTCAGCTCAAAGCTCCAGTTGAGGCCATACCACACCACATGGCGGCCACCAGCCTGGAGATTGAGGCCGTAGGCACAAGAGGCCGGATGCACCAGCAACACATCCACCTCTCCGGCGTTCCAGGCCTCCTCATCCTCCACGCCCCTTGTAGACCCGGACCCTCAGCTTTTCGGCCCGGCCCCGGTTGTACTTCTCAAGGCGCTCCAGGATGCGGTCCTTGTCGTGCTGGTAGCCGTAGAATGTGAGGCAATGCTCCCCGTTCAGTTGCTCCAGCAGCTCCGTGAAAGCCTCCAGCTTGCAGTCATGGACTGGGACCACCTTTGCCGTCATTGCCATACACAGCCCCGTTGCAGAATTGCAGTAGCTTGCCCACCAGTACCCCGGCGGTGCCCGCTGTGATGATGTCCTCATCCACCTCCAGCAGCAGGTCCCGCTCAAACTGGTCATAGGCCTTTTGGCCTTGGCATCCAGGAGGACGGGGATTTCATGCTGGATGAAGTCCGGCAGCTGCAAATAGTCCTCCGCTTTCATGGAGATGCAGATGTCTGAGATGGCATCCAGCACGGCGCTCTCAGCTCCATCCTTGGCCTTGTAGGAAAAAATCTGGGTCCGGCTTCTCTTGTCTGGGTCAAAGTATCGCTCCCGGTAGGCGGACAGGGACGGCCCCAGGCGCTCACCGCCATCCAGGAGGTACACCTGGGCCCACAGATCAATCAAGCCTTTGGAGGACGGCGTGCCAGTCAGCAGCACCACTTTCTTGATAAACCGGCGGATGCGCTTGGCGGCCTTGAAACGTCCCGGTTGGTCACATAGACATCCGCCGGAGTGTTGAGGGCCTTGATGCGCTTGCTGGCGCTCCCCAGGACGGTGGACACCCGGAGATGTTGGAGATGGTCCCACTTGGCCGCCTCCTTGCTCCAGGTGGCCTCTGCCACCTTTTTGGGGCCACCACCAGGGCCTTGGCCACCTGCCAGCGGAAATACTTGAGAATATTGACGGCAGAGAGGGTGATGACGGTTTTGCCCAGGCCTGGCCGGAGAAACAGCCCAATGGCCGGGTCCTCCACCACCCGCTGGATGCAGTAGGCTTGGTAATTATGCGGGGGGTGTACTGCATCGGTGAAAACCTCCCTCAAAAATCTTTCACGGCATCCAGGCCATAAAGCACCCGGACATCCGCCCCCGTTTCTCCATCTCGCTCAATCTCTGTTTTCAGCTCCACATACACCGTCTTGCCGGTGGGGGTGATGATGATGCGGTCAGGCACACCAGGATTGCCGGGTGATACAAACTTATAGCATAGGCCGCCGTGCTCTTTCACCTTGCGGACAAGGTAGCTTTCTATGCTGCTTTCTCTCATGCTTTTCAACCTCCAATCTGAGGGGGTGGAACATTGTCAACATTGATTTCTATACATATACGCATACAGGCGGGATAGAGAGTTTTTTTTCTCTCTATTTCCTCTATTTCACAATCAATAGAAAATGAATGTTCCAATGTTCCACTTGCCAAAAAATCCAGTGTTTTCAAGGGTTTTGCCCGGAACATTGCCCGGAACATTGCCCGGAACATGTCCCGGAACATTGGAGGCCGTTTTTTTGAATGTTCCACCCAATGTTCCGCTCAATGTTCCGGGGTCAAATGTCCCTCCGGCGGAGAAAACCACGCTGCTTTCCGCAATAGCCAAAGCGCATGGAGTTGGCGCTTTTCTCCCAGTCAGCAGAGGCCTCAATGATGCTGTTGATTTCCGCCGTGTCGCTGTATCTCATATCCCGCTGCTTGCCGTCCAGGGCCTCACACCAGACCTCCAGGGCACACACCCGGTCACGGTCCACCAGCTTGACATCACCCTGCACGGCCCCCGCCCAGAACATGCGGCGGCGGTCCAGCGGCCAGCTGGGCCAGTCCTCCGGCACCTGGCGCTCCAGAAAGTCCGTGATGAGGCCCTCTCGGGTGCTTACCTCACGGTGCTCCTCCTGCTTGGCCTTGGCGGCCTCCTCCAGATCGCCTTTGAGGAAAAGGGCCTCTCCGGTCCTCCAGCGGACCACGGCCTCCGCCCACAGCTGGTCAATCTCTCCCGGCAGATCAGCCCACACATTCTTTGTGACGGGGCCCAGGCCCACATCCACGGGCCAGAAACGGCGGTTGCCGGTCCTGTCCTGGAGGTAGGCGCTCACATTCGTGGTGCCGAAAAAGACGCAGCAGCAGGGGCAGCTCCTTGACATGGCGGCCATAAGCGGCCCGGAAACGGTCAGCCCGCAGAGAAAGAAACTGCTTGATGCGGGCAATGTCTGTGCGCCGGAAAGCGTCCAGCTCCGCAATCTCCACCAGCCAGACACCCTGGAGCAGCTCAGAGGCCTCCTTGCCCTCAAAGGTGCGGATGCTGTCATTGAACCAGCCCCGGCTCATCTTATCCAGCAGGGTGCTTTTGCCCAGGCCTTGCGCCCCGGACAGGATGAGCATGGTGTCATACTTGGTGCCAGGGACCATGGCACGGGCCACGGCGGCGGTGAATGACTTGCGGGTGACGGCTCGGGTGTAGGGGCTGTCCACGGCCCCCAGGTAGTCAATGAAAAGGGTGTCCAGGCGTGGCACCCGTCCCAGGTCAGGCCCCGGAGGTAGTCCTGGATGTCGTTGAAAGCATGGGCGGTGGAGTGTAGGGAGAGGGCCCCGTCAATCTTCCCATTGCCGGTGATGTGGTGGTATCTCCATGTACCAGTAGAGGCCCTGGTTGTCGTTGTCATCCCAAAAGCGGCGCTCCGTGCGGTTGTCCCACGGCAGGGGCCCCAGGACCTCACCACGGCCAGCAAATTGGTTGAGTGCAAACTTGCCTTTGAGGAGGGGGTCATGCTCCAGGATAATCCACACATTGTCAATGGTGGCCTTGGGGAGCCCCTGTCTGGGTGTTCACGGCCAGCTTGGCCATCCAGTTGGCGGGGTCCTCCTCATTGGTGGGCTCCACGCCCTCAAAGTCCCGGACGGCCTCCTGGTAGCGCTCCTGGCTCATCAGGGCGGCCACATCGGCATCCTGGACCGCCAGCTCACACATGGCCTTGTAGGACGGCAGGCGGTTTGTGGGGTCCCAGGCTGGGCCTCATCGTCCTTGTCCCCAAAGCGGTGGAGGCGTACCATATCAAAGGCATTGACCAGCCGCCCGCTGCACGGGTCGGTGGCGTGGTGGCTATAAAGAAATTTGCCGTTGTCGTAGATGACAGCGCCGCCGGTGGTAGAGCCGCCCAGGTAGGTGTACCGGCCAGGCATAGTGTCCACGGCCTCATACATGCCCGGGATGAGCTCATCCATGGCCCGGTAGATGTCATAGGTGCGGCAGAAAGCGCCCACCACGCCGGTCTTGGCCTCCGGGTCACCTTGCTTGACGGCCAGCTTGGGGAGGCTCAGAGCGCCCGGCACTTGGGGCCAGGTGGTGCAGTCCTGCCAGTCGGCATATTGGGCCAGCAGGCCGTTGACGGAGATGAGGGCTTGTCCTGCCAGCGGTAGACATACTGGCTGTCAGAGCAGCAGGATGGCCAATACATGAGCCGGGACACCTCAAAGGTGGTGGGGTCCATAAGCTCCAGGCCTATGTATTCCGCCATCTTCCGGGCGGCAGGCTCATACTCATCCGCCGTCATGGTCCGGTCAGCGGGCAGCAAAACACGCAAGCGGGGTGCTGCCGGGCTGTGCTTTCTGGTGCTGTAAATGCAATAGCCGCACCCCAGAGCATCCACCCGGCGCAGGACATCCTCCGTGCCACCGGAGGGGATGTTGTCCAGGTCCAGGGGTGATGACATCACGCCCGGTCACATTGTTGGCCTTGCGCCGGGGCCCGGACAGTGTGCCGGCCATAAAGCCGCCCACATCCTTGAGGTCATCCTGCTGGGCCTTTTTCATATTCAGATATTCAGCCAGGGTTTCCGTGCCTCTGGCCGGGGTCTGGAGCCTGGCCCAAAAGCTCAGAGATGAGCATGGTTTGCTGTTGCCAGGTCATGGCCCGCCGGTTACTTCCGGCTGATATTGTTATTTTGCGGTCATATTGCATGGGCGGGCACCTCTTACTCTGGGTTTTTCTGTTCTTGGGTTATTCGTTCCAGCCAGCGCCGGAGCTTTTCCGCCTCCACGGCGGTGGTGTTATATCCGCCCATAGCGACATCCAGGACCTTGAGGCACAGGCGGACATCTCCCAGCTCCTCATGCAGATGCGCTGCCGCTTGTGCATGGGTCACAGGCGTGGGGTTTTCACCCCGGAGCTTTCTGGCCATTTTGAGAGAGGCCTGGGTCAGTTCGGCCAGCTCCTCAGCGCATTGCTCCAGCACGGCGGGCAGGCCGATGGCCTCAATGACCTGGAGCACCCCTCTGGTGCTTTCGGTGTCAGCAGCTTTCACCTGAAACACCTCCCGGTCTTTTTGTCCTTGATTTCAATACGGGCCAGCAGCTCAAAGCCGCTTTCCGCTATGATGAATTTGAGCACCTTGATGAGAAAATTGACCTTTCCCTCCAGGGCGGCGTCCTCCTGCATGATGGGCCGCAGGGCGTTGTAGGCGGTGGGGTCAGGGTAGCCCTCACCGTTTTCCCAGGGTTTAGGGGTCATTGTTCAGCACCTCCTCTTGCCATTTTTTCAATATCAATGCCCTTTTCCTTGAGTTTGTAGCGCTCGGGGTAAAGGTCATCCATTTCATAAAATTCACGCATCCGGCGGTGTTCTTGCATTGTTGATTGATTTCGTGCATCATGGCGCTCTCCATGGTCGGGGTCATAATGTCCCGGCCCAGATCGGAGAGCTTGATGTTGATGCTGGGGTCCTTGGGCACCTGGATGCCCTGCTTTTTTCAGCTTGCGGCGTTCCTGCCTATTCATGGCGGGCCTCTTTCACGCATTGGAGAAAGTGCTCCGTGGGCTCCCAGTCCTCCATCACAAAGACCGTTTCCTCCGGCCCCAGGCCGTGGAGGTCACACACAAAGTCACCCTCACCCAGATACATGCAATGGTCACAGAGGTTGGGGTCACAGGTTTTGGGCACCGGACGGCGGTGCTTTTTACGCTTGCCCATGGGTCAAGGCCTCCTTTCTCAGTCCTCAGCGGTGGCAATCTCGCCAGCACATGCTGCATAACCAGCCAGGTCCACAAAGCTGTCCGCTTTGTTTCCGGTGGCAATCCGGGCCACCTTGAGCAGCCCCATCATGGCGGCCACATCCTTGGCGGTGATGTGGTTGACGGCCATGACCCTGGCCAGCTCGGGTGAGCTGCCCGCAGGTAGACACCCCACAGCAGGCCGATGGTTTCAAAGTTATTTTCCGGGGTGCCATAGTCCTGCTCACGCTCTCCGCAGACACAGACCCGGGCGGCCTCCAGGATTTCAGCTCTTTTCATGCGGCACCTCCAGATCATCAAACACAACGGGGATGAGCTCCTGCATCCGGTGGAGCAGCGGGATGGCCACCTCTCTCATCTGGGGGTGAGCCGCCGGAGCCGTGCGGAGCTTGAAGAAATGCCGCCATTCCCGCAGGTTGGCAGTCATCACCACCTCCGTCTTGAGGCTGTTGGGCAACACAGAGCGGGCCTCTTGAGGAGAACAGCCCCACTCCAGCAGGGAGAAATAGGACCGCTCAGCCGTTTCACAGGCCCCTCTCCAGCAGGCAAAGGCCTTGGTGCCCTCCACCAGAAACGCCGGTCGGATGACGGTGATTTCACCGCCAAAGCCCTCTTTGGAGTAATTGCAGTAGCGGGTGCTTTCCTGGCAGTAGGACGCCAGGCGGTGCCGGACCATTTCATGGGACACACCCCGGTCACACACAAACTTGACCGTGATGTCAAAGTGTTCCAGGACGGCCTCATGGCCACGCTTGATGATGCCCGCCACAAACTTGGCGGCGCTGGTGTCGGTGATTTTGTCCTCGGACTTATAGCACACCCGGCCACACAGCTCAATGTGCTTGAGGATGGTTTTGCCGTCCAGGGGCGTGAGAATTTCAAAGCTGGGAGAGATGATTTTCATGTTGATGCCTCCTTAAAATATCCGGCCACTTAGTCAAAAAATTGGATGTATGGTCGGTAGTCGTTGACCGTTTGGCAAGAGGCCCAGAGGGCCCGGTTGGATGTCCAGCGTTGGAGATGCTGGCACAGCTTAAAATGGAAAATTTGCTCCGGTGTGTATCTATCCCACGGAGGAGCCGCCCCCCTTGGGGTCTACAAATTTCTGCTTGTCGTAGATCATCACATAGGGGCAGTAGCCCAATATGCGGAGCTTGTAGATGCGGAGCAGGTCCTCCTCATGGCTTGACCAATAATTGGTCAGAACATAGACGCCGATTTTCCGGGCTGGGAAAAGGCCGCTTGAGGCCACCTTTGAAAACTGGGGAAAAAAGGTCCTCTTTGGGGTCATCCCACGCAAAGTGATAATCTTTGACCCGAACATGGCGCAGCTCCTCAATGACCTCATCCGTCATAAATCGGACATCCATGCCCCACCAAACTCCACCTCTGCTTTGGATGCCGCCAGTTGTCGTATCAGGTCTATGCGGTCATCTTTGCAGGCCAGGAGGTTTTGGTCCAGTAGATAAATCTGTTTTGCCCGGTCCAAAATTCGCTCAGATCAGCCGTTTTGATTGACCTGCACCCATCCTTTTTGGGGGTGATGCAAAAGCCGTGGTTTGCTCTTGGGCACCCTCTGGTGAGCCATCCCAAAGCAAATTTGAATTGAGGATAGAGGGAGTAGTCCGGGGTGGTGTGTTCGATTTCATAAGGGAGCTTGTTTTTTGAGGTCTATGCCGGAGCCTCCAATGTGTACGGCGTCGGCGTTGGTAATAGCAGGCAGCACACTTTCCGTGAAAACCTTTGAGGCATAAACGATGGAATAGCGGCCACCATCGGGGTCCCACCATTCAACGGTATCTCCACGGCTCTTGTGCCAGGCGGAAAGTTTCATCAAAAGGTAGATTGGGGAAATTGTGGCTGTCCACATCAAAAAGTCCTATTCTCATGTGAGCCTCCCGGCCCCGCCTCCGCTGAGTGGCGGGGGGGGCACAATTAGATTTTGGTGTTGTAGTCTTTCGGCTGGATGACAATGGTGATGGCATCCTTGCAGATGGTCAGCTCTTTCACCTTTGCCTCCAGGATGCCAGGGCCACAGTGGCGGGGGGTTTTCCATGCAGCGCAGGGATGGGGCAGTCCCCACCGTTTTCCATGCGGTCTTTACTGTGACAGGGATGTCATCACTGTTATGGCCGATGGAGAAAATGAGGTCTAACACGGTAAACTTTTTTCTCATGCGCTCAGCTCCTCCCTTATCAGGTGCGGGCAGTTTGCCTGGACCAGAGCCTTGGCCATGATCGGCACCACACTGTTGCCGATGCGGGCCACCTGCTCCCTTGATGGGGTAGGGCCTGCCCTCGCTGTCATGGGTGATGATGTAGTCCGCCGGAAAGCCTTGCATGAGCTTGAGCTCCGGCTCTGCCTTGAGCATCCGCAGAAAAATGTCTTTGAGGATGTACTGCTGGCCATTCAATTCAGTCACGACATTCACCAGGCCAAAACGGTCTTTGGTGGTGATGGTGGCCAGGGGCTCCTCAAGGGTCTGCCCGCAGCCGGTGCCGTAGTATTTGATGAGAAAAGCGGACACCAGGCCAAAGTGGCCGGGTGAGGTCGTGATGGTGTGGATGGGCTCCCGGCAGCTCTGGCCAATGCCGGTTTTGTAAAACTTGGTTACAAAGGCCGTCACAAGGCCATAGCGGTTGCTGGTGTCAATGGCTTTGATGGGCCCCGTCAAGAGCTGTCCCCGGGCATCTCCCGCTTTGGTTTCTCCGTGGTACTGGATGAGAAAAGCAACGGCCTCCCTGGTTGTTCACAATGTAGGGGTGGGGTTTTCCACAACATACTTGCGGTAGCCATTCGCAATGCGGCGCATGGTGGCATCCGCCAGAGGCTTGGGCCGGTTGAAAATAGATCGCCCCAGGTCAGACCAGTCAATGAAGTTCCCGCAAAGGGAGCCATTTCTCTGTGCCATTTCCGCCGTCTTTGCTATGCGTAGGCGCTGGCCAGATGATGGGGCGCCGGTCCCGTCTAAAGATGGCGTACCACCGTTTTCTGGTGGTTGGGGCTCCATAGTCAGCGGCCACAAGCTCACGGCTGTCAAAGGCATATCCCAGGGAGCACATGGCCTTGAGCCCCACCGCCACCGGCAAAGCAGTCAATGAGTAATCCGCTCATGCTGGTGTTCTCCTTTGTTGTTTTTTCCACTGGAAAAATAGCGGTCAGTCAGGCCGGAAACCATGCCGGGCAAGGTAGCGCTCCGCCTGCCGTTCTTGGGTAAAAGAGCGGCTTTTGCGGCGCTCACGGTCCCGCCCATAGACAACGGTGGAGCCAATGCCTTTGACCACCCAGTAGTCTTTGTTGTGCTTGCGAACGGGGTTATAATAGACGGCCTCGCCTTTGTCATTTACCATGTGCATGGTCTTGGCCTCCTTTATCAGTCTTTGGTGAAGTAGTAGCCCACCCAGCCAGCGGCTTTGAGGGGGCAGATCAGGTGCCCAGGGCACCGGCTCCCCCCATGATGGAGCAGACGGTGGAGAGCATGGTGTCCTCATCGGCAAAGGGGGCCACATCAATGACCACCTCATCATGCACATGGAACACCACGGGGAGCTTGGCGGCCTCCAGCCTGTCAATGGATGCGGCCAGACAGTCCCGGGCGATGGCCTGCACACAGTTCTCCACCAGCTTGCCGCCGTAGGGTTTCAATGCGTTTCCACCGCTTGGTTTTCTGGTCCATGCCCATGTAGGAGATGGAGGGCCGCCCCCCATTCGTTCTGGCCAATGCTGGGGTTGATGTAGTAGAGCTTGCGCCCGGATGGGAGCAGGATGGTGAGGCAGTCGGTGCCGTTCTGCCGCCCTCTGTGATGACCTGGACGGCGGCGCTGTCCATGGAATACCAGAGGTCACGGATGCGCTTGTTGGCCTCTCTCCAGCGGCTCACGATGTCCGGCAGCTCCTCCTCAGTGAGCCCCATGTCCAGGGCTCCCATGGTGATGAGGGGCACCGGTGCTGCCCTGGTAGCCCAGGGCCAGCTCAGCCACCCTGCCCTTTGCCGGAGTGCATACTCTGGGTTTCCCTTTTTGATGAGCTCCAGGGGCACACCGAACATTTGAGAGGCAGAGGCCTCATAGATTTTTTGCCGTGAGTGCGGAACACCTCAAGCCGCCATTGCTCTCCGGCCAGCCAGGCGATCACACGGGCCTCAATGGCCGAGAAATCAGCATCAATGAGGACATGGCCCTCCGGGGCCACAAAGGCCGTGCGGATGAGCTGGCTGAGGGTGTCAGGCACGCTGCCATAGATGAGCCGCAGGGCGTCCAGCTTGCGGGTCTTGACCAGCCTCACGGGCCAGGTCCAGCGGCTCCGTGTAGGTCCCGGACCCGGCCATCCTCGCAGACGGCGGCCTCTATGGCATCATACAATTTTTGGTGGAGGTCTTGCCCAGCTCTTGCCGGATTTCCAACATGCGGCTCACCTGGGCGCTGTTATCGTCACGGCCCAGCAGGCGGGCCACGGTGTCCTTTCTGCAGATCGGCCAGTCCTCCCCACCAATCTCCTCCTGGAGCCATGCCCGGAGAGCTGGGCCAGGCGTGCTTGATGTACTCCGGGTTGGGATGGTTAGACAGACCGGAGAGCCGCAACAGGGCCTCTAAAGACAGGGTTTCAAAGTCCGGGCTCTGGATGTACTTCTGGGCACCGGCCTTTGCCAGCGGCACGCTGGAGTAGGTTTCAAGGTCAATGCTGAGATGGTGCATGAGTGGGCCTCCTTATGCGCTGAAAGCGGCGTCCTTGGTGTGAGCTCCATGATGTTCTCCGATGGGGTTGATGCCGTTGCCGCCGTTCCAGGGCGGGGTGTTGGCAGGCATGGGGGCCGCACCATAGTTGGGAGCGGGGGCACCATAGTTGGGGGCCGGAGCGGCGGGGGCAGCACCGATGCCCGCAAAATCAGAGGCAGCAGAGGCCTGGCCGCTCAGAGGCTCCCCCCGTCACGGGTCTTGAGGACATTGCCCAGGCCGCAGCCGATGCCCCTTGTTTCCGCTGTTGGAGTAGCCGAAAAAGCGGATGGTCACACGGCCATACATGCCGCTGTAAATGTCAGAGGGGCCAGCTCACAGTTGATGTTGTCGATGCCCACCACCTGGGGCTTGTTTCTTGGTGCTGGCGGTGATGACCCAGTGGCCCTTGCACTCATCGCCAAAGGGGACACCAGACTGGCGCACGCCGTCACCGTCATGGATGGGCACCTTGAGCACCGGAGGCCGGGCCCCGTTCCAGGTCTTGGTCAAAGCCTCCTGAGCGGCGGCGTTGATGGCGGCGTCAATGTCCGCCTTGGTGGTCGTGTCAGTCTTGGGGATGAGCAGGGTGACAGAAAACTTGGGCTCACCGCCCTGCTGGAGGCCCTGGGGGGTGGTCAGGTTACAGTAGGAGAGGCGCACCTCACCGGTCAGCACTTTCATGGGGTCATTCTGATACATAATCCTTGATCTCCTTTTCTTAATTCATTGGGTGTTTCGTATCGGGAAAAGAGGGTTTCCTCAAATACCTTGCGGGATGCCACCAGCCGCTCATAGCGTGCGTGGGCTTGCTTGAAACGGACGGTGAGCTCTTTGTTGAGGCGGAGCTGCTCAACCGTTTTGGGTTTCGGCTCCTTGGCTTGTCCACCTTTCTCCAGCCGTCCTCATAGGCCTTTGCGGCGGTTCTCATGGTTTCCTGGGCCTCCGGGATGACTTCATCAAAATATGACCGGATGCTCTGGATGGCGGCCTCATTTTCAAACTGGGCCTTTTGGCCAGCCGAAAGAGCTTTTTGAGGTTGTGGATGGGCAGGTGTTCCAGTGCGGAGTACAGGACAGCCGCATGGAAAGAGCCGTGCTGGATGATGAAAAAGTCGCTGCCGTTCATTCATCAACCACCCCGGCAAAATCAGAGGCGGCGGGGGCGTAGGCCTCCCGCTTGTCAGAGGCCGGGGGCAAGTGTGGGCTTGCCCAGAGGCTTTGTCACAAAGCCGCCAATCTTCTCCGCAAATTCAGCCTTGCCCATGAGTTTCTCCAGCTCAGAGAGGCGTCTTGGGCTTGCGGTCATAGACCAGGGCCTCATCATACCCAGCGGCAATGACGGCCTGGATGGCGGCGTCCTGGTCGGTAAAGGTCATAGCAGGGCCTCCGTGGCGTAGGCCTCCAGGTCTTTGTACCATTGGACCAGTTGGGCCCCACGCTCCAGCAGATCGCCAATCTCCTCATCAGAGAGCAGCGGGTGGACCTCCTCACCTGTGATGGCTCCGGTGTGGGAGTGCTCCTGGGGGACCATGGCATCCGCCGGGATGCTCCCCGGCAGGCACACAGCCTTTGAAGTCCTCCAGGGCGGTGTTGACATTGGCACGGGCCCGGCACTGGGCCTTGCCACGGCAAAAAGCGGCAATGGTCACCGGGGACAAATTCACCCAGACCAGAAAAAGGCCCGCTGGGCAATGGGCTTGATACTCTCGCCCCAGGCCCTCAGCTCCTCCACGGTGATTTCATCCGTGGTGTAGCTGTCCAGCCGGGGTTGGTCAATGGTCATGCGGACCCGCTTGATGGTGTCACCGAACACGGCGGCATAGCGCCGGAGCGCTCCCAGGGCGTAAAGTTTCATTTGCGGGTTGCCCACGGCGGAAACCGGGACGCCCTTGCCGTGCTTGTAGTCGGTGATGCTCAGCAGATCGCCGCCGATGATGCAGCAGTCACAGGTGCCAAAGCCCTCCGGCACATAGTCCGAAAAGTCCACCCGGACCTCCACGGCCACGGTGGGGGCGCTGTCATAGTCCATGACCTGCTCCGTGATGTGCTCCAGGTAGAGGTCCGTGGGCTTGTCCATCTCCGGGTCATAGAGGGGTTTTTCTTGAGCTTATTGAGCCGGGTGTTGTAGGTCCGGGTGCTCATGGGGGTGCATTTTTGAGGACCTTGAGTTCACCAATGGCGTGGGCCAGGCGGCCCTCCTCCGCATACTGCTGGTGTTCTCCGGCAGCCCCTCCTCAAAGCGGGGGGCCGCCGTACACTTGAGCCAGCGGGAGGCGGAGGAGGCAGAAAGCAAAGCGTGTTTCTCAGGAGGCATGGGGCACCTCCTTAAATCTGAGCGCCCAGGCCCCGGAGCTCCGTGGCGAAAGCGCCATACTGCTCCGGCTTGAGCTGGGTGACGGCCTGCACGCCATAGCGGCCCAGGAGCTCCAAAAGCTGCTGCATCTTCCCGGCGTCAACCAGGGAGGCACCGGCCCGGGAGATTTGGTCCAGGGTATAGGTGGGGGCTCCCGCAACAGGCACAGCAGGGGCGGGGGTGTTACCAGGGGCGGCAGATGTCGGGCCAGCAGTCGGCGCATTGGTCACAGGCGTGGGAGAGGGGCTGGGGGCCACCACAGGGGGCCGCCATAGTGGGCGCAGGTCCCGGGGTAGGGTTTACCGGCGCAGGGCTCACAGGGGAGCCGCCACGGGGGCCACAGGAGCCGCCACGGGGGCCACAGGAGCCGCCGCAGGGGCAGGTGTGGCCGGATAGGCGGAAACCGGCAGCGGCTCATCCGGGATGAGCAGCGCCGGGTCCGGGCCAGAGGCGATGGCCTCAGCCAGTTTCAAGATAGAGGCGGCCAGATCGGAGCCTCAACGGTGATTTTCATTTCCATCATGGATGTCATCCTCCTTTGTGTTTTCTTGGCAGTCACATTTCTCTCCGGGGTCCAGGTTGGCCCCGCAATAGGGACAGGTCCAGTAATACGGCATGGCTTACTCCTCCAAAATGCTTGTCCAGTAGTCAAAGCGGTCCATGACCTTTGTGGAGTGCTCCGTGTGGTATGTACCGGAGGCCCACAGCTTTTGAGCACCGGAGGGCCGCAGTTGTAGGCCATGATGGCCATTTCCGGGTCCCCCGTAGGCGGTGAGGTAGTCGGAGAGGAACAGGACACCGGCCTCAATGTTTCCGGCTGGTGTCATGGGGTCAATGCCTTGCTCCAGGAGCCACCCATGATTGACCTTATTGATTTGCATGAGGCCATAATCATTGGTGTTGCTGGTGGCATGGCGCTTGCGCTTAGCAGGCCTCCGGGTTGTTTCATGGGTGGACATGGAGCTCACCCCTTAATTGGTGATACGGCGGAAAAAGCTCCTCCGCCAGCTCACGGGTGCTGTACTGCTCCAGAGGGTTGGCGTCCTCAGCCTCCACAGTGAGGGAGGAGGGAATGAGGAAAGCGGGCGGGACCCGTAGGTGCCGGTGCAGTAGTTGTTGCCGACATAGCCATCGGTGTACAGGCCCATCACCCACTTGTCATCCTCATTGACCTCCGGGTGCTCCAGGGGGTGACGGACCTCTCAAAGCTCTCAGGCAGGGGCAGAATGTCATGGTACTTGCGGAGCTCATCCAGGGTGAGCGGGGGCCACCTTGCACTCACAGGTGCCATACTCTTTGGAGCCATTGAGAGCGGTGTCCAGGTGCAGCATGAGGGTGCCGTCCTTGCGGTGCTCCAGCACCAGGCAGGGCTCTCCGTGGTAGTCCACGGTCTTACCGGGGGGCGATGTTCAAAACAGGGGTTTTCATTGGTATGTCCTCCTTTGTTATTCCTGGGCGCTTTCAATGCTGGAGATGGCCTCATCCAGAGCATCCACAGCGCTGCTCATGTTGTCCACGGCGGCGTCTGCCGCCTCATACCTCTCAGAGCCCTGGAGGTTTTCCGGCATGCTATCCCGGTATTCTTCCTCCTCCGCCTGGAGGTTTTCCAACAGCTCTTTGGCCTCCTCAATTTTGGAGATGACCTCATCAAGAGCTTTGCGGCGTGCTTTGTTCATGGGCTCCTCCTTATTGGTCGGTCTCGTCCTCATCATCGTCCCCAGAGATGTCAATGAGGCTTTCTGCCTGGACGATGATTTCAGAAACAATCTGGCGGATGGGCAAGCCGGTCTTGAAGCGGAGCCGCCGGACAACTTTCTCCGCCTCCGGGGTGAGCCGGACGGTGCCGATGCACTCATCGGTGCGGGTTTGGGTCCTCAAAATAATGGGTTTCATGTTGTGCCTCCTTTGATTTGTGAAAAGCGGTGACAGTTATGGCCTCAGCGGCTCTGCTTTCCCCTCCGCTCAAGTTCCTGCTGCATCCTGAGCTGGGCA
>VOFI01003330.1_pt1 | contig 16796 bp, 15 predicted proteins | sample 5384131 | NCBI WGS metagenome assembly VOFI01 (sample SAMN12384728, study PRJNA508395) | human gut metagenome | isolation source: healthy gut H | host: Homo sapiens
AGAAAATGCCTGCTTGAAACTCTTTGGAAGGATTACCGGAGAAAGTGCTCAGGTTGATATAACCGATGTTTGTTATCAATATTGCATAATAAGGAAAAAAGGCAACTGGATAGAACGACGAACGATATCGAATTCCAATTGTTCCGTTTCCGGGACGTTGCACCTTCAGTTTGAAGCCTCGTGCCTACCTGCCCGCGAAGCATCTCGCTAACCTCCTGATTATTCTTTCCTGCAAGGTCCTTGCCGTCGATTTCCATAAGAATATCGCCTGCCTTCAGGCCTACGGTAGCCGCCGGCATATATGTTCGTAAGGTTCGGCTATCATGGAACGCTTCAGTTTAGTATTCCAGGTTATGATAGAGCCGATACCGCCATACGTATTCTTCAACATCTGTTCCAGTTCGCTTTGGTCGTCTTCCGGAAAATATTGCGTATAGGGGTCAATGAATACAGCATGGATTCGATGCCGGTACGGATAGTCTTGTTCGGGTCTATCACTTGTACCTACTGCTACCAATAGGACAGCTATCCAACGTATCTTTAAATATTTCATATATTCTAATTTATCATTATTATATCTTCCTTTATCTTCTCCCACTTTGAATCCGGCAGTTCCGTTCCAATCACCTGTATTTCCCCTCACCCGACAGGATTTTTATTTTTCCGCACTTCTCCAAAGAATAGGTCAGTCCATATAGGAAACCTGCCGCAAAAAAATCTCCGGCACCTGTAGTATCAACCACTCTCGCCACCGGCACAGCCTCAACATGTACCTCTTCCGTTCCCTTACGAATCAGCGAGCCGCGCGCTCCCACCTTTACAATGGCAATGCTACACATTTTGGCGATAACCCCCAATGCTTCCTCAGGTTCTTTACCGGTAAACGCCTTCGCCTCTTCCTCATTGGCAAAAACAATATCCACATATTTATTTACCAACAGAGAGAAACTCATGATCGCCTGCCACGATGTTATAACTTGCCATATCCAGACAAACCTGCAAACCAGCTTCCTTAGCCAGCTCAATAGCCCGGAGAATCATTGCGTGTTCCTGTACCAGATAACCCTCTATAAACAGATAAGTATATCCCTTGAACATCTCCAGCGACAGTTCTTCCGCTTTCAACGTAGACGCTGCTCCCAAATATGTACCGAACGTGCGCTCTCCGTCCGGAGATATAAAAGTAGACGCCACTCCCGAAGGCAATGTATCTGAAACTAATAAATCAGCTTCCGTTCCATGCTTCAGCAGACTTTCCCGAAAAAAGTTACCATAAGAATCATTATTTATCTTTCCGATGAACCCGGTTCCCGCTCCAAGCTGCGCCATGCCACGGATTGCATTTCCGGCAGAGCCACCGGTAGCCAAATGAGTTTTCATACGTGGGCAAGTCCATTTTAGTTAAGATTTCATCACTGTCAAGGGTTGCTAACACATCGACCAATGCGTTTCCCAATCCAATTATTTTATCCATTTCTGATATTTTTTTTGCAAAGATATTGCATATTTCAAAATATCCTATTACTTTTGCAGCGCATTTGAGAAAAAACAACATTCTTCCTTAGCTCAGTCGGTTAGAGCATCTGACTGTTAATCAGAGGGTCCTTGGTTCAAGTCCAAGAGGAAGAGCGAAAGAAAAACTTAAATGCAACATTCTTCCTTAGCTCAGTCGGTTAGAGCATCTGACTGTTAATCAGAGGGTCCTTGGTTCAAGTCCAAGAGGAAGCATTCCTTACCTCACCAGGTTACAAGAATGGGATATACAAACAAAACAAACAACAAGGCCATCTGTCACAGACAGCCATTGTATATGATAAGAGATTCTATATATTTTCTTTTCCAACCGGAATAAGTTCTATCCATCTGATAAATACTGTAAGGCTCAGCATACTTACTGTTATTCAGTTGTTGCTGCTGTCAAAACCAAATCTCTGTTATTGAATAACTCATTTAATTTGGTCATAGTATGATAAACTTCTCCATTTACCGTATAATGCAGTTCCACATTGTCTATATACCAATCGAAATTATATTCCTTACGCAAACGTAACTCATACCGGCCGTCCTCCCGAATGGTCATGACACCAATACGGCTGCCGTTCACCTCACGTTCAAAAGATACAAAAGCTCCCTTAGGCACAGGTTTAGTCTCCCCGTTAGCAATATAGCGGATGGTTCCGGTAATGGATTCATTGGTTACTTTAAATGTCTTTTCAAAGAATACCACCTGCCTATTATTCGAACTGACGACAATATCCCCGGCACTTACCGCTGATTTGGTTTTGAAAGGAAGCTTTTTCCGTTCTCCCTCTTGACTTCCTGCACCAGCGGCATCGTCCTTTTGCAAGGCTTCACCTACTCCATACCGTCTTTCATCCTCCCGATTAGCCTCTACCGTATAAATAAAGCGTCCTTCTGTGCTCGGATCGGCTTTCAGCTTGTTTTTATCTAAGTTGAATTCCTTCAGGCGTGCATCATCTATTTCCAGCATAGGCGCATCAATATAGATTTCGAACTCTTCTCCAAACGGATCGACAGACTTTCCGTCTGAACCGGTAAAACTGGTTACATCAAAGCTAATATCCACTTCCTGTTCAGGTTCATAAGTCCATGTCAGCGGTGTTTCCTCCTCTGCCGCATTGCCCGAAGCATCAGTACCTATATCACCCACCCGTGCGGCAAAGCGGAAAGGATGGTAATTGGCAAGCTCAAAAGTAACGGAGCGATAGGTATTTCCGTATACTCGGCTCCATTATTCGACGGCAACCCTGAGGGAGAACCATGCTGGTTGGATGCCATACGCACTACTTCCGCACTCCGTGCAACATTAGTCTTCATGTAAATGGAGTAACGTCCTGTTTCTTCCGGATTTCCGGCATCAATCGGCTTAAACATATATACACGTCCTCCTGAGCCCCATTCACTCTTGTCCACCTACTTCATAAAAAGTACAATCAAAAGTTACTCCATCAGGCTCTTCTCCGTCCTTTATATGATCCAAATATTGGGAATAAAGTAAAAACTCATCCCTATCACCTGCATTTATAGCCGTTACACCATCTTTCAACAACATATCAAACTGTACTAAGGCTCCTTTCTTCTGCGGCACCAAACGGTAAAGGATTTTCTCATCATCCGCAAAGTCTCCTCCACCTTCTGCTCCATTATATTCTCCCAGTCCCACTACTGTTATCGACTTTTGTGAAGAGCCTGCAAAAGTAAAGACACGATGCATGGTGTTGAAGTGTTCGGCTTCGATACTGATATCCTTGGTTGCCCCATCCTCCTCATTCAGAATATTCCTGAAATAAACACGCTGTACACCAGGTTCCGTCACAGTATACACATATTTATATTTCCATTCCGGCATCTCCGTTCCATAACCTTCTTCGCCTTCACGCACCAGCGGCAATACCATACCCGATTCATGGCGCACATCCAAAGCCTCTACTGCAAGCAGTACCCTGAGCGGAAAGAGCTCTGTCGGACAATCTTCCGGAATAGTAAACATTATAGTAGCGTGCGCACCGCCATCATCCATATTGCCATAAATTTCCGTAGATGCCCACGCTGGTGTAAAATTCTGCTTCTTCACCATAATCACCTTAATTTTACGTTGCAGGCGGTCTTTTTTCACCAACAATGTACCTTCCAGTTTCTGGTTATTATTCATTGGCAGGAGATTAATGATAATCTTTCCTTCACCTTCCCCATTACTGTTTATGGTAAAAGCTTCCGTTATCGTATTGGTTGCCACCGTATTTCCGTCAAGCCATGTTACAACCGGCTTGTCTGTTCGGTAATTACAGTGCCGTTCTTGCCCGACAGTGTATATTTCAGTTCGGCAGTCTTACCCGCTCTTTCATCATTATACACGACACTCGTTTGGTTCACGGCCAATATATAGTTGTTATCTTCCACCGACTCAACTTCGTCCGAAATGGAAAGCCATACATTGTTCGTGGCAGCCGCTGTAAGTGCTGCTTCAAAGGTAGGCTGTCCATAAGAAAGCGCTCCTGCAATATGGAATGTGTAATGATGGTTCCTTCGTATCAATTCCTGCTCACCATTCTCTTTAATCAGCATCACCCGATAATAAAGTTCTTCGCTCTCACCGGGCAGATGTCCGCGAATGATGACACTGACCGGGTCTTCCGAGCTGTTTTCGCATTCGAACACATACAATTCCGGATTTAGGCTGATATCCTGCACATCCTGAATATCGCTCAACTTGGCATCATTGGCAGGCAATGTAACGAAAGGCTCAACGTCTGCATTCGAAGACCATACCCACCCTTTTGTAGGATGATAAGGAGCCACAGTACCAAAAGCATTCGTATTATAGGCTGTAAAACCGGTAACTACCAGATAACCGTTTCCTGTCGGATTGTCTATTGTAATTTTAGCCTGGTTACGAATCATTATTATATTAGGATTCTTGGCCAATTGTTGGTCAATCGGTTCTTCGTTGTTAGCATCGCATGCAAAACGAGCCCAATAAATCATCATACCGGACGAACCTTCCAGCAGAGCTATCACATCTGCCTCCGATTTATTTCTGAATTCATCTTCCTGGAAATCAGTCATATTCTGATTGGCAATAAAATGAATACGACGTGTATTCTTAGGTATGGTTGCTGTAAATTCTCCCGACTCTTCCCCGTGGGAAGTGATTGTTGCCGGCGTAGTTGTTATAAATAATCCGTAGCTGTCGAAACAAAACAGCTGCATATTATTTACCCCTTTACCATCCGGGTCTACAGAGCGGGTAGTCACCACCGGCATAGCCGGTATTTCCGTTTCGAAATGTATATTAACATAACCTTCGGGAGCTTCTTTTTCTTGAAAAGCAGTCCACTCATCCGTCTGGCAGGCGGTGAATGAGACCAACAGTCCCAACACAATAAGTACTGTATGCTTTATTGCTTTTGCCATATCTTTCTGTTTTTTATTCTTCTCTATTTCTGGGTATCAAAGGCATCACGGATGCAACGGATAGCAACTCCCCCCATGAATTGCTACTTTTTCGGATTTATTAAGGACCACTAGCACTATAATAATTCTTTTCCCAGCAGAGTACCTCATCCATTGCAGCATTATCTCTGTATTGGAAATTTCTATAATAATTTCAGTTCAGCCCTGGTAGGAAGGCGCCAATCATCAGTGCAACACTCTTGCCTTTTTCATCTTTATAAACCTCTACATACTGTTTACAATGACTTGCAGCCATTTCAACGCTATTGACATCATAAACCGCTCCTAATTGAGATGCAATCATAAATGAAGGTGATACCAGCTTCTCATTATCCCTGCCGGGATCAGTAATACCGTCAGCAGTAATGCGAGGCTTACCGATTGTATAATCACCAGAAGAAGCAGTAATCCGAACATGGTACATCCTTGCGTTACCAGCAGCCCATATCTCTTTTTGTGTAAATTCAGAAGAAGAGTTTCTCCGAAAATAATAATATGAGATAGAAGATCTTCCCTTTATTGTTACCCGAAGTAATTTGCTCGGCAACTTTTGATGTAAAAAAAACACTCTGTCCATATTCTGTAGCAGAATAGGTCCACTCGTCATTCCAACGATTATAATTATCGGCAGATACTCGTTTAGGAGTTCCTCTGGGATTCTCCCACGTTGAGCCGAAATCTTCCCGAGAGGAATACCACCCTTGAATATTCGTAATATACTCCAACGGATATTGGGCAACCGTTACTTTACGAGCCTCTACTCCATCCTCATTGGTTATTTCCAATTCTATGTACCGTACCGTATTGTTGGTAGGCAACGGGCTGTGTATATTGATATTTCCGTTCAATCCTTTATCCGGTACTACCTTAATACCCATCCCGGCAATCTCCCTTTCATTGGTTGTAGCCTGTGTTTGCCCAAATTTATCAATGTAATAAACCCGCGTCACCTTAACCGAGACCTCCGATGAAGAAGCAAATTCCAGCGTTGTGTTATCATCCGAGATATTATACATTTCCATTTCTTCCTCATTTACCGTTAAATATTTCGGCCGGTCGGTTTCTCCTCCAACATTAATTATTGTCTCGTCCCATGCTTGCACGGTATAATTGACAGGTCCGAGTTCTTGGGGTTTTAAAATTTCTGTTGCACCCGGCGCATTTACCTCTACCGTTACTTCGTAATAAGTATTCCGTTCCAGAACCTTCTCTTTGCTGATAGGAATCTGATAATAATTATCTCCGCGCAAATCCGTTTCTGTCTTATAATAGAGCGGAATATTCACCACCAGACGCGTTTCTCTTTCCAAAGGCTTATCCTTCCAATTATAACTGTAAGCATAAGCCGTAACAGTTATTTCATTTTCCGTCCATGCAAAATATTTACTCGCAGAACGATCGGGCGTCCACAATTTTACATTATCATTCGCATCTGGATTTGGAATAAGGGTTGTGCTATAAGGCATGTTTCGCAGATAATAACCCGCTCTATAGGCTTCCGGTGAATTATCAAAGGTAACATCTTCCCCTTTCTTTATCTTCACAACAATTTTGGCAGCAGCGCGTCGCAATGTAACGGCCAATTCTGTTTTATCCGAAAGATTGCCATTGTAAAGCACTACTTTTCCAGGCGTTTCCGGTTCGTCTGTTCCAGCGGGATAGGCTATGCCGTCCATAAGAAAAATCATCGGTATTTCAGGGTCAGTACCGGCGCCGGTCATGTGTATATTACGCTGTTCTTCCATCAACCCGCGTAATTTTCCCAAATCGGCTACCTCTTGAAATTTGTCTTCTCCCAATGTACTATTGGCTATCAGATATACCCAATATGATTCATTAGCTTTAAAATCTTTCCGCTGTGCTTTTGCCAATGTAATTTTACCGCTCTTCTGACTGTCGGCTACCACCTGCACCCGTTCATAATGTGCCAAGCTTTTGTTATCCGTATCATCAAATATCAATACATCAACATAACTTACCGTCACTTCCGCACCCGTTGCGCCTGCACGGGTCACCGGCGTCGTTGCAGACGAAATGTCGAGTACAATACTATTGTTGTCCGCTTCCGGCTGTACAAAATCCGTTTCATTGCTACAGGCAGCGCAACCTAACACTGCCAACCAACAAGCCATATGGTAGAATATCCGTTTCATCTGCTCATCATTTTTGAATTTCTGATACTTGTCTAATTGTAATCACATCTGCTCTGCCGCCACTTTCCGGCCATGCAATAGCACCTTCTGTTCCATTAATCATTAACAGACTGGGCCTTCCCGAATCCCAAATAGGAGAATAAGTAATGCCAAAATTAACAGTCTGCCCTACAGCATCGGGATTCCGTGCAATCACCTTGATTGTAAACGAATTGGGAGAAGCTAGATAAGGTGCATCTACCAACTTTCCATTTTGGTAAACCTTACAGACAAAATTTCCGACACCATTAAGCAAGTAGGAGTCCATTCTTGATTTTCCGGTGCAGTCATCTTAAACAGAACAGAAAAAGCTCCTCCTCCTCTATGGACGAACCCTCATCGCCTGTGTAGCAAACCACAGGAGGAGTATTCGGTTTATCGCCATCAAGCGGCAATACCGGATTGCTATATGTAGGATATTCAAAAGTCAAGTCATTCCATGCACCGGCATCGTCCCAGTCGGCCACCATATAATCCACCGTTATCACATCGTCCGGACCGATACGGTTAAGCACCACACAATACGTGTTGCGCTTCACTTGCGGCAAATAAATATCTTTCACCGATTGGTTCCCGTTAATACTGTAAGTAACCCTGACCACAAAACCTTTATGTTCCGTATCTGCCGTTCCCCAACTATTCGGATTACCGGAACCATAATAGTTTTCAAACATATAAACCGGAACGGAAAAAAAGTCATTAAACCCCTTCTTTATACTTTCCGGATCTGTTTTATCAAGCAACTCATAATCAGCATCTGTCATTACCTTTGTCACCGGAGAAGAGGTGGTCAGTAATTCGAATGGACTGTCCAAAGAAGGAACTTCTTTCCACACTGCATCTTCCGGATGGAACAGATAATTATATTGAAGCACTCCCAAAAAATCAATACGTTCGATACTTAAGTTCATGCCAGCTTCCTTAGCGGCAAAATACATGCCCAGCTTACCTACAACCCGTTCCAGTTCAAATTCCACAGTTCCATTCCACATCAGATGTCCGTTATGCGAACCGCCTGCCGTACTTTCTTTCAGATTATTCGGGTCTATTTTCTGAGACTGCTTGACCGCCATCGGAACCGCACCATAGCCACGAGCTTTGATTTCTCCAAAATAAAACTTCTCCAATTCATCGCGTGTCATATCCTCCTGAAGAGTTGCAGATGGTCTCAGTATTGCCTTCTCATTCGCCACCAGGTAGAACCATACATCCTGTACAAGTGCAGAATAAGGCAGTAATTTCAAATCCATCCAAAAAGAAATTTTACCACCTGCATCCGGATTTAAACCGGCCTCTCCACGATAATACCCAATTTGTTTCTGTCCGATAAAAGCATATACGCGCAAGCTCTTTACGGCATTCTCCATTTCAGCCTGTATATCGGAACCGCCACGGGCATTTACATTCATTTTCACACTGATATTCCCGCCTTCTCCCGTACCGGATACATTTTCCTCGACACATCCCGCAAGTGCCAGCACACATGCAGCCAACATCAGCCATAGATATATTGTATTTAATGTCTTCATCGTTTTCTCTTTTTAAAATTCCGGTTTCACGTCTACTATGTACCAGTCGGGAACAGTGACCACCGCACCTATAGACTTAAACTCAATGCGGATAGGTATCAGCGCTTCATGTCTGGTCAGGTCTACTACAGGGTTGGCAGCCAGGAAATCGGCCAGATTTACATGAGCAAGGTTCACTCCATTAGCGTCAGTGAGGTCTAAATTCACATTTTCATGATTAGTATGCCTCATTATATTAAAACGTGCCAGCATGGTATGCTTTTCCGCATTATTTTCAGTTTCAGGGTAATAGGTAACAATATTGCCGCATGCCTTATTGTCGAAACCGGTCATAGAAGACAATCCGCTCATGCTCAGCAACGGCCATACCGGAGTGCGGGTAGCGGACTCTATAGGTCCCGTTCCTACTACTTCCACATGGACTTTGTAGTGCGAACTGGCAAAATCCATCTGTTCTTTTATCTGTTGTGCATCACCGGGGATGCTGATTTCTTTGTAAGCATAATACAGAGAGTCATTTCCGACAATCCGTTCGCCACTTATACAGTTTTTATCACAGAATTGGGCAGTTGCCAGACTTTGCCCGTTGCTGACCTCCGTATGATAGGTATTGCCCACTGTCACAATCCGGTAATTTCCTATAGGCAGCTTCAACTCTGTGGCTCTTGTTTTTATATCAGCTTCGCTTATCGGATGAGAAGACAGCAACGCACCGTCACTATCAAAAACATACATGTCCACTTTATGAATCTTATCTTGAAAGATTTGGGTTGTACCGTCGCCTACATAACTGAACTCCAGCAGGCAGTTGCCCGGACAGTCACTCATATCTTCTTTGATGCACCCGTTGAGCGAAGCTAAAAACATCAAGGATAGTATGTATTTGGTGTATTTCATATTTTATGTATGTTTCTTAGAATTAGTTGAAAGAGAGATGGAAGGGATGTATCAAAACCGGGAACAGTTCCTGTCTCAGCACCTTGTTTTGATACAATCCCTCCGATTGAAAAAATTAGTAGAGATTATTTGCCATATTCAGGTTTACCGGTACAATATCCCAGTCCTTTACAGTTACAGTAGCGGTAACGCAGATAGTAGGTTCTCCCGGATCCAAATCGGTCAAGTCTTCTTCTGTAAATTCCAGGTCTGTAATCTGATAGATTTTACCGGGTTCCATGGTTACTTCACCTTTCTCTGTTTTCAGACCTGTAATCTTTAAATAGGCAGGATTATAAACGATAAATCCTTCGGCTACAGTGCTCTTGAATTCCGTATTGAACTTAAGAAGCATTTCTTTAGGCTGACCCAGTACATTATAGCCATAACCTGCCAATAAAGCCGTTTCAGCAGTAGTAGTGATTTCAGGACCGGATGTTTCATCATAAAAACATGCAGGTACACTTACCGGGTATCCTCCTTGGTTGGTCTTATCATATAATTCATCACCAGCCTGTGCTCCACCCAATGTAAACTGTTGATGTACTCCATTAAGACCGATGTGAGTCAATGCTAACTTGCTATATGCACTATTACCCAAGTTGCTACATGTAAGATTACCGCTCAACTCGATACGGGAAAGCATGGTCGCCAGTTCAACTGTTGCCGTATACATCGTATTGCCATCTGCTACATCAGTACCATTAGGAACCAAATCAGCTACTTTGCTTGCTAAAGGTGCTGTGGATGCAGCTCCATATTTGTTCATATTCAAAGTTGCTTTCAAAATATCATTATCCCAGTTTCCTTGAGCAGGAAGTGGGGTATCTTCGTTAAAATTGGCAACAGCCGCAATTTTAGTAACTTCAGGACTTACATTGTGATAGATATTGTCACTACCGACCTGTGCATCTTCTACCTTAACAATACTACCATCTCTTTTCAACAGGTAAAGTTTGATATTCTGAGGATTAATAGCTTTATCAGCATCCTCTGTCCACCCGCTTCCGGCTTTTGTCTGTCCATAGCTTCCGGCAGAAATCGTCACGGAAATCTGCTTGGTACCTTTCGTCAAGATATCATTACCTTCATCTTCGTTGCTACATGCTGCGAAAGCCAATCCTGCCAATCCCAGCATAAAATACTTGTTTAACTTCATAAGTTGATAGATTAATTAAATAAAATAGTATTAATAACTCGTTCTATTTGTGTATTCTGTTATATGTTGCTACAAACATGTATCCTGTGGTATACTATAAATCAGCTACCACTCCCGCCAACTGCTCCAGATTTTTTTGCGCCTCCATGCTTCCCGCCTTCAAGGCACGCTCCAGTATTTCTTTCGCCTTGTCATATTGTTTGTCCCTGGCACAGGCAACACCCAGCGCATTCAAAACCGAAGCATCATCCTTCACCTCACAACCCTCCAGCAGGTCTATCGCACCTTTCACGTCACCCTGCTCCATCTTCACACAAGCACCGTTCACCACAGCAGCGGCATTGGCCGGATATGTGCGGGCAGCAGTCAGCATAGCCTCATCATATTCCGCACTGCCCTTCCCATACGAATCTGCCACCATATAGATTTCCTCGACGCTCAGCAGGTCGGGACGGGTTTTCAACAGGTTCTTTGCCTCTTCCAGATTAAAGTTTCTCACATTATATTCTATGCGGTACTCATTACGGCGCAACGGACCATACATTTCGTTCAGCAAACGCTGGTAAATCTCGGGAGGCACAAGATCGCGGATACGTTGTTCACAAAGGTCCTTATCGCCGTCACACTCATCGATAATCCTCAGCACGTCGTCAATCTTCAGTAACAGCGGATGTTTCTCCACTTCCTTGCGCAAACCTTCCCAGTCCTCGCCCACACCGGTCACATGCCACAGCGAAGCATCCACTTCCGTATCTTTCTGAGCGTACGCAGCCAATGCTTCCGCACGATTCTTCGACAGCTTCAGGTTATACTCCACCGTACCCTCCGGAGAAGCATATCCGGTAATATAAATTCCGGTTATGGTCAAATCGGGATTTGTCTTTACCACCTCGACAGAGCTGCTTACCGTGGCAAGTTCCGATTCATTGTTCTTGAACTTCGGGTCTATATTGTAACTGTCCTGACGGAACTGCAAACGTGCCACACGCACCTCGTTTCGTACCTTCACAGTCTCTTTCCGGGGCTGCACGAAGGCTGTAGCGTACTGCGGCCGGAACAATTGCAGGAACGTGTTTTTTACCGGCGTTTCCTCCATGCCGGACTGTGCACACTCCAGACATCCCGTCACCTGTTCGCGCAGCACCAGACGGCTCTGAGCCATCCAAGGCTCATAGGGCAGAGTCACTGCATATTCCACCTGCTGCGCCTCTCCGTTTTTACGGCGCAACGCTATATAAGCGCCATCGGTCTTTGCAGACCCGGTCAGCGCCTTCTCACGGCGGTGTACTTTATCGCGGACACGACCGTCCAACACCACAGAAGGAAGCTCCAGACTCTTACCACCCCCTTTCGCCACCACCACCGGATAAAGACGCACGCTCTCCTGACGCTTCACATGCATCTCCTCTATATCAAGTACAAAATTCACATGAACCTCACGGCCGTTCTTCTTTATTTCATCATTGACTACGCGTACGCCTGAAAGATGTCCCGTCTGCGCGAAAGCAGGAAGACACGTTCCAAGCAAGAACAACGCACTGCATATCAGTTTGCCATATATCCATTCTTTTCTCATAATGTGCTTCCTCCCTTTATTTAATAACATATATCAATGATACCGCGGCTTTGGTAACGCTGAAGTACCCTTTGTCATTCTTCTCTTTCCACTCACCGCATTTGGGACAGTCATACTTATCGTAATGATTCTGTACGTAACCTACACCGATGCTCGCTTCCAGGCTCCAGCGGTTGCCCAATATCCACTGATAACCGTAGGACAACCGGCGCCGTAATAATATCCCTCATACCGATAGTCCTTGGTAGTAGGATAAATGCCTAGAGGGAATTTCACGTTGCCCACGTTAAATTGCCCTCCAAGCAGGTGCAAACCAAAGAAGTGTCCGTTAAACGCCTCACACAGCCAATACCGTGCTTCGGGCTGTGCCATCCAGTGTTTCCACTTCTTACTGTCTGAAAATGTAAAAGGATTATAGTTCGCGGAAACATCCAGCGTCCATTTCGGAGCCAGCCGGAATTCGGCACCAAGGTTGAAAGTAGTACTGATGTCATACAGAAGATTCGTCTTCAACGAAATGTCCTGTGCTGACAAAGAAATGCCGATAAACAGGAAAATAATGCAAAGGCTCTTTTTCATGCTCTCCATTTTTATTAAGATATAACTTATCTGTCTATATATTTTATCAAGTTAACATTTCCGTTACTTTGTAGGTAACGGGAAAACAGGAACAAACACACTGCAAGAGACATCTTGCATCAACATAATTAACTGTTGCGGATTATTGGAGAGAGCGAAAAAATACGAGCAGATTTTCTGTGTTAATTTAATATAATGCAGACATGAAGTATTATGCATTTTCCACCAAAGGAAAACACTGTCATTCAAGTCAGTCCGTCTTGTAAGCATATCAAAGGACGGCTTTACTTATTTTTTGGAAAAAAATCTTTTCTTTTCTTGTTTAATACAAATATTTTGTTGATATTTGTTGCAATATATAACTCTCCGTTACCTACAAAGTAACGGATAACATTTGTAGTATTATCAAAACATTAATAGACTTAATGTTTTTTATTCAGGCAAATACAAATCATTGTTTATCAAATATATAAGATAATATTTCCTTATTCATATCCCATATTTTATCATCCGAGTGCCTTCTAAAGTAAGTTTCTGTCACTTTAACGGAGGAATGTCCCATTGCATTACTAATGAGTTCCTGTTGATAATTCCGATAATTGGCAATGGTAGCCCAACTATGCCTTGCGGTATAACTTGTCAGTCCTGCAACGCCTTTTATACGTTCTCCTAATCTCTTTAAATGATAATTGAAACTACGCAGAGCATTCTGATATTGCCGGTACTCATCCTTTCCCGGATGATGAATGAGAGGGAATAAATAGGGAGAAGTCTTATCGGTATTTCTGAGATTGCGTATAATCTTCATTGCTTCAGCTTCTACGCGTACAGTAAGCCATGCACCCGTCTTTTTACGACGGTACACTATCACATTGCCACGCAAATCACAGTTCCGCAGAAAAGCAATATCTACAAACGGCATTCCGCGAAGCATAAAAAGCAATAAAAAAAGCAAGCGCGTAAACTCCAGGCTCTCATCCGCCACAGGTGCATTGAGCTGCCGGAACACATCTTCATCCACAGCACGTTTCACAGTTACCTTTGTTCCCGTATATACTCCCTTGAACAGCCTGGGCTGATAAGGAGCTAGCCCATCGTCTACGGCACGGAAATAAGTGGCACGTAACATCCTCATATACGTGGAAATTGTATTCCAATGAAGCTGACGCTCCAGCAGATACTCTTGAAATGCTTTCAACCACACTGGGGTGACCTCTTCAAAACTGATGGAGTCCTGCTCCATAAAATCCTTGATACGATTCAACGTACTTTGATACACATGCGCCGTACCCATGCGCTGTTCTTCTTTCAACTGAGAGACAGTCATAGCCATATAGGCTGACAAATTTGTTTTATTCATATAGTTTCTACTTTAAAAGTGAGCCATATAAATGCCTAAAGAACAAATTAGTTCAAACGACTATTCTGTTAAAAAAGTACACAGATTACAAACTTTAATACATATCCGGAAGCTTCCCGTTCTTCCGAAATACCGGAATTTATCAAAAATTCGCAACAGCAAGCGTCAGCACGCTGATACGTACACCTTCTACGTCCCGAAACACATCGGCACACGTAGTAATGGTAGCTCCGGTAGTCAGTACGTCGTCCACCAACAAGATATGCTTTCCGACAAAACGTTCGGGATAGCGAAGATGAAAGATGCCGTTCACATTCTTCCACCGTTCATAGGCAGATTTGCTTGTCTGCGTTTCCGTATGTTTCTTGCGCACTACGGAAGCAGCATCCAAAGGAATACCCGTAACCGCCGCAACCCCTTTGGCCACACATTCGCTCTGGTTATATCCGCGCATCCGCTGCTTGCGGGGATGCAAAGGAACGGGAACTATGACATCCACATCGCAAAAGAACTCCGAAACAGTCAATTCCGCTGCCATAAAACGCCCCATTGTCTCTCCCAAGTCCTTACGGCCACCATATTTCAATTGATGCAGTATCCGGCGGAAATCACTGCCCTTATGATAAAAGAAGTAAGAGGTAGCGCGTTCCAAAGGAATTTTTCCCCAGAACATACGTTCCACCGGATTATCCGCACAAAGATGATAATCCGTACGGGGCAAATCCATATTGCATTTCAGACAAATAGCCTCCTCCCCTTCCTGCAGAGGTGTGCCGCACACAACACACTGCCGGGGAAAGAATAAATGAAGAAAAGATAAAAGCCAGGCTTTAAGCGTATTTTCCATAAATTTGGTTTTCATGCCCAAAGGTAGGGACAAATCACCTATAAAAAAGTCTCTCTCCCGATATCAAGGTTTCAAATAGACCACCGTTTTGCCGCTACCATACTTACGTATCATCCCCTCTGCAAGGTATCGGTTCAGGTCGGACACCGCCCGATGCTTCACCAAACCCGTTATCGATTCATAATCCGCCCGTGTGATGCATCCGTATTTATCCAAATGCAGCAATAGTTTTTCTTTCCTCTCCTCCTCGCCCATCACGGAACGGGATACGTATGGTGACGCTTTGCGTTCCAGCTCCATCGTATTGAAACGGTTACGGAATTTGCTCCCGAGACGCAGGTTCACATTCTGAAAATGTACCGACGGCGAACGGATTTCTTTCTTGTCGGTAACCTGACGGTCGCATTTCAGCGATACGGAGAAATAGCCCAACTCGCCCACTTCCACCGTCCAACCCTCGGACAGCCAACTGTATAGTTCGTCCGTAACAGCCTGCAAAGTTCCGTCGAGAATGGCGTGGACCACCAAAACCGGTGGCCTAGGGTTAATGCCAACCGGTGGCCATAGCCACCAACTCACGTCTGATACAAATTAGTAAGCATCGGCGGAGATTGTTCCCCGTGGATCCTTCCGTCAGACAGACCTTGGTTAAACAGATGTTGCCCTTTCGTTAAACAAGTAACGAAAGGGAAACCAAGGTTTAACGAATTATCATTCGCAGTCAAAGATAATAATAAATATAAAGAGAAACGAATAAATCCTGTCCCCCAACTTAATAAATAAAGCGCGGGTCGTCTGGAAGAAGCAATGTCCCTTGTAGTTTCAGCAAAGGCTTATCTGGTCAGAATATCCTATTTTCTCATCGTTGCTGATTTTAAAGCAGACATCACACGTCAGGTGCAGCCTCATTTTCTGGTGCAAATAGCATTTCGATAACCGCCTGGGCATCTGCCTGGAACGGCATATTGGGCCATGCACCAGAGCTTTCAGGGGTTTGAAATCGCGCAATTCCGCTTGGGCCAGATCTGAATGGGCTGCTGGCAAATCTTTGGACATCTTGCCTCGGATTCAGGTTTGATCGGCATTGAGCCCATTATCATCATTGAACGCCTGTCTGTGTGGAATAAATCAACCACGGTTTTGGCTTTTCAAAATACTCTGGTGCTCTTTAAGTTGTTGAAACGGAAAGGTATTTCGAATAAACTCTCGTTCGTATGGAATAAAAACAAACAGGAATGCCGGAACAAAGTGCTGTGAATGCGACAACAGTTCTTTAGTAGTAATAAACAAATAGGCCATCCTCTCCATCGCTTGCGGCAACATTTGTTCCTCTCTTATCGGTCTTGAACAACACCTTTGCACATAACAGGATTAAGCAAAACATACTGAAGCATCAGCCGGAAAAACATCTTTCTGAAAATGAGACAGCCACCACCAGAATAATCACCAGGCCATCTTATGAAACTCTTCCAGGATAAACACTCTTCTTTTATAACCCACAACAGCCATCTTTTCCTTGCAGTGATTTTCAGGCTCCCCTCTGTTATCTGCTTGTGCCACTCAGCAGCAGCCCGAAATCCCAAAATGCTTTGATGTATAAGTTCTATCCTCAGATTATAATATGTTTATCACATGAGTTCTGAA
>VOFI01002949.1_pt1 | contig 16766 bp, 18 predicted proteins | sample 5384131 | NCBI WGS metagenome assembly VOFI01 (sample SAMN12384728, study PRJNA508395) | human gut metagenome | isolation source: healthy gut H | host: Homo sapiens
AGACCTGCTTTTTGTGCCACAGAATCCTCTTCGACTACATAGACAACTGGTTTTGCGTCTTCTACTACATAGCCTTGAGCTAAGGCCACACCCATATATATGATCCATGCCAATAAAATATTCATCATAATACCAGCAATCATGATGCAGACTTGTTTCCATTTTTCAATACCGTTTAAACGTCTATTTTCCGGAACATCCTTTAGCCAGCTATCTTCTTCGCTTTGTGAGCCATCTTCTTCACCAGCCATCATTACATAGCCGCCAAAAGGAATAGCGCGAATTGAAAAAGCAGTCTCTTTTCCTTGTTTTTGATAAAGACATGGTCCCATACCAATAGAAAATTCTTTTACAGTAAACCCCAAAATGTTTAGCAACTAAAAATGTCCTAACTCATGTAAAATGACAATCACACTTAGCATCACGACAAATGCTATTATACCTATAATAAAATCCATTCAAATCCCCCCTTAGAGAATGATTGTATATAAAACACTAAATACCATGATATTTAATAATAGTGAATCTACACGATCTAAAACACCACCATGCCCTGGTAAAAGATTAGAAAAGTCTTTTACAGCAAAAATGACGTTTAATAGACCCACTAAAACACAAAAAAAATCGTCCAAGTTCGTTTGCAGTAATAGGACATATACTAAACAAAGGAATCTATGATTGAATGTCAAAAAACAACAAGACTCCATAAGAATACAACAATCAGTGTCATAACAACGAAAAAGTATTTATCCGGTAAAACCCTTGTTAAAACGACAGCTAAAGCACTGAGTGGAAGAACATATTTAGGCCAGTTAAATCGTTTTCTCGTTTACCTTGAGCAACCTCATCCGCATATTTTTTCATACCAAGTAACATTTCTCTTCGCGAACCGTAATTAATGGCTAAACATAATTCTAATCCAGTATTATCCTTAGTCATATTTACAGCCTTATTAATTACATATTGTGTTGTTTGTGGGAATTTTTCTAATTCACCGGCAAAAGTCACACGAATGTTCTTTTCCATCAATTCATTAATAAATTTATTAAAAAATGCTTTGACAATATTACCAGGTTCATTCATATTGAAAACAACTAAATCAATATCATTATCCATGCACATACTAATAGCTGTTGAGTCCATGACTTTTAAGCCCTCGTTTAATACGTCCATATAATTTAGTGTATCGTATTTCTTAGCATTTGGATTTTTCTTTGGATCTGAATCATAAACTCCATCAACACCATTTTTAGCCATTAAGATAACATCTGCATTGATTTCAGATGCACGTAATGCTGCAGTTGTATCTGTTGAGAAGTATGGAGAACCTGTACCAGCTCCAAAAATAACGATTCTTCCTTTTTTCCAAGTGACGTAAAGCACGTCTTAAGATGAATGGTTCTGCAACCTTTTGCATTTCAACAGCTGTCTGCACTCGAGTTTGAACGCCTTCTTGTTCTAATGCATTTTGAACAGCTAAAGCGTTGATTACAGTACCTAACATACCCATATAATCGGATCATCTTACCACGAATGAAGTTGCCACCACCGACAACAATTGCCAATTCTACTCCTAATTTTTGTACTTCTTTTTAACTCTTTTGCCAATCTTTTTAAGATTTCTGGATCAAAAAGCAGCTTCAGGGCTAGATAAAGCTTCGCCACTTAATTTTAATAAAACACGTTTATACATACTATTGCTCCTTATTGAATTGTCTACGCTTTCCTCAATTTTCTTCTTCAAATTTTGTTTCTGTCACATGAGTATATATGTCAATCGTTGTACTGTAATGCTGATGTCCCATTAGCATTTGCACTACTTTAGCGTCCATTCCTTTTTCAAAGCACCTGCTACAAAATGTATGTCGGATTGCATGAGGATAAAGGTCTTTTAAATTCTATCGGCTCACTGTTTTTCCTTTACCGCTTCTATTGCTTCTTGAAAATTGATTGCTTTTACTACTTTCTTAATTTCTTTTTTCTGCTACATTCCGAATAACTGGACTTCCTAAAGAAGTGGTAAACACCAAGTTATCAAATTCTCCACTTGAACGCCAACGATTTCCATAGGCTTTTTTCTGCCTGTTCTGTTTTTCTTTTGAGATAACAGAATTTCTTCTGTTTCTGCCATAAACGGAATACTTCTGTATGAATTATGTGTTTTAGGCTTTGTTAGTCGCATAGTCTTTACTCCATTTTCATATTGACAGGATAAAGACCTTTGAATGTTAATACATTTCTTATTCCAGTCTATATCTTCCCATTTCAGACCACCGACTTCCCCAATTCGCATACCCGTCAGAAACATAATGTAAAACATCTCTTTATACCAGTTATGCTCTACTTCCTGCAAAAACCTTGTTTGCTCTGCCATTGATAAGAAACGTCTTTCTGCTGTTTTATTTTCCCAAGGTACATTGATTTCAAAACATGGATTGATGTCTATAATACGATTATTCTTTGCAGACTCCAAACACTCCCGAACTCTGCCTAAAGCATCTCGCATACTGGAAGACGCTCTCCCCTGCTTATTCATATCGTTAATGACACGTTGAATATCCAAGTTCCGTATATCTGTCACTTTCATATTCCCTATTCCTTTTCCAAATGTATTATAATATTTGCTACGCATAGGAAACACGCTTGTTTCCTTGATATTAGGAATTTTATAATTTGCAAACCATTCCTCAAACCATTCATTCAGCGTTATTTTCTGACGTTTCATATCAATATTATTTCTTGCTTCTTCTTTTGCCTTTTCAAACAATATTTTTAATTTCTTCAAATCAACATCATACAAGTTAATGTCTATTCCGTTTATCTTTGCTCTTGCTTCGTATCTACCGTCCTTTCTTTGACGTAAACCTGTTCCTAATTCTTTTCCTTTTAAATCTTTACCCATAATCTCTACCCTTTCTATCAATCAAATATTTTGATAAATAAAAAGGGAACTTCTGTGATTTTAACCATATACTACTATAAGTTCGCCTCCTTTTCAACAGTTTCTACTTTTCAAGAGTTCTCTTGTCTTTGTTTCTCCAAGTCCAAGATACTCACTTACTTCCTTTAAATTTAATAATGCTTTTTCTATACGATTATCCCCTTTCCTCTAATCTTCTTGCTTTTATGTAATCATCATACAACTGTTTCTGTGTGATATTCATTTCTCCATTTGCTACAAGATTACCGATATAATCCCTTTTCTCTATCTTTCCAACCTCTGCAAACAGTTTCAAAGACGGAGCAACATACTTTTCTAACCATTCCCACACCTTTTGTAAACTTTTCTTCTGTGGTTGCATGGTAAGTTTAACCTTACCTATATCTTTCATCAGTTCCGCCCACGCTTGATAGGTTGGGTAAAGCCTTTTTCGTGTTGTCATGCTGTCTGTCGGCTTTTCTAAAAATCGTATTTTGCTGTTCAATACTTCCATTGCCAGTCCTGCCACATCTCTATATCTCAATAATTCCTGTACTACGCTAACTGCCATTTCCTGCCGAAATCTCAATTCATATCTATTCCAATTTTCGTCTAATTCTGTTCCATACTTTTTATTCTGTTCATATCCCTTTTCATAAAATACCAATCTCAAATTACTGGCTGAACTACCGAGATAAAGACTTCCTCCTTTACTCTGAAACACATCTTCTTTCAGTTCTCCCGAATCGTGAAAATCTATATCCCGTAACTTTGTGGAAAGCAATCCCTCTTTTGTCCGTACAATCAAATCGGGAATACTCAAATACGGTTTTCTATCATCTATCGCCAAATCAATCCGAGGAAAGTTGATGTGATACTGGCAAACTCTGTTTAAGAAATCAAACCATGTTTCCTCATTGAGTTGTAAAAAATTCTCATAGTTGCGACAGCCTTTCCCACTCATTAAAATCTGAAAGCCTTGATACTGTGCATTTCCTGTTGGCTTTAGCACCTTGATATTAGCGAAGATAGCCACAACCTCATGTCCTGCAATCCCCTTTTCATAGCCTGTTACCGTCATAAGTTCCATAGGTATTCTCAGTACATCTTCTATAACTGCTTCTAACGGAACTTCCTTAATCGTTATCTGACACCAGTCTATCAAGGCACTTAATGCTTCTTTCTGTCGTATTACTCCCCTGTTAGTGTAGGGGAGTTCTGGAAGAAAACTTCCGCTTCTTTCTTCCAAATTTACCATACCTCCTATCTGCAATGGCGTTGCCATTGCCCTGCCCTCAACCTGCCGTTTGGTACGTCAGAACGAGGACAGGAACTTTGACCGCCTACATATTTTTGTTTGGAACAGGGCGGATACCCTTACAGGTAATCTTCTCCACTAATACAGGGAAATTTCCTCTCTGCACATAAGGGGCATAAACTGGTTCTTCCAGTTCCACCACAGCATAAGGCTCAATCTTCGGAAGTTCCGTTGCTTCCAAGCGAATATCCACGCTGTTTCCAAGTTTCATGCTTCCAAGATGAAGTTTTAAGGCTTCCACTTCCTCTGTTTTCTTCTTACTGTCTTTATCATAGCGGTAACAGTTATCCGCACCCATGAAACGAAGTTCTCCAAATGCTTCTTTTACCTGTTCTTTTTGTCAATGTAATCTGCATACACGTTCCTTTCTCCCCGTTGAACCGATAGGTCAGTTTCTCATATTTTCAATTTCTTATTACGACGTCGTTTGTGGTTCAGTTATTTCTGAACTTAATCGTATATTAGCACAGTCATATTTGTTTTGCAATAGGAAGTTTAGTTTTTTATAAACTTTTTATTTTCTTTTTTCTGAACTTGTGGTATAGTGTCCTTAGACGATAAGATATGAAAAGTTATAACGAGATATGGAAAGAGAGGGTTTTCAGATGAATACAATCGCAGAACGGATTAAATTTGCCATGAAAGCAAAAAATAAAAAACAAGTAGATATAGTCAAAGATACAGGTATCAGCAAAGGGGCGTTTAGTTCCTATCTTTCGGGACAATACAACCCCAAAGCCGATAAAATGGAACTGATCGCCGACTCCTTAGATGTAGATTTGCGTTGGCTTTACGGGGAAAATGTGCCTATGGAACATACAAGTCAAAACGATAACGCCCTGCAATATGTCTTTTATAACAACTCCTGCTCCGAGTATCTTCTTGATGATTTAGATGATATATATATCGCCATGATGACACAATATGCCGCCCTCATTCCACGCTTTTATGTCCTTGTCAATCGTGCTGGAAATGCAATGCACATACTGCCACTATTTTTGAAAGAGGACAGTTCCGAGTTCTACGAATGTCCGTCTGATTTCTTTTATTCCGACAGGCATACAATTTTTACAAGAGATTTTGAAAGCATTCACATGGTATTAACAACCGCCACGATTTACTATTATGGAATTGATACAGCAACCTATGAACCGAAAGTTACCATGCTCTCCTACTCACAGACTGACGATTGCTTTTATATTGACAATGAAGTACATGATTGTCACATCAAAGCATTTGAAAAAGAAGTGGTAAAAGAAGCACTTTACTTAAAACACAACGCCCAGTAACAGACAAGAGGACTTGCAAGGTTTCCGACCTTTCAAGTCCTCTGCTGTATCATGGTGCTGTTGGCTGTGTCCGTTCCGTCAAGGACTGCCCCCTACGGCGTATCGGCTACGCCTTGTTCCTTGACCTCACTACATTTTCTCTTTTTCTTGACACAACAAAAGCCTGCACGAATTTTCTTCAATCCGACAGGCTCTCATTCTTTCACATACTCTATCAGTTCTTCTATTCCACACTCCAAGTAACTGCACAGTTTACAGATTAGTTGTGCGTCTAATCTCTGAAATTCATTTCTGCAATAACGATTAAAATTAGACCTCGGTATATCCAATTCCTTACAAATGGTATTCTTACTAATTCCTTTTTCTTTCAGCAGTTCCTCTATGTGAAGTTCCAAATGTCCATACTTCATTGCCTCACCTCTACATAAAAGTATATTCAATAAATCTTTATGTAGTAATTCACTATATAGTGAGGTACTATATACTTATCCCTATAACTATACAGAAACAGAGGTATATCAAAATGAAAAAGAAATTGTTATTTGCCACTATTATTCTAGTCTTGCTTGCAGGCATTCTCTATTACATTAGCTTGCCCGATTATCTTGTATTTAACAGTATGTCATTCAGCAATGGGGCTAATCGTGATACCGAACTACAAGTTATTGTATATCAATACTGGAATACAGATGAAGTAATAGCGGAAATCGAAGCAGAACATAATCAAATCAACGGAACTCCTACTATTCTTACAATCAATCTGTATCACTCTAAATGGTCTTTTTCGCAATGGATATGAACCATTTTATAGTACCACTATCAATTATAATTAAAAAGAAAAAGCAGACAGTCAATAAAAAAAACTGTCTGCAATAATATGGAATTTACCCTTTAACCCTCTCGCCTGTCTATCCATATCTTCAATAACAATATCATAGATTTCTCCGATTTGAGAACAATATTCTAACACTTTCCATGGCTCATTTGTATGAAAATGAATTTTAATCAATTCTTCATCTCCAACCGCCAATAAGCAATCTCCTTTAAAATTATTTGTGAAATATTCATTTATTTTATCTTCATCAAGATTTTCGCCTTCAATCAAAAGTTGAGTATCATATCTAAATTCTAACATCCTATTATCCTCCAAATTCACATTTTTCAATTTTACAAACTGAAGTTTATCAGATTGTGTACTTCATAGGGGTAAACCTAATCCCGTCTATTTCTTGCTCGTCTGATTGTGGCTTAAATCCGATATGAAGATAAAATGGCTTACCGTATGGTGACGAATTTAAAGTAATCTCGTGCAACTTTGGAGCATCTTTCAAAATATCTGCTAAAAGATACTGAAAAATTGAAGTAGCTACACCTTGACGATGATATTCTTTCTTTGTGAATGCTAAGTTGATATGCTTCCTGTTTGAATACATACCGATAATTCCAATCATTTTACCCTTGTCAAACGCCGCATATATAGGGCAGATACCTTGTTGACATTTTGAAATAAATTCATCATTTTCAACTATATCTCGCTTGAATGTTTCAATTCCCTCCGGTTTATAGTCCGGTGCTTCAAATTGTAAAAACACTTCTAATGCTAAAGCAAGGGCTTCCATTACTTCATTGCTATGTATTTTTCGTATTTCATACATATCTCCACCTCAAATTCTAATTTGTTTATTTCTCTTATTCTAGCATATTCCCCAATCTTTAACATTATTTTTTTTAAAAAATTTGAGGGCATATTGCAAAATGCAATACACCCTCAACACTCACAGCGTTCCCTTTCTATTTTTAAACAACAAGTAAATTCCTCGTTAAGAGGTTGGGTAAATTTCTTTACCCAATACCCTACCCAATCTGTACCCAAAATAGCACGATATTTTGTGAGCTTTTACAGTAGTTTATAACACTTGTCAAAATAGGTAGAAACCGCTTAAATACGCTATTTAATTTGCTTTTTACCAGTCTTGCGATTGATAAATTAGTTTCCCATCTGAGCTGCAACTTCAGCTGCGAAGTCTTCGTTCTTCTTCTCAAGACCTTCACCTGTCTCGAAACGAACGAATCTCTTAACTGTCATGTTAGCTCCGTTCTCTTTTGCTACCTTCTCTACATATTTAGCAACTGTAAGGTCGCTGTCCTGTACATATACCTGATCTAACAGACAGATCTCTTTCATCTCTTTGTTGAGACGTCCGATGATCATCTTCTCGATGATGTTATCTGGTTTGTTAGGATTCTCCTGTTTAGCCTGAGCAAGAAGAATCTCTTTTTCATGCTCTAAGAAAGAAGCATCTACTTCATCACGTGAAGTATATTTTGGAGACATAGCTGCAACCTGCATAGCTACGTTCTTCAGACAAGCTTTGATCTCGTCGTTAACAACATCTGTATCAGCCTCTACGAGAACACCGATACGTCCGCCGCCATGGATGTAATCTACTACACAGCCGTCTGTAACGATTTTCTCAAATCTTCTGATGCTCAGTTTTTTTCTCCGATTACAGAGATTTTTTCATTTAATGCATCCTGAACTGTCTTAGAAGCATCTTCGTTCCAAGCCTCAGCCATGAATCCTTCCATATCTGTTGATTCAGAAGCGATTGCCTGATTAACAACAGCTTTAACGAATCCCTGGAATTCAGCATTCTTAGCAACGAAGTCTGTCTCTGAGTTAACTTCTACGATAGCTGCTGTCTTGTCTTCTTTAACATCAGCCATAACAATACCTTCTGCTGCGATACGTCCGGCTTTTTTAACAGCCTTAGCTTCTCCGTTCTTTCTTAAGAACTCGATAGCTGCATCCATATCACCATCTGTTTCATTAAGAGCTTTCTTGCAGTCCATCATACCTGCGCCGGAAAGCTCTCTTAACTCTTTTACCATACTAGCTGTAACTGCCATGATCTTATCCTCCAATTATGTTTTTTAAGAATCTTATTCTTCTACTGCTTCTTCAGCTTCTTCAACATACTCTTCTTCGCCTGCAACACCCTGGTTAGCTTCTACTACAGCGTCAGCCATCTTGGAAGCGAGCAGTCTTACAGCACGGATAGCATCATCGTTTCCAGGAATTACATAATCAAGTTCTTCTGGGTCACAGTTTGTATCTGCGATACCGATAAGTGGAATTCCAAGTGTATGAGCTTCCTGAACACAGATTCTTTCTTTTTTCGGGTCTACGATAAAGATAGCATCTGGAAGTTTTTTCATGTCTTTGATTCCGCCAAGGTTCTTCTCAAGTTTATCCCATTCTTTCTTTAACTGGATAACTTCTTTCTTAGGCAGTACATCAAATGTTCCGTCTTCTGACATTCTCTCGATGTTTTTCAGACGAGCGATTCTGCTCTTGATTGTCTTGAAGTTTGTAAGCATTCCTCCAAGCCATCTTTCATTTACATAGTACATTCCGCAACGTTCTGCTTCAGTTTTGATAGCATCCTGTGCCTGTTTCTTAGTACCTACAAAAAGGATTGATCCGCCTTCTGCAGCGATATCAGCTACTGCCTGGTAAGCTTCATCTACTTTACCTACAGATTTCTGAAGATCGATGATGTAGATACCATTTCTCTCTGTGTAGATATACGGAGCCATCTTAGGGGTTCCATCTTCTGGTCTGGTGTCCGAAGTGAACACCTGCTTCTAAAAGTTGCTTCATTGAAATAACGCTCATGTTTCTTTCCTCCATTGGTTTTTTCTTCCGCATATGTTGTTATACGTCCCCCGAAACCGTCCTGTTACCAGGCTTTGGCACCATCGGGACAAGCCTATGCGTGATTTTTTGCGACTTTTTAATATTACCATAAAGGTTGTCTGTTTGCAAGGATTTTCCTTTTATTTTTCTGCAAACTTTAGCATAAAAATAAAAAACCGAAACCAGTTACCTGATTCCGGTTTTTATTTTATTTACTTTTCATTATCTACGCACATAGATCATACCAGACTGTACTGGTCCGACTTTTACTACATCACCTGTATGTGGTGCATGGATCATCTGACCATTTCCAATGTAAATTCCACAGTGAGTTGCCGTTGTTACAACATCACCAGGCTGTGGGTTGCTTACCCTTGTCCATCCCATAAATGTAAGAGTTGTACCAAGACGTGTATAGCTTCCTGTCAGACAGTAGCTTACGAATCCTGAACAGTCAAAACTGCTCGGTCCACATGCACCCCATACATAAGGTTTTCCAAGCTGGCTGTATGCTCTGCTTACGATCGTGCCACCATTTGCATTCGATCCGCTTGTTGTATTGCTGCTTGTATTATTACCTGATGGTCTCGATGGTCTCGTTGTATTACTTGTGTTATTTTTGTTGCTCGTTGTATTGTTGCTTGTTGTAGAATTATTTCTGTTAGATGAAGTACTGTTATTAGCTGCAGATGCCTGCTGCTTCTTTGCAGCCTCTTTTGCAGCCTTTTCTCTGCTTCTTTTGCCGCTCTCTCCGCTGCTTCCTTTGCTGCCGCTTCTGCTTGCTTTGCCTGAATCTCTGAATCAAGATTTGCAACTTCTGCTGATTTGGAAGTAATGAGGTTATTCAGGTTATCACCCTGCTTCTCATATTCAGCCTGCTTGCTTTCCAGTTCTTTTGATCTTTTTCAAGACTGTCCTTCAAATCTGAAATCTGCTGCTTTGTCTCTACATATTCCTGTAACTGTTTTCTGTCATAACTATGTACATTCTGAACATACTCTGCTTTGCTCAAGAGATCTGTAAAATCATCCGATGTGACCAATGTTTCAAACGCTGAATCATTACCGGCTTCGTACATATATTTAATACGCTTCTTCATTCTTTGCATACTGTTCTTTTTTCTTTCTTCTGCGCAACTACCAGATCACTCTGTGCTTTTGTAATATCCTCACCTGTCTGGATCAATTCACTTTCCAGTGTATTAACCTTTCCCATCAATGTTGTAAGCTGTGACTGTAACGAACTGACTTCATTCTGTTTTGATGCTTTTTCCTTCTTCAAATCATCGACAGACGGTGCTGCCAGAACCGGTGTTACAATCATTGAACTTGTCACCACTGCTGTGATCAATCTGATTCCGTGTTTATTCATACTCACTCTTCTTTCTTATTTGTTTTAATTATTTTCCCCTCGTCATGAGAACAATCTCTCACATCTGTTCCCTATTATAGCGCACACAAATACAAATTGCAACATTTTTTAATAATTTCGTAACATTTAACAGGCCGGAACATATGATTCCGGCCTGTTTCTTCTTATTATAAATTGTACTCGCAGATTATTCAAGAATTTTTCATCTTTATCTTATTTTCCAGTTCTGTTCAGACACATAATCGTTTACTGCACATACATATTCGTATATCCCATCAGACTGATATCCACTTCTCTTGCCGCTTCACGGCCCTCATCCTCTGTGCATATCTCCTGCCGTGAATACATTTTTCACATTCGTGTCATATTTTCCCGGCGCGGTTTTCACATTCGTACGTTCATTTACTTCCACACCAAATGCTTTGTGACATAGTCCTGGCTTCCAAGGAATCCGGCTGCGATTAATACAAGATCTACATCTACTGTATATTCACTTCCGGCTACTTCTGCGTCATCATCATACGTCCTGTCTTTTCATTTTTCTTAGGCTCTAATTTTACCAGAACTGCCTTGCAGACTTTTCCTTTTTTGTCTTTTTTGAATTCTTTTTACCGTTGTCTGGTAGACTCTCGGGTCATGTCCGAAGACAGCGGCAATTGCTTCCTGCTGTCCGTAGTCCGTCTTGCAGACTCTCGGCCATTCCGGCCAAGGGTTCATCTCGGTACGTTCATCCGGAGTTTCGGCATCATTTCAGCTGAAGAACGGATTTTGGCACCATGTCTCATGGATGTTCCCACGCAGTCATTTCCGGTGTCTCCGCCACCGATGACCATAACATTTTTCCCTTTTGCGGAAATGTATGTACCTCTTTCAGGTTTAGATCATAGGTTCCGTCTGCATTCTGTTTTGCATTTTTCCAGAGTGCATTTTGTGGTTGATTTCAGGAAATCCACTGCAAAATAGATTCCTTCGGCTTCTCTTCCCGGAACTTTTATATCTCTTGGGTTGGATGCACCGCAGCAAAGAACCACACGATCAAATTCTTTTAATAATGTAGCCGCTTTTCTTATCTTTTCCGATATTACATCCGTATCACGAACCGGATTCCTTCTTCTTCCATAATCGCAATCTTCCGGTCAATGAACTGCTTTTCCAGCTTCATGTTCGGGATGCCGTAGCGGAGAAGTCCTCCGATCTTATCCTCTCTTTCAAAGACCGTCACCAGATGTCCTCTTTGTTTAACTGATATCGACTGCCGCAAGTCCGGATGGCCCCTGATCCTACAATCGCTACCTTCTTTCCGGTTCTTACTTTCACCGGTTTTGCCGTTGCGTAACCTTTTTTATATGCATTTTCAATAATGCTGTATTCATTCGCCTTACTTGAAACTGCCTCTCCGTTCAGTCCACATGTACATGCCGCCTCACAAAGTGCCGGGCATACCCTGGAAGTAAATTCCGGAAAGTTATTTGTCTTTTTCAGCCTGTAATATGCCTCTTCCCAGTTCCGTGAAAGATCAGGTCATTCCACTCCGGTACCAGATTATGCAGCGGGCAGCCGCTTGCCATTGCCATCATCTGACCCGCCTGGCAGAACGGGACGCCGCATGCCATACATCTGGCTCCCTGTATTTCCTGCTCTTCTTTTGACAGAGGCGTGTGAAACTCCCGGAAATGCTTAATTCGTTCTTTTGGATCTTCAGCCGGCTTATCCTGTCTGTCATAATCCATAAATCCTGTTGCTTTTCCCACTGTTCTTCCCCCCTATCTTCCTTCTTTGATCGCATAAAATGCTTCGGTCTTTGCCTGTTCGCTGCTCATGCCCTGTTCTTCCATCTGAAGAATCGTTGTCAGCATCCGCTCATAATCGATTGGAATGATCTTCTTGAATTTTGGAAGGTATTCTGTAAAGTTATCCAGGATCTTCTTACCAAGTTCGGAATTGGTATTGGCAACATGTTCTTCGATCATGCTCTTTAATTCTCCGACATCCATCTTGGTTGTCACATGTTCGATATGAACCATCTCTTTATTGACTCTTGTATAGAGATCATTTTCCATATCCAGTACATAAGCGACACCGCCCCTCATGCCGGCTGCGAAGTTTTTACCTGTTCCACCAAGAACAGCTACACGCCCGCCTGTCATATATTCACATCCATGATCTCCGACACCTTCCACAACAGCTGTTGCGCCGGAGTTACGCACTGCAAATCGTTCTCCTGCCACACCGTTGATGAATACCTTACCACTTGTCGCACCGTAGAGTGCAACGTTACCGATGATGATATTCTCTTCGGCTTTATAACGGATTCCTTTCGGCGGATATACGACAAGTTTACCACCTGACAATCCTTTACCGAAGTAGTCATTACTGTCACCTGTGAGTTCCAGTGTCAGTCCCTTTGGAATGAATGCACCAAATGACTGTCCGCCGGCACCTTTACAATGTACTACATAACTGTCTTCATCCAGACCTTCCGGATATCTTCTTGTAATCTCTGAACCAAAGATCGTTCCGAATGTACGGTTTGTATTTGTTACATCTATTTCAATGCTTCTCTTCTGTTTCTTTTCTACAGCAGGAAGAAGTTCTTTTACCAGAACTTTTTCATCCAGTGTTCTTTTCAAGTTCAAAAGTCAAAGACTTTCTTCGGATTGAAGGTCATCGGTGTCTTTGTGCCTTCATAAGGATTATCCAGAATCTGCTCCAGATTCAGTGTGGATGCACGTTCTGATGTTGGCACATCCTTCACCTTCAGAAGATCTGTTCTTCCTACCAGTTCATCCAGTGTACGGACACCGAATTTTGCCATATATTCACGAAGTTCCTGTGCGATAAAGCGCATGAAGTTCACAACATATTCCGGTTTTCCGCGGAAACGCTTTCTAAGTTCTGGATTCTGTGTTGCAACTCCGACCGGGCAGGTATCCAGATTACATACACGCATCATTACACATCCCATTGTTACCAGCGGTGCGGTAGCAAATCCGAATTCTTCTGCTCCAAGGATGGCTGCGATCGCCACGTCACGGCCGCTCATCAGCTTACCGTCTGTCTCGATACGGACTCTTTCTCTCAGTCCGTTCTGGATCAGTGTCTGATGTGTTTCAGAAAGTCCAAGCTCCCACGGAAGTCCGGCATTGTGAATCGAACTTCTTGGTGCCGCACCGGTTCCTCCGTCATATCCGGAAATCAGTATCAGTCCGGCTCCTGCTTTTGCGACTCCGGCTGCGACAGTTCCAACACCGGCTTCAGATACAAGTTTTACCGTAATCCTTGCGTCTTTATTTGCATTTTTACAGTCGTAAATGAGCTGTGCAAGGTCCTCGATGGAATAGATATCATGATGTGGCGGTGGCGAGATCAGACTGACTCCCGGTGTAGAATGACGGGTCTTGGCAATCCATGGATATACCTTTCCTCCCGGCAGATGTCCGCCTTCTCCTGGTTTTGCTCCCTGTGCCATCTTAATCTGAATTTCCTGTGCACTTACCAGATATCTGGAAGTTACACCGAATCGTCCGGAAGCGACCTGCTTGATTGCGGAACAGCGGTTGGTATCCAATCGTTCAATTTCTTCTCCACCTTCACCACTGTTGGATTTACCATGTAACTGGTTCATCGCGATTGCCAGTGTCTCATGTGCTTCTTTAGAAATAGAACCGTAAGACATGGCCCCTGTCTTGAATCGTTTTACGATCTCATCTACACTTTCTACTTCTTCAATCGGAATGCCTTTCTTCGGATAATTGAATTCCAGCTGTCCACGTATATTAATATGTTCCCCCTCTGCATTAACCATATCCGTATACTGTTTGAACATATCATAATCACCACGTCTTGTAGATTCCTGAAGCATATGGATTGTCTGTGGATTATAGAGATGTCTCTCTCCACCACTCTTTAACTTATGCTGTCCGACGCTGTTCAGTGTCATATCAACTTCCAATCCAAGCGGGTCAAATGCCTGAGAATGGCGTGCAATATAATCCGCCGCAATTTCTTCGATTCCGATGCCGCCGATACGACTGACCGTGTCCGTAAAATACTTGTCAATGAATTCCTGTTTCAGTCCGATTGCCTCAAAAATCTTAGCTCCCTGATAAGACTGGATTGTAGAAATACCCATCTTGGATGCAATCTTTATAATTCCTCCCAGCACTGCATTGTTATAATCATCAACTGCCGCATAATAGTCTTTCTGAAGCATATCGGTATCAATAAGCTGTTTGATGGATTCATGTGCAAGATACGGGTTGATCGCACATGCACCATAACCCAGCAGCGTTGCAAAATGATGTACTTCTCTTGGTTCTCCCGTCTCCAGAACAATCCCCACAGACGTACGTTTCTTCGTACGTACCAGATGCTGCTGATCCGGAAAGTACCAGAAGTGACGGCATTGCCACATGATATTCATCCACTCCTCTATCTGAAAGGATCAGGATGTTAGCCCCTTCGCGGATAGCTCTGTCAACTTCGATGAACAGTTAATCAATTGCTTTTTCAAGGCTTGAATTCTTATAATAGATTGTCGGGATCTCTGCAACCTTGAATCCGTCTTCTTTCATATTTTTAATCTTCAGAAGGTCTGTCTCTGTAAGGATCGGGTTGTTGACCTTCAACATCTTACAGTTCTCTGCTTTTTCTTCCAAAAGGTTACCATCTTCGCCAATATAAACCGTTGTGGATGTAACGACCTTCTCACGGATGGCATCGATCGGAGGGTTGGTTACCTGTGCAAAACGCTGTTTGAAATATCCGAACAGATTCTGATGCATATCTGATAATACCGCAAGCGGTGCATCGATACCCATAGCGCCGTTCCTTCCGCACCATTCTTCGCCATATTCAGGATGGATGTCTTTACTTCTTCATAAGAATATCCAAATGCTTTCTGAAGTCTTCTGCATTCTTCTGCCGTATAAGAAGGAACTTTCTGATTCGGGATCTTACAGATCTTTTAACTCGATCAGATTGTTGTCCAGCCATTCACCATATGGCTGTCTGCTTTGCGTAAGTCTCTTTCAGTTCTTCGTCATCAATGACTTTTCCTTTTTTGATATCAACCAGAAGCATCTTGCCAGGATGCAATCTTTCTTTTACTACAATTTTCTCCGGTGGAATATCTAAAACACCAACCTCAGAAGAAAGGATCAGTGTGTCATCATCTGTAATGTAATATCTGGATGGTCGCAGCCCGTTTCTGTCAAGTACGGCTCCCATGCAGTCACCGTCACTCTGAGAACAGAATGGACGCAGGTCCGTCCCATGGTTCCATCATGGTTGCATAATACTGATAGAAATCTTTCTTTTTCTGGGACAAGGTTTCTGTTGTTCGCCCATGGTTCCGGAATTGCGATCATTACTGCAAGCGGAAGAGGCATACCACTCATAACCATGAACTCCAATTGCGTTGTCAAGCATTGCTGAATCGGAACCTGCGGTATTGATTGCCGGAAGGACTTTATAAAGTTCTCTCCTTCCAGATGCTCGGATTCCATATTCTCCTCTCTGGCACGCATCTTGTCCGTGTTGCCACGGATGGTATTGATCTCACCGTTATGTACGATGAAACGGTTCGGATGTGCTCTTCCCAGCTTGGATTCGTGTTCGTACTGAATCTGGAATGTACAACTGCAATTGCAGATTCATAATGCGGGTTCTGCAGATCTTCAAAGAACATCCGGAGCTGTTTTACAAGGAACATTCCTTTGTACACGATGGTTCTGCTTGACAGGGATGCCACATAGGTATCATCACTGCTCTGTTCAAAGACTCTTCTTACCACATAAAGTCTGCGGTCAAAATCCAGTCCTTGTTTTACTTTTTTTCGGTCGTTCGATAAATCCCTGCATAATGCACGGCATGCATTCAACTGCTCTGCTTCCAAGTACATCTGCCTTTACCGGAACTTCTCTCCATCCAAGGAAATTCAGTCCTTCTTTTTCGACGATGACTTCGAAAATATTCTTTGCCTGATTCCTTTTCAGTTCGTCCTGCGGGAAGAAGAACATTCCCACTCCGTAATCTCTCTCAGAACCTAAAAAGATGCCGAGAGGTTTACAGACTTTAGAGAAGAATCTGTGAGAAACTTGTAATAAGATTCCAACTCCATCACCTGTCTTACCTTCGGCATCTTTGCCCGCTCTATGTTCAAGATTT
>VOFI01001895.1_pt1 | contig 16704 bp, 37 predicted proteins | sample 5384131 | NCBI WGS metagenome assembly VOFI01 (sample SAMN12384728, study PRJNA508395) | human gut metagenome | isolation source: healthy gut H | host: Homo sapiens
GAAGCAGGTCAGGTCGCCGATGACGCCAGCACCTGCGAAGGGGCCGATGAGGGACAGGATCAGGCAGACCAGCAGAGCGGGAACGGGGGATGCCGTTCTTGTTCTGGGTTGCAAAGACCTTTGGGCATCAGACGGCCACGGACATGCCCATGAGCAGCAGGGCGGAGGCCATGAAGAAGCCGTTCCAAGTGGTGAACAGGCCGGCCAGAGCGCCGATGGTGATGATCCAGTAGAGGACCTCGCCGGCTGCGCCGCCGTAGAGCATTTTCAGCATCGTAGCTGCTGCGGGGTTGGTCATCTCGCCGCCAACGGCGGTGGGGGTAGCGAACTCCTGCCAAGACCAAGCATAGCCGAAGCAGAAGAGCAGGATGGCGTAGAAGATACAAGCCAGGGCCACGGAGAGCACCACGGTCTTACCGACGGACTTGATGTCGCCGCCAGCGTCCTCAACGCCCTGAGGAATGGTCTCGAAACCAGCCAGGAAGAAGGGAGCGGACGACAGGATGGCCAGGATGCCGCCGAACATGTTGCTGTTGGTGGCTTCCACATAGCCCAGGTCAGGATCGCCGTACAGCAGGGAGTTGCTGGTGTCATAGATGGGCTGCCAGTTGGAAGCATCGCCCTTGATGAGGGATGCGATGGCGCCCAGGATGCCGGCGCCCACCAGCACGAAGCAGAGGATCTTCTGCAGCACAGCGGCGGAGGCCAGGCCGCGCATGTTCAGAGCGAACAGCAGCAACGAGCAAATAACACCAATGATGATGGTGGTCAGGTACACAGGCGTACCAGCCACAGAATAGAGCGGGTCGCCAGCCTTCAGGCCGGGGATCAGGTAACCCAGAACGTCGGTGATCTGAATGGCTTCCCAAGGAATGATGGAGATGAACCCGCCGAAGGCTGCCCATCCGGAGATGACGGCCACGTGGCTGTTAAAGGCACGGAAGGCGAATGCCATGCCGCCGCCGGCCACGGGGAGGGCGGGAACCAGTTCGCAGTAGCACAGGGCGATGGGGACCATCATAACCAGTGCCACGATGTAGCCGATGCCGGCGGGGACGGGGCCACCGCAGTCAGACATCCAGCTGTTGATGGAGACGGCCCAGCCGACTCCGACGATCGCGCCGAAACCTAAGCAGAAAAGTCAAGCGCGCTGACGCCTTTTTTCTCTCCCTGATTACTCATACTTTTTACCTCGTTTCTTGTTGAAATATAGTTTGATCATCTCACAACTATTATTCGCACGCGGTCTCCTGTCTGGCGGGTGGCTCATTTCATCGCCAGGCATGGGAATTCTTCTTTTGTTTCGCATGGAGTCTCTTCGAATGTCTTCCTTCATTTGAGGAAAATCCATACGTGTGTTTCCTTCTTTCGGTGGATGTGGATTCACCTTCCCGGGTCACTGCATTCCTCCTGTCTTTTTGGGGGATCGAGCCGTACTCCTCATCCGCTTTTTTTTTCGTTTTTTTGACGAAGCCGCAGACCTTTTTGAGTGGCTTCATTATATCACACTACATAGAAAAAGGAAAGAGAAATTTTCAATTTTTTCACAAAAAAGATGGAAATGGTCGGTTTTCGAAATTTTTCATGGATCTTTCTTTTTGCTGCAAGGTTCCATTTTTCTCTGTATTTTCTGCATCCATTTGCGCTAACCGTTGCAAGAGAGCATTTTTTTCATTGGAAACCGTTTCCGATAACACCTGATCCAGCAGGGCGCGGAGGGCCCTTGGCCGATGGCGGGCCCCCGGTATCCCAGGGCCAAAGGTCCTCTCCCCCCACCGCCAAGTCCCGCACGGTGAGGCAGGGAGCCTGGGAAAGGACCTCCCTGAGCCAGGATTTCCAGCCGCTGGAACCCCTCCAGCCTTGTGCAATCTGCCGGTGCCATGGCCGGCGGCATCCCCCGCTGTATGGCCAGCAGGTCAAAGAAGCGATCCGGCCCCAGTTTGTGCAGCCAGCGGCGGACCCGCTGGGGGCTCTCCTCCAGGACGGCGTCGTGGTAGCGGACCAGGAGCAGGACGGTCTCCCGCACCTGCCGGGGCGCCCGCAGCCGGGTGAGGATGACCTCCGCCTGCTCCACGCTCCGCCGGGCGTGGCCGTAGAAGTGCCCCTGGCCATCCTCCCCCAGGGAAAAGGTGTCCGGCTTGCCGATGTCGTGGAAGAGCATGGGCCAGGCGGAGGGGGAGCTCCGGGGGCACGTGGTCCACCGCCACGGCGGTGTGGGTCCCACATCGTAGCAGTGGTGGGCATTCCGCTGGTCAAACCCCACCATGGGGAGGATCTCCGGCACCACCGCCCCCAGCACCTGGGGATAGGTCCGCAGCACCCGCCCGGCGGCTTTGCCGCAGAGGAGCTTGCCCAGTTCGCTGAACACCCGCCCGGCGAGATGGCCGCCAGCAGCGGGGCGCAGGCCAGGGCGGCCTGGTGGGTCTCCGCCTCCAGGGTGAAGTCCAGCACGGAAGCAAACCGCAGGGCCCGGAGGATGCGCAGGGCGTCCTCGTGAAAGCGGGTCTCCGCCCTGCCCACCGCCCGGATGGTCCCCTGGGCCAGGTCCGCCTGCCCTCCGAAGAAGTCCTGCAGCCCCTGGCCGGGGGCGTAGGCCATGGCGTTGATGGTAAAGTCCCGCCGGGCGGCATCCTGGCGCAGGCTGCGGGTGAAGGTGACCCCATCTGGGTGGCGGGCGTCGGAGTAAACCCCATCCACCCGGTAGGTGGTGATCTCCAGGGGCTCCCCCTCCAGCAGGACGGTGACGGTGCCGTGGCGCAGGCCGGTCTCGATACGGGGGTAGGCGGCAAAGACCCGCTGGGTCTCCTCCGGCAGGGCGGAGGTGGTGAGGTCATAGTCCTTGGGGGCAGGCCCAAAAGGGCATCCCGGACGCAGCCCCCACGATCCAGGCCTCATACCCCGCCGCCTGGAGGAGGGCCAAGGCTTTCGCCGCCCCGGGAGAGAGGGGCAGGTTCATGGCTGCCCCTCCCCGCTGGGGTGGAAGCGCACCTGCACCCGGGTCCCCCGCCCCAGCTGGCTGTCGATGTGAATCTTGGCGTCGTGGTAGGCCGCAGCGTGCTTGACGATGGACAGGCCCAGGCCGGTGCCGCCGATCTCCTTAGAGTGGCTCTTATCCACCCGGTAGAACCGCTCGAAGACCCGGTCGGTCTCCCCCGACGGGATGCCGATGCCGGTGTCCTGACGGTGAGAACCACCCACTGGGGCTCCCGGGTAACCGAAACCTCCACCCGGCCCCCTTCCTTATTATATTTAATGGCGTTGTCGCAGAGGTTGAAGAGGATTTCCTCCAGGAGCTTTTCCGCTCCGTCCACCCGCTGGCAGGCGCCGGTGAGGGTGAGGGTGATCTTCCGCTGCCGGGCTGGCCTCCTCCAGCCGGGTCAGGGCCCGGGCGCAGAGGGCGTAGAGATCGATGCCGCAGCGGCGCTCCTGCCCCGGGGCCCCCTCGTCCAGGTGGGAGAGGTTGAGGATGTCCTCCACCAGGGCGATGAGGCGCTGGGCCTCCTCATAGATCTTCCCGGCGAAGCGGCCCACGTCTTCGCTTTTCACCATCCCCTCCCGGAGGATCTCCGCATAGCCGGAGATGGAGGTGAGGGGGGTCTTGAGTTCGTGGGGAGACGTTGGCGGTAAAATCCCGGCGGATGCGGTCCTGCTTCTCGTACCCCTCCTTCAGCTGGCGGATCTGCTGCTGCAGCTGGGCTTGGCGGTTGGGGCTCTCCTGGGGCTGGGGCCGGGTGCGGCGGGCCAGCCAGACCCCCCAACGCCAGGCCCACGGCCAGGGGGAGCAGGGGTTTCATAGGGCTAGACATGGGATGGTTCCTCCTGTGGGCGTATCTTTCGCAGGGGGTGCCCGAATGGCCGCCCCCTGCTGCCTCCCAGTATACCAGCCCCGGTAAGGAGAGCAAGCCCCTCCCTTACCAGGCTCTCGGTGGTAAGGGAGGGGCTTGCTGCGGGCCTCATTCTGCTTCGATGATTTTGATTTGATCGGCGTTCAGGCCGGTCTGTTCCTTGACGATCTCCCCCGATCCGGGCGGCGTCGGCGTCGGTCATGCCGTTCTCCATGGCGGAGACCACCACGCTGATGCTGTCCTCCCCCATGAAGGCCACGCAGTCGGTATAGCCCTTGGCGGTCACCAGGTTTTCGATCTGGGCCTCGGTCATGGTGGCGTCGGCCATGGTCTGGATGGCCTGGTTGGCCTCGTCCACGGCGGCCTGGTCGGCCTTCTCATCCTTGGCCGCCTCCTGCAGCAGCGAGATGGCATTGTCCCTGGCCTGCTGGCGGTTGAGGCGGGCGGTGGAGAAGTAGCTGCTCTCCCCGGCGGCCTGGCCCTCCTGGGTGGCAGCGTCCCCTCTGCCCCGCCGCCTTCCTGGGCGGCGGCATCCTGGTTCCCCCTCCTCCGCGTTCTGGAGGGGATCGGTCTGCCCCACCAGGGCGGCCTCCCCAGGTTCTTCCCGGCGGCGGTGTCTTGGGAATAGCTCCAGTTGAGATAGACGGCCCCGCAGACGAACAGGACGATGGCTGCGGCGATGACATTGCGTTTCCAGAGTTTCATAGGTACTTCCTCACTTTCCTTCACTGATCGAAATTTTATCGGCGCCCAGGCCCGTCAGGGCCGACAGAGCCTCGGTGATTTGCAGGCGCACCTCGGGGTCGTCGCCCCCGGGGCACACCACCAGGGCCCCTGGTACCGGGGGTAGATCTCCTGGACGGTGACCGTCTCCTGGCTGCTGCTGCCCCGGGAGAGGATGACGGTCTGGGTGCTCTCCTCCCCCTGCTGGCTGTTCCGGTCCACGTCCTGGGCCAGCACCTGCCGGGGGCCGTTGGCCACGGTGAGCATCACCGTCACCTCTCCCGCCCCTTGATCTGGGACAGGGCCTGGGCCAGGCGGGCCTCGGTTTTTTCCAGGTCGAAGGTCCCTTGGGCGGGTTCGGCGGCGGCCTCCTCCCCCTCTCCCCCGCCGGTGGGCAGGAGGAGCAGGAACAGCCCCACCAGGATCACCAGCCACACCAGGCGGTACTTGTGCAGGGATGCCCTCACCCGCTGGGCCAGCTGGCCCATGGTTTCTCTCCCGTTCATGGCACTTCCTCGCTGTCAAAGATTTGCCCCTGGGAGGGGATGCCCAGCTCCTGCTCCAGGTAGCGGGACATGGCCTCCTGCTGGGCGGGGGTCAGGTCGCCGGTGACGGTGGCCTGGGTGGGGACGGGGACCTCCCCCTCCCCCGGGGTGCAGGTCACCTGGGCCGTGCAGTCTGCCCCCAACGCTTCCCCTTTGTCCACAATGTATGCTTCCAACTCCTCCTCTATGATTCCTTTCATAGCCTCATACTGGTGGGTCTGGGCCTCCTCCTGGGCGATGGCCCCGGCGGGCAGGGCGGTGACCATGTCGTAGAGGTCCTCATAGTCCATGGTCACCAGGGGTTGGAGGATGCCCAGCACCAGGATCAGGCCGCCGGTGAGCTTGCCCACCTTCTTGACGGCCCCTGGGGGCATCAGGGCCTCCGCCACTGCGATGACGATGGCAGAGACGGTGACGCTGAGAATCCAGGTACGGATGAGTTCCACGTGCCTCCCCTCCTATCCCGTCACCGCCGACACGGCGGACACCATGGCCACCACCAACAGCACCGCGCAGGCCGCCGTCATGCCCAGGATCAGGCCGAAGGCGGTGCCCAGGGCCTCGATAAGGCCGGTGATCCGCCCGTTGCCCGAGGCGGTGGCTGCCAGGGCGGCGGTACACTTATACATTAAATAGTGCACCCCCAGGTTCAGGAAGGGCACCACGCAGATCCCCAGCACCGCCAGCATCCCAAAGACCCCTGCGGCGTTGCGCAGCTACCGAGGCCCCGGCCAGGAGGGTCTCCGCCGTGTCGGAGATCACGCCCCCCCACCACCGGCACCAGGTTGGAGATGGTGAACTTGGCCGCCTTCACCGTGGCCGCATCCGCCCCGCCGGAGATCACCCCGGAGAGGTTGAGGTAGGCGATGAAGGCCAGCAGCACCACCGACAGGAGGATGGTGATGAGCCACTTCAGCAGCCCGCCGATCCGTTTGAGCCCGTCGTTGCCCAGGGCGGCCCAGGCCACGTTGGCGGCCACATAGGCATAGCACAGGGGGATGAGCAGGTTCTGGATCAGGTGGAGGAGCAGGTCGGAAAACAGGATGGTAATGCTGTGCTTCACCACCGCCATGGCCGGCGCGCCGCTGGCGGCGGTGGCCATGGAGACGGTGGGCAGGAGCACGTCCCCCAGCGCCTCCATGTTGGAGATGGCCTGCTTCCCCTGGGCCAGGAGGGGTTGACATCCCCCACGGCGATGGTGGTAATCACCAGGGCGCCCACCAGGGTGACCGCCCCAGCCTGTCCGTCCCGCCCACTTGGAGGCCCTCGGCCAGGCCGCACAGCCGCGTCACCGCCAGGAGGAGGACGCAGCTGCGGACCGAGGCCTTTACCACCCCGCCCAGGGCTTCCTTCCCGGTTTGGGCCATGTGATGGAAGGACTGGGCCACGTCCAGGTCCTCCCCGATCTCCGTCTGGCCGGTGTAGGCCTCCCTGGCCTGTTCCAGCTCGTCCAACCCCAGGGCTTGGGTCTGCTCCTCCCAGATCTCCCCCCCTGGTCCAGGGGCCAGGGCGGTGGGGCATCAGGAGCAGCACCAGCAGGGGGACCAGCAGCAGAACCCGCCTCACAGCAGCCCCATGACCAGCTGGAGGACCATTTTAACAGGGGCAAGGCCACCAGCACGGCGGCCGCCGCCCCGGCCACCTCCACGAAGGGCAGGCTCCCTCCCCTGGGCGTCCCGGCAGAGGGGCGGCGGCCAGCTTGGTCACCATGGGGCCAGCCCCACCGTCTGGAGCATGGGCCGCAGCAGGGTGGGAGAAATCTCGGTGAGGCTGGCCAGTTCCTCCATCACGTCCCGGATGCTCTCCAGCAGGGGCAGGGTGTTCCACAGCAGCAGCACGCAGGCTGCCATGGCCAGAACCAAAGCCATCTCCGGGGCCCGCTGCCGGACCATCACGGCAAACAGGGCGGCCACCACCCCACCGCGCCCAAAGCCAGCATATCCATGGCCCATCACAGCCCGAAGAGGGTCTTGACCAGCTCGAAGAGCTCGCTGATCTTCTGCACCACCATCATGAGGACCACGATGAGCCCGGCCAGGGGTGGCCATGGTGGCCTGCTCCTCCCGGCCGGACCGGGTGAGCACCTGGTTGAGCACCGAGACCAGTATCCCGATCGCCGCAATTTTGAACACCAGATCTACGTCCATTGCCGCCTTCCTTTCCGCGGAACGAGGGTCTCGTCCCGGTTTCTTTCGTTGCTCCCCACTCTATGCACCTCCCGCTGGGATCATGCCTCACAGGAGGATGAGGCAGAAGAGCCCCCGCCGCCACCCCCCAGGGCCAGGTAGACCCGGAACAGCCGGTGGGCCTCGGCCTGGGCCTGGGCTCCCTGGTCCTCCAAGCGGGCCAGGAGGGCCTCCAAGGCGGCCCGCTGGCTCTCCCCGTCGTAACGGCCCAGCACGTCCCCCGCCTCTCGCAGCAGGCGGCGGTCCTCTGGGGTCAGGGGAAGGGGCGTTGCTTCCAGGGCGGTTGCCCAGCTGTCGGCCCAGCTCTCCCGCCCTCCGGCGGCGAAGGCCTGGCAGCAGGCCTGGAAGAACCGCCACCGGCCCTTGGCTTCCCTCCTGGGCCCCGGCCATCAACTGGTCCAGAGGGCGCAGGGAGAAGGCCAGCTCGGGCCAGGGCCGCCAAAACCCGGCGGAAGGCCTGCAGGCAAGCCGCCCGCTGCCGCAGGTCCCTGCCCCCCGGAGCACCCCCAGGGCGGTGCACCCCAGAAACAGACAGGGCCTTCCTGCCAGGGCGGCGGTCATCAGGGGCCCTCCCCCGTCCTGGACGGTGTACACCCGCCTCCCTGCCGCCAGGGGAGATGAAGACAAACTTTTGAAAGATCCCCGCCCCCAGCAGTTCCCGGTAGAGGGGCCGGAGGGAGAGTTCCTCCCAGCTGCCCCCCGTGGGCGGTGGCCAGCAGGGTGACCCCGCAGCCGGCGGCGGTCTCCATGGCCCGCAGGTCTGCCGGGTGGGTGATCTCGTCGGCGGCCAGCACCTGGGGGACATCCCCCGGAGGAGCATCATCAGGGCCTGGGCCTTGGGGCAGTTCTCAGTACGTCAGCCCGGGGACCCAGGGCATAGCGCAGCGCCCCGCCCCCAGCTCCCCCCGCTCATCGGCCACCCCCACCCGGCGGGGCGCCGTCCCTCCCCTAGGGAGGCAGCGGATGAGATCACGCAGCAGGGTGGTCTTTCCCAGCCCCGGCGGGGGAGAGAATGAGGGTGCTGGGCACCTGCCCCCCTGGTTGAGCCGGGGCAGAAGGGGGGCGGGCAATCCCTCCATGGTGTGGGGCACCCGGAGGGCCAGGGAGGTGATGCGCCGGAAGGACAGGAGGGTCCCGTCCCGGACCGCCCCCTCCCCGCAGATCCCCAGGCGTACCCCGCCGGGGGAGGTGACATAGCAGTTGGTCTAAAATGGTGTGTACCGAGCCCGCCCCGCCGTCTCCACCACCCGGCGGGGTCCTCCTCGGTGAGGGGCGGTTCCGCCAGGCGGGGTGGGTCCACTCCTCCCCCGCCTGGACGGCAGAGAGGGGGAACCCCTCCCGGAGGCGCAGCTCCTCCACCCCCTCCCGCTCCTTGGGGGGCAGGCAGTCCAGCATGGCCCCCAGGAATTGGGGCAGGGCCTTGTCCAAAGCCGTCATGGATACACCTCCGTCATCAGCTAGGGAAAGATATGCGCCGGGTTTGGGGAATATGCCAGGGAAATTCCATCTTGTCCCCAGCACGGGATGTGGTACCATAGGGGCACAAACAGGCCAGGGCACTTTGGGCAGGCCCAGGGAGAAAGGCGGAATGGCCATGCAAAAATGGTACCAGGAGGAGTACACCTGGACGGTAGAGGTCATCGGCTATCTCCGGGGGAACACCCCGGAGGGGTATTGCCGCAACGGGGAGGAAATCGGCGACCCCGGTACACCTGCACCTACGGCTGCCCGGTGAACCAGGCCGGCCAAGGGATTTGCTCAAGGTCATGGGAACCCTGTTCCCCCTGATGGAAGCGGTCCGCAGCGGCGGCGACCTGCGGAACGTGGGGGGCAGCAGGAAGTACACCAAGGACGTGGTCTGCCCCGACGGCTGCGTGATCTTCCGTCTGACGGCCACCCCCGACGGGGAAGCAAACTTTTTCCGCGGCGGCTTTCTCCGGACAGCCAAGCCAAGGTTTCAATAGACCCCGGCCTGACAAGGTGGCGGCCAAGATGATCTTCACCGGCACCCCCACCCAGGGTTAATGCCCCACACCATCCCCCAGGAGAACGCACCCTCCGTGGTTCAGGAGATGGTGGTCAGCTCACCGACCTGCTGGGCCGAAAGGAGGAGACCTGCCATGAGACGGAATGAACCCAGGGGCCGGCTCCTGGCCCTCACCCTTCTGACCCTGGGGGGAGGTGCTGGGCGCCTAGCAGGGGCTGGTGCTGCTGGGGGCCGTTCTGTTGGGGGTGGTGTGGGACCTGGCCCGCCATTTGGAGGACCTCACCGACCTGCCGGCAGACAGCCCCCAAATGGAAACCCCTGCGGTGGGTCACCGCCTTTTTGACGCCGCCCTGGTCTGGTGTGCGTAGGGGCTGCCCTGCTGGCGGAGACGGGACACCTCCCCTGGACAGAGGCAGGAGAGCGATACTTCGCTGCTGCCCTGGTGCTGGCGGTCCTCCTCTTCCTGGGGGAACCTGGCCCCCAAACTCCCCTTTAGCCGCCACACCGGCCTTCGCCTGCCCTGGACCGTGGCCGACGAGGACACCTGGACGGTAGCCCACCGGCTGGTGGGGTACCTCTCCCTTCCCCTGGCCCTGGTTTACCTGGCGGGCCTCTCCCTGACGGCCCAGTTTGAGGTACTGACCTTGGGGTGTTCCTCCTCTGGGTGGGGGTCCCTGGGCTGCTGTCCTACCTCTACTTCCGCCGGAAGTGGATCCCCTGAATGCTCTTTTTGCAAAGGAGGCGCTGCCATGCGCATCACCGTTCTCTCTGACAACCTCCCGCCCGGGGGCTGGAGGCCGAGTGGGGCCTCTCCCTATACCTGGAGTACCAGGGCCATGCCCTCCTGCTGGACACCGGGGCCAGCGATCTCTTCGCCCGAAACGCCGAAGCTTTGGGGCTGGACCTGGGGGCTGTGGCCTTCGGCGTCCTCTCCCACGCCCACTGGGACCATGCCAACGGGATGGACGCCTTCTTCGCCCGGAACCCCTCCGCCCCCTTCTACCTCCAGGGGAGCTGCAGGGAGGTCTGCTTCGACCACGCCTCTGGCCTGTGGCGGTATGAGGGGCCAAAGCGGGGATTGCTGGACCGGTTTGCCCCCGGCTTCGGTACGTCACCGGGGCCTTCTCTCCCCTGCCTGGGGTGCATCTGCTCCCCACACAACCCCTGGCCTGGCCCGGCGGGGGCGGCCGCTGGGATGTTCTGCCTCCGGGCGGGGCAGTGGGTGCCGGACGACTTCTCCCACGAGCAGACCTTGGTGCTGGAGACGCCTCGGGGCTGGTCCTCCTGAGCAGCTGCTGCCACGCCGGGGCGGACACCATCATCCGGGAGGTCCAAGCCGCTTTCCCCGGCCGGCCCATCCAGGCCATCGTCGGGGGCTTCCACCTCTACGCCACCCCGGACCAGGAGGTCCGGGCCCTGGCCCGCCGCCTTCTGGGACACCGGGGTGGCCCAGGTCCTCACCGGCCACTGCACCGGGGAGAGAGGGTTTGCCCTGCTCCGGGAGGAATTGGGGGCGCAAGTGACCCAGTTCTCCACCGGGCTGGTGGTAGAACTGTGAGGTATGCGCTCACTGGCGCGGGGATGGGGCCCGCAAGCTCTGTCCCTTGGACCGGCCTTGGGGGCGGCGCCGTCGGTAGGTGGTTCCGTTGGGACCATCGCAGGTTAGCACCTGCGACGTGGGTTCCCCGCCGACTCCGGCGGGAGCCCGACTTTCTTTGGAGAAAGTCGGAGGAGAACAGCCAGGGGCAAGCCCCTGGACCCCGTTTTTATGGCCGCTCGTTCCCCACTCGCTGGATTTTGGGATTGTTGGCTTTGATGCGGTCGAGGGGCTATTTCGTCCGGTATGCTAAGACCGATTTGGGACGCATTTTCGGAGGAAAATATGCTGGAAAGCATTTTTGTGAAAGAAAGTCTCCAAATCAGGGCACGTACATGGGCACCGTAATCGCCCCACGACCGTCCCGCTGCGCCACCCAACACCAAAACGAGCGAGCGGCAGCAAGCGGGCCATGTGGGGGGGCGGGGGGCATCCCCGCGACTCTTTGCGTCCGGGCTTTCTCTAGAGAAAGCCTGGATCCCCCGCCCGGGACCGGGCGGGAACCCACGTGGCAGGTGCTAACCTGCGCCGGTCCTAACGGAACCACCTATCGATAACAGAGCCCCCCGGCCCCACCTGCCAGATACAAGGAAAGCCCCTGGGAACGTCCCAGGGCTTTCCTGTTCTATGCCGATGTGGGGGATCACCCCTGGCACTTGGCCAGGAGCTTCTCCCAGTTTTCGTCCACGTTTTTTGCTGGGCGGCTTCGATCATCCACTCGTTGCCGGGCTTGAACATGTGGCGGAACCGGCCCTGAAGGCGGAGGTACTCCTCCACCGGGCGCTTGTTCTTGGGCTCGTAGCTCAGATGCCATACACCGTCGATGACTTCATAGAGGGGCCACACGCAGGTCTCCACCGCCAGTTTGCAGATCTCCGGCAGCTTCTCCGCCGGGTACTCCCAGCCACGGGGGCAGGGGGCCATGATGTTCAGGAAGCTGGGGCCGGGGGTGTAGATGGCCTTCTGGGCCTTGGTGTACAGGTCCCGGAAGTTGCCGATGAAGGTGGTCTGGGCCACATAGGGCACGTTGTGGGCGGCAATGATGTCGGTGAGGTTCTTCTTGTTCTGGGTCTTGCCGGGGACCACAGTGCCCACGGGGAGGTGGTGGCCTTGGCAAACCGGGGGTGGAGGAGGAGCGCTGGATACCGGTGTTCATATAGGCCTCGTTGTCGTAGCAGACGTAGGTGAGGTCGTGGCCCCGCTCCATGGCCCCGGAGAGGGACTGGAACCCGATGTCGTAGGTTCCCCGTCCCCGCCGAAGGTGATGAACTTGACCTCCCCCCTTCACCTGGCCTTTGCGCTTGAGGGCGTTGTAGGCGGCCTCCACCCCGGGAGAGGGTGGCGCCGGCCTCTCAAAGGCGGTGTGGATATAGCTGTCCTCGTAGGCGGTGTAGGGGTAGAGGAAGGAACTGACCTCCAGGCAGCCGGTGGCGTTGCCCACCACGGCGCGGTCCTCCTCCCGGAGGGCCCGGAGGACGCCCCGGACGGCGATCCCCGCGCCGCAGCCGGCGCAGAGGCGGTGGCCCCCCACGAAAGCGCTCCTTCTTCTCCAACGTTTTCTTAAAATGATAGGTGCGGTCGATGGCTTCCATGTTCCCTTACCCCCTTTGTCCCAGATGGGTGTAGACCGGGCCCAGTTCTCCCCCGGCGGCGATGGCCTGGAGGCGTGCAAACACGGTGTGGAAGTGGGCCGGTGTAATGTCCCGCCCGCCTAGGCCGTAGACGTAGCCCACGGTGCGGGGACGGGGTTCCAAGTCGTACAAGGCGCCCCGGACCTCGGAGAAGAGGGGGCCGCCGTTGGCAGAAGCCTCTCCGCCTTGTCCATGATGGCCAGGGACTTCACATGCTGCAGGGCCTGGGCCAGCTCCTGGGCGGGGAAGGGGCGGAAGACCCGGATCTTCACCAAGCCCGCCTTCACCCCCTGCTCCCGCAGCTGGTCCACCGCCACCTTGGCGGTGCCGGCGGAGGAGCCGATGAGCACCAGGGCCACCTCCGCATCCTCCATGCGATAGGCCTCGAAGAGGCCGTACTTCCGGCCGGTGAGGGCCTCAAAAACCGGGCCGCCACCTCCAGGATGCGGGCCTTGGCGGCCTTCATGGCCTCGGCCTGCTGGACCTTGTGCTCCATGTAATGGCAGCCCAGGTCGTAGGCCCCCACGGCCAGGGGATTCTCCGCCTTGAGGAGGTAGTGTTCCGGGTGGTACTCCCCCACGAAGGCTTTCACCGAGTCGGTGTCCAGCAGGACGATGTTCTCAGGGCGTGGCTGGTGATGAACCCGTCCTGGCACACCATCACCGGCAGGCGAACCGAGGGGTCCTCCCCGATGCGCATGGCCTGGAGATAGTTGTCATAGGCCTCTTGGTTGTTCTCCGCGTAAAAGCTGGATCCAGCCGGTGTCCCGCGTACCCATGGAGTCGGAGTGGTCGTTGTTGATGTTGATGGGGCCGGAGAGGGCACGGTTGACGCAGGCGAGGGTGATGGGCAGCCGGCTGGAGGCGGCCACGTACATCATCTCATACATCAAAGCCAGTGCCGGCCGAGGAGGTGGCGGTTACCGCCCGGGCCCCTGGCGGCCTCGGCGCCGATGCAGGCGGACAGGGAGCTGTGCTCCGACTCCACGGGGACAAACTCGGTGTTCACTTCCCCGTTGGCCACGTACTGGGCAAAGTACTGGGGGAATCTCCGTGGAGGGGGTGATGGGGAAGGCCGCCATCACGTCGGGGTCAATCTGCTTCATGGCAAAGGCGATGGCCTCGTTGCCGGAGAGGCGCTCGTTGTAGTTCATGGTTGTCCTCCCTCCTTCACGGTGATGGCCCCGAAGGGGCAGACCTGGGCGCAGATGCCGCAGCCCTTGCAGTGCATGTAATCGATGCCGGCCAGTTTGCCGTCCTGGACGGGCAGGGAACTGTCCGGGCAGTAGGGCACGCACAGCAGGCAGTGGCGGCACTTGGCCGTGTCCAGCACGGGGTATCGGTGCGCCAGGCTGCCGGTGTTCACGTACCGGGCGGTGGCGGGCTCGTAGATCTCCCCGCCGTAGGGTCATCTCCTGCCAGGGGGGTGTGTTCGTCAATCTCCTTGCCGGCGGATCATCCTACCTGCACCTCCTCCCATGCCTGGACCAGGGCGGCCATGTTGCCCGGCCACCACCTGGGGTTTCGTGGCAAATTTATGGTGGAAACTCTCCTCCATGTCCTTGAACTTGGCCTCCTCCAGCACGCCGCTGACCTTCACTGCCGCGCTGAGCATGGGGTGTTGGGAAGTTCCGGCCCAGGGTCTCTCTCGTCCACCACCACCACGTAGTCGGGCTCGTCGATGTTACAGTGGATGGAACAGCGGGCATCGCTGATGCGGTTGTAGGCGGTGATGGGGCCCCCATCCGCTCGGGGCCGTATTCGGGGAAGCCCTGGACGAACTTCCCGGAACTGAAGGCGGCGTCCGCCAGGAGCAGGCAGGCCGTTTTGGCCCCCTGGCCCCCCCTGGCCGTGCCAGCGGAACTCGATCAAACCGTTGTCTTTCATGGGTTGTAACCTCCCTGTGGAGAATCTCTTGGGCCCATTGGGGCAAAAAGCCTTCGTCCTTGGAAACAGGACGAAGGCTGAAAAACACACTTCGCTATACCACCTTATTACCTGCGTACCAACATACGCGCCCCTGTAACGGAGGAAACCGGCAGGGCCTACTGAACCGCTGGGAAGTTCGGCCTGCAGCTCAGGAGGGATTTTCAGACTTCCGCTTACTGCCTTCGGGCTTACACCGTCCCCGAATCGCTGGAGGGTTCTGCGGACCCTACTGTCTCCGTCATCGCTGTTGTGGTTGGCTATGGAATTCTATTGCCATTATACGGCAGGGGAAAAAAGGCTGTCAAGCAGCAAATCCTCCTGTTTTTGGGGGATTTTGCCGGGGTTTTTTGTCTCACTCCCGGCCGGCCTTGGCCGGAGAAGATCCAAGGGGCGGGCTGGACTTCAATCTCGTCCTTCCGCCCCACCTTGGAGACCTCCAGCTGCATGATCTCGGTGGGCTCGATGCCGTTTTCCCCACAGCATCCCGGGGATGCGGCTCATGATGCTGAACTCCAGGGTGTAGATCACCACCCGGATCTTTTGGGTTGACGTGGACCAGGGTTTTCAGCTCCAGGTCCAGCTTATCCGAGGCCACCAGGAAGGCCACATCGGGCACCGGCCAGCGGTGGGAGTAGCTCTCCATATCGTCTACAATCTGCACATTGTTCAGCCCGAAGCGGACCACGTTCTCTTCCATGGTCTGCCGGTCCCCGGCCTTGTACTCCACGGCCACCACGTTGCCCCGGTGGGCGGCGATGGCGGCCTCCACGGCGATGCTCTCCCCGGAGACGCAGCAGATGTTCTCCCCCCTCGTCCAGGTTGAGCTTTTTCAGGATCACCGCCCGGTGTAGGTGATGGTCATCCCCTTATTGGGATATTTGTTCCAGGAGCGGCGCTCCATCCCCTTGCTGTCAGACCGGCGAAGGAGGGCCACCCTCCCAGGAGGCAGCACACTGCAATGATCCCGGTGACGATGGCGATGGGGAAAACACCCCGGCATAGACCATGGCCCCCACCGTAAACACTGCCACGGCAATGAGCAGCACCCCGAAGACGCGATAGCCGATCTTACGGGCCGGCGGAGGTTTTCTCCGGCCGGCGGCGGAGAAGTCCAGGGTGCGCACCAGGGCACTCACGTCCTCCCGCTCGTATACCATTTGGACCTGATATTCCACGGACGTCGCCTCCCTCTGCCCCTTGGGGGCAGGGGCAAGTTTCTCAGGATTCCTATGGTTTTTATTGTAAAGCCGGCGGCCCTGGTCTGTCAAGGGCAACCTGGCGCCTTGACAAACTATCCCCTCCGCATTATGATGGTACTGGACTAACCAACTGCTCTACTGGAGAAAGTTCTCCATCCCATACAAAGGAGGATACATACCATGGGTAAGATCTACACCTCCGTGGAACAGCTCATCGGCGGGACCCCCCCTGCTGGAACTGACCCGGATCACCAAACAGGAGGGCCTCCAAGCCACCCTCCTGGCCAAACTGGAATATTTGAATCCCGCCGGCTCGGCCAAAGACCGGGTGGCTAAGGCCATGCTAGACGACGCCGAGGCCCGCGGCCTGCTGCAGCCGGATCTCCGTCATCATCGAGCCCACCTCGGGCAACACCGGCATCGGCTTGGCCGTGGTGGCCGCCACCGGGGCTACCGGGCTATCATCGTCATGCCCGACACCATGAGCATGGAGCGCCGCCTGCTGATGACCGCCTACGGGGCGGAACTGGTCCTCACCCCCGGGGCCAAGGGGATGGCCGGCTCCATTGAAAAGGCGGGAGGAACTGGCCAAGGAGATCCCCCACGCCTTCATCCCCGGCCAGTTTGCCAACCCCGCCAACGCCGCCGCCCACCGGGCAACCACCGGTCCCGAAATTTGGCAGGACACCGACGGTCAGGTGGACATCTTTGTGGCAGGCGCCGGCACCGGCGGCACCATCACCGGCGTGGGAGAATACCTGAAGGCTCAGAATCCCAAGGTCCAGGTGATCGCGGTGGAACCTGCCTCCTCTCCCTGCTGAGCAAGGGGGTGGCCGGGCCCCACGGCCTCCAGGGGTATCGGGGCCAACTTCGTGCCCAAGGTGCTCAACACGGAGATCTACGACGAGATCCTCCCCGTCACCGAGGAGGACGCCTATGCCGCCGGCCGGCAGATTGGCCGGACGGAAGGGGTGCTGGTGGGCATCTCCTCCGGGGCAGCCCCTGTGGGCGGCCATCCAGGTGGCCAAGCGGCCCGGAGAACCAGGGGAAGAGGATCGTGGTC
>VOFI01003121.1_pt1 | contig 16662 bp, 30 predicted proteins | sample 5384131 | NCBI WGS metagenome assembly VOFI01 (sample SAMN12384728, study PRJNA508395) | human gut metagenome | isolation source: healthy gut H | host: Homo sapiens
CGAATTTTGCGGAGGGTGCATTTATCAAGGGTACCTTACGAAGAACAACTGGCTGTCAAAGAGGCTGAAGTATATATATTTTGCAGAAAAGGACATTCATCCTGATATTTTGATGGAATCGAGGGCTGTTCTGAGGAACATCGATACAGATACAGAATAAGATGGAGTATACATTTGGCGATTTTTGTAAGAGGATGGGCCGGTTGCCTGGGTATGCATAAGAAGAAAAAATTTCATCGAATTGTCACGGTAGACCACTGCCAGTTGGTCGATGAGGACTTCAACAAATCCTACAGTTTTCCTGAACAGGATTGAGGATGGGTTATAAACATTATCATAAGAAATCTCATACAGGCCTTTGCGGCATCTGATTGGCCAGAAAGGAATCAGAACCAGTGAGCTTTTTTAGTCAACATCGTTACCTCAAGTGAGGAAGGTTTGATGAAGAAGCTTACGTGAATGGGTTGTTAAATTGCCACTTACGAATAATATCGGAGGAATTCTGAGAACTTTGAATGACAATATCGCCGACAAAGTGACCTGTGAAGAGCTGAAAATTCTTTGGGGAAAAGATTATTACATGGAAAATATATTGGGCCTGCAGTTTAAGGTCAGTGCATTTTCGTTTTTCAGACCAACGTCGAGGCAGTAGAACGACTCTACAGTGAAGCTTTAGCGCTGGTCGAAGACTTTGCAGGCAAATCCGTCTTCGACCTGTATTGCGGTACAGGAACCATCAGCCAAGTGCTTGCCTTAAAGGCAAAAGAGGTACTGGGCATCGAGCTTGTGGAAGAGGCCGTAGAGGCCGCGAAAGAAAATGCGAGGCTGAATGGTCTGGAAAATTGCAATTTCATCGCTGGCGACGTCTTTGAAGTGCTGAAGAACGAGAAGAAAAAACCTGATGTAATCGTGGTTGACCCACCGCGGGTTGTATTATGAATACCAAGGCAGTAGACAAGATTGTCCAGCTACGGCGTGGATCAGATCATCTATATTTCCTGTAACCCCAAGACCTTGGCTATCAATCTGCAGCAATTCATTTACGAAGGCTACGCAGTCAGATATATCAAATGCTTTGACAACTTTCCGGGAACAAAACATACAGAGTGCATCTGTCTCTTGGAAAGGAAAAAGAGATAGAAAGGATCTGATCGTTACAAATTGGGTATGAATAAAATGTTATGTGTGTTGAGAGAAAATAAGGAAATCAGGAGGAAATATTTTTTCAACTGCAAAGGAGGAAATTTCAAATACAAATTTACAGTTACTGATATGGATCTGCATTTTACCATTGTCATAGAGATTACATTTATTGATTTTTGCCAAATTCTTCTCTTGCCGACGTGGGTGCTGAAGCAGGAGCACTTCAAGTGGCGATTATCAATGTGGGCTTTATATTTTTAGCGACAAAGCTGAAATCGATACACTACAAAAACGACAAAATGGTGGCAAACATCTGTATGGTATATATGCTGCTGATTGCAACATGTATCATCAAAATCGACGTATTCTACGAACCGGAAACTTTGAGCTCCTTTATTCCGCTTTTGTTTGTAGTGACGCCGGCAGCGTTCGTATTGAGCCTTTTTCGAATCTATTTGACGATGATACTCGTAGAGGTGGAATACATCATTGCACTTTTTATGGTGAAAGATTCTGTACTTATTTCCGCAGATATTTTCTATTCGTTAGCAGGTCTCTCTTTGGCATGCTGGTGACTGCCATCATTCTCAGATTGAGATGTAAAGATAATTACGATAAGCTGACGTACAGGCGTTTATCCATGACGGATTCTTTAACAGGGGTGCTGAACAAATCCACTGCACTGACGCAAATCGGCCGCTATCTGCTGACCAGGATTGACAACACATTGTGCGCTGCTGATTATCGACTTGGATAATTTTTAAGAAGGTTAACGACAAGTACGGACACCAGGTTGGTGACCGCTTGTTAAATCAAGTGGGAGAAATCTTGCACGAGGCCTTTAGAGGCAACGATATCGTGGGCCGCTTTGGCGGCGATGAGTTTGTGGTCCTGATGAAGAACGTCTTTGACGATGAAATCATTGAGCGAAAATGCGAGGAGATTTTTAAAGCTGCTTGAGAGTTTGACCTTAGACGAAGAGAACTTTTAAGATATCCTGCAGCATGGGCGCAGTCATCGCAAAAAAGAAGAATGAGAGTCTGGAGTGGCTGTTTAAAATTGCAGACGACGCCCTTTATGAGGCCAAAGCCATGGGGAAGAACGGCCTGGTAAAGAAAAAATAGATAAATAAGAGGATTATTCATATAATGGAGCGAAAGCACCTTGTGGGAAACGCAGGGTGCTTTGTTTTCATGGGTATTAGATGTGTGAAAATATTATACACGAAAGATTGTATTGCTTATATCAATACAAAATAGTATAATGAACACAGAAAGAAGAAAAGTGTTTTGGTGAAAGGAGTTATTTATATGGCAAAATCAGCAAGCGTATACGCAAGGATTGATCCGGACTTAAAAGAACAGGCGGAAGCAATTTTGGCTGCTCTTGGTATTCCGACTTCTAATGCGATTGATATGTTTTTTAAACAGATTGTATTGAAAAAAGGACTGCCCTTTGAGGTCAGACTTCCTTATGAAATGCCGCTTAATATGGCTGCACTTACAGAGGAAGAACTAAATGAAGAAATTGAAAAGGGATATGCGGATATTTTGGCAGGACGCACGAAACCCTTAGAGCAGGCTGTTGCCGAAATGCGTAAGGATTTTAAAATATGAAATTTCAGATTGAATTGACAGAAAGGGCGGACAGAGATTTAAGAAATATTTTTCTCTATATTGCACTTGACTTAGGTTCTTCTAAAAATGCAGAGAAACAAGTGAATCGTTTGTGGACAGCAATTCATTCCCTTAATGAACTGCCGGAAAGATATCGTCGTTATGAAAAAAAAGAGCCGTGGTATAGCAGAGGTATACGTATTTTCCCGATAGATAACTATGTTGCTTTATATATTCCTTACACGGAAGAACAAATTGTGCGTATCGTAATGATAATGTACAGTGGACGTGATATAAGCGAACAACTGAATATGGTATAGGGATTGATGAGCGTCTGGAACGGCTGTTTAAAATCGCAGACGATGCCCTTTATGAGGCTGAAGCCATGGAGAAAACCGGCATGGTGAAAAAAGATATGGAGGATTGAAAAATGAAGATAATTGAAGTAAAGGACAGAAATTCATCATTGATTGAACAACTGTTAATGTGTGGGAAAGCGCAGTCAAGGCGACACATTTGTTTTTGTCAGAGGCTGAAATCGAGGATATCAAAAAATATGTGCCGCAGGCGCTAAGTGAAATCCCTCACTTGATTATCATAGAAAATGATGACCAAGTCCCTGTGGGCTTTATGGGGATTGCAGAACAGCACCTGGAGATGCTGTTCCTATCTGACGAGGAGAGGGGCAGAGGCTTAGGCAGAGCGCTTCTCACATACGGCATAGAGCAATATTCCATCGACGATTTAGCGGTGAACGAACAAAATCCCTGGCAAAAGGCTTTTTATGAACACATGGGGTTTGAAGTGTATAAAAGAACGGAAAAGGATGAACAGGGAAATCCATATCCGCTTTTTGTATATGAGGAGGAATGCATCTAAGAAGAACTTTATCGAAGCATTGACAAGCGAAAGAAAGAATAAAGAACTGCCCGAAGAATGCAACTTTTTTCGGGAAACTGATCGGGGAGCTGGAAAATCGACTATATCGACAACACCACTTCCGTTGTGCGAAAAGGCGAATGGCATTTTTCATGGGTGCTGGAAGGGATGGCGATACAGGATGTGATCGTCCTGCCCGGTTTTGAATATGGAACAACACTGCGCGTTTTTAACCCTGACACACGAGGCTGGGATGTGGCATATTGCTTTACCGGAAAAATCATGCGGTTTGAGGCAAGAAAGCAGGACAGAATCGTCCTTACGAATACGGAGGACGATAGAAGAAAATGGGTCTTTGCCAAAATCGAGGACAAGCGTTTTCATTGGCAGGATGTGGTCGTAAAAGATGACGGCAAGTGGCATGTTAATTTTGATTTATATGCTGAGCGCATGGAATAAACCTTTTATCTGTATTGAAACAGGAGGAATCGAAAATGAAAACCATCAGATTATTGTATCCGGACCATGTCAGCGGAGGACTGGAAACCTATTACTTTGGAGCAAATCTGCTGCGGTATATTTTGCCGGAAAATCAAAAACCAGCCTCTGATTCAGGTGTCAATTGCACCTCCGGACGGTGAAGAGAAAACCGTCAGCAACGGCATTTTTGCGGAGGATGAGGTTCTTGCAGGAATCACAGATGCCCAGGTGAAAATAGAAAAAGAAAAGCCAGACAAGATCATCACCATCGGCGGAAATTGTTTAGTGTCCCTTGCGCCTTTTGATTATCTCCACGGTGTGTACGAAAATATAGGGATCGTCTGGATCGACGCCCATCCTGACGTGTCCACCACAGAAGACGGCTATCCCAACGCTCACGCCAGGGTGCTGTGCTCCCTTTTGGGACATGGAGCGTCACAGCTTCGCGAGCAGATGAAGAACAAAAAAGCTTTGAACCGAATGAAATCATGTATGTAGGCCTGCAGCCGCTGCATGACTATCAGGAGAACTTTTTAAGAGACATGGGCGTAGACTACAAAGTGCAGGACAATGCATCTGTGCCCGAGGAGGAAATCAGATCGTTCATGGACCGTTTTGATCACATATTAGTTCATTTTGATATCGATGTCTTAGATGAGCATTTCTTTCATTCGACTTACTTTGCCAACCCAGAGCTGACAGGCGATGGTTCCGGCGGCGGAAGATGACGATGGAAAGTGCAGCCGGGGTACTGAAGGTTATCACAGAGGAATCCGACGTGGTCGGCTTTACCGTGGCTGAGTATCTGCCTTTTGATGAGCATAAGCTGCACAAGATGTTTTCCGAAAAAAAAACTGTTTACGGAATGAGGGGTGTTCGGATGAACTTTGCTTTGTGGATAGCAATAGGTGCGGCGAACCTGTGTGCCGCCGTTGCAATATATTACGGACATAAAAGAAAAAAATAGCGTTCAGAAGTCGAAAGAGGTGTTTGTGGATATGAAAAGATATGTTGCATTGTTAAGAGGGATCAATGTAGGCGGAAAGAATAAAATTCCAATGGCGGAGTTAAAAAGGGATTCGAAGAACTCGGTTTTGAAGAGGTTAAAACATATCTGAACAGCGGCAATGTGATTTTTTTCCAGTGATAAAGAGGACGTAGAAAAGCTGAAAAAACAGATTGAAACAATGATAAACGAACAGTTTGGTTTTGAAATTCCTGTATTTGTTATCCCTCAGGAAAGACTGAGAGATATACTGCTCAATGCCCCGGACTGGTGGGGGGAGATGACAATCAAGAAATCTATGATAATCTGATTTTTATGATGCCGCCGGCTGTGTTCTCTGGATGTATTTGATGAAATCGGTGAGCCCAAGGAAGGATTGGAAAAGATAAAAGATTACAAATAAACGATATTCTGGTCTTTTCATCGAAAAGAGTATCAAAAACGAATTGGTGGTCTAAGACGGCAAGTGCAGCGATCAGCGACAAGCTGACCATAAGAACTGCGAACACCGTTAGAAAATCGTTGACATGTAATTGCGATTCAAATTCGAATTTGTAGGGGTGCCGAGATGATAAATATTATAGAAACAGAACGTTTGTTTCTCCGTCCGCTTACACTTGAAGATGCGGATATCGCTTATTATGGGTGGACGGGCGATGCGGAAGTAGCAGAATATGTAAGTTGGCTTCCTCACCATTCGATTGATGATACAATTGAATGGCTGAAAGAAATTGAGTGGAAACAGGATGATATAGGAAATATTCTACCAAATGACAATTACATTTGGGGATTTGTATTGAAAGAAACAGAGCAGCTTTTTGGTTCTGGTGGGTTAATTTGGGAAGAACGATGGCAACATTTTCAAATCGGATATAACATCATGAGAACGCATTGGAATCACGGATATACCACCGAAGCGATGCAGGCAATACTCAGTTTTGCAGCCGCCAATTTGGGTATAAAACGAATTGCTGGCAGTCATGCGAAAGAAAACCTTGCTTCTGCAAAGGTGCTTGAAAAGCTTGGCTTCGTTTATGAAAGAGATGGTATAGTTTCCCATGTTGATGGAGTTCGTCATTTTGATAACCGAGAATATTTTTTAGAGTTGAGCAGATAAAATTCAGTTTAGGGTACTATGAAAAAAATATGAAGTTGTCGGATCTTTGGGATATTCAGAAATAGAGATTGAGGTGAAGAAATTGAGAGCGATACATCATGCAGTTTTAAATGAAATTAGTTGTTCATCGACAATTCCGCAAACTATTTTAGATGTCGGCTTCGGAAATGGGGTATTTACGCAAGCGGTTTCCGCGGACATTTTCGCGTAGCGACATTACTGCTGTTGACACTGCTGTTCCCAAGTCGTTTTCGCCTGGCAATATAACATTTTTGAAAGGAAGTGCTGAACAACTGCCCTTTGTTTCAGAATCGTTTGACTTGGTTATTACCGTACTGTCGTTACATCACTGGAAAGAAAAAACAAAGGGAATCAGCGAAATCTATCGAGTTCTTAAAAAAAGGCGGCAGAATTATCATCGGTGATCCGTTACTTGAAGATTGGATGAGCAATCGTATTCTTGGATTGTTAATGCAGAAATTAGATGGCGGCACCTTTACAGATAAAAAAAAAGAGTAAGCGGATATTTAAACACGGCAGGATTTGAGGATATAAATTTCTCCGTTCACGTAGGTAGCCAGGTCGCTGGCGAGGAAGAGAAAGGCGTTGGCAATATCCTGCGGCTCGCCCAGCCGTTTCAGTGGAATGCCTTCTGTAACGCTTTTTCGCAGCTCTTCTGGCAGGGATTTGAACATGTCGGTTTCGATGATGCCCGGCGCTACGGCATTGACGCGGATGTTATCTTTGCCGAGTTCCCTGGCAAGAGACTTTGTCAGGCCGTTGACGGCAAACTTTGATGTCGGATACCGGCGCCGGCAGCCTGTCCGTAGAGGCTGACCATAGAGCTGGTAGAAAGGATAACGCCGCCTCCCTGGGCTTTCATGATAGGTGCGGCAGCTTTGGCACAGTTGAACACCGCCTTGACGTTGAGGTTCATGATCTTTTCGAAGGATTCTGGCGTATATTCATAGAAAGAATCCTTTGACGAAATGCCTGCATTGTTGATCAAAATGTCAATTCTGCCTGCCTTCTCTTTCACTTCTCTGATTGCTTTCTCCACCTGGTCAAAATTTGTAATATCGGGATACATTCCCTCGGCATTTGAGTTTGGAATCTCCTTTTTCAGCTGGTCCAGTGCTTTCTCTACGGATTCCTGTCTTGTCCCAAAGATAAAAACCTTTGCACCGTTTTTCAGGAACGTCTTTGCTGTCTGATAGCCGATGCCCCTGGTGCCGCCTGTAATCACGGCCACTTTATTCTTTAACATAGTTTACCTCCAAATGATAATGATGATCTAGTGCTTAGTTATACCCCCGAAATGTGGAAATTTATGTGATAGTGACTTTGTTACAGAACTTCGCAGCAAAAAACAGGTAGAATGAAATTAGATTGATAACGAGGAGGATGTATCATGAGCAAGACAGTCATTATCGGAGGTGTAGCTGAGGCGCTACCGCGGCAGCGAGACTTCGCAGATTAGATGAAAACATGGAAATCGTCATGCTGGAAAGAGGAAAATATATCTCTTATGCCAACTGCGGCCTGCCGTATTATATCGGCGACGTAATCAAAAGCAGAGAGTCGCTGTTGGTGCAGACGCCCCAGGCGATGCGGTCCAAGTTTAACATAGATGTAAGAGTAGAAAATGAAGTGGTGAAAATCAACAGAGAGGAAAGACCGTCGAGGTCAGGGACACTGACGGGAAGCGGTACGAGGAGCGCTATGATGATCTGATCATCGCCACCGGCTCTTCCCCTCTGAAACCGCCGATTCCCGGCATCGACAGTGAAGGAATCTATACGCTGTGGAATGTGGATGACACGGATCAAATTCGGAATCTGGTCGATACACAGCATCCGAGGACAGCGGCGGTCATCGGAGGAGGTTTTATCGGTCTGGAAATGGCAGAAAATCTCCACAAGCGTGGAATTCACGTCTCGATCGTCGAAGCCCAGAATCAGGTCATGGCGCCCATAGACTTTGAAATGGCGCAGATGCTCCACGAGAACATAGACATGAACGGCGTAGAGCTTTGCCTCGGCGATGGGGTCAGCTCTTTTTTTACGCGGAAAGAGAATCGGATTCTGATTAACCTGGCAAGCGGAAGAACCATTGCTGCGGATATGGTTCTCCTTTCTATCGGCGTCAGGCCGAACAGCCAACTGGCAAAGGAGGCGGGCCTTTCTCTCAACGAGAAGGGCGGCATCAAAACCGACAAGACGCTGAGGACCCCTGATCCGCACATCTGGGCTGTGGGTGACGTCATCGAGGTAGAAAACCTGGTGACAGGCAAAGATGTCATGATCCCTTTGGCAGGTCCTGCCAACAAACAGGGGCAGAATCGCCGCCAATAATATCTGCAGGCTGGGCGGAGAGATGGAAGAATACGACGGCTCCCCTGGGCACTTCCGTCGCTCAGGTCTTCGACTTGACGGCAGCAGCGACAGGTATCAATGAGAAGACGCTAAAAGGTATGGGTCTTGCAAAAGGCAGAGACTACGAAGTGGCGCTCATCAATCAGAAGTCTCACGCCGGTTATTATCCGATGGCGATTCCGATGACACTCAAACTGATCTTCGGTCTCGATGGAAAAATCTTTGGCGCTCAGATCGTCGGCCAGGATGGTGTCGACAAACGAATTGACACCATTGCGACGGTCATGAGAGTAGGCGGAACAGTCAAAGATCTGGCAAAGCTGGAGCTTGCTTTACGCGCCGCCTTATTCTTCAGCAAAGGATCCGGTCAACATGGCGGGATTTTGTAGCTGACAATATCCTCAAAGGCCTGGTTCGATTTGTCATGCCGGAAGAGATTTCTGACAAAATGGTGGTCCTGGACGTATCGGAAGATGTGGAACGCTCCGTCTGGCAGATGCCGGGTTCGATTCACATCCCTCTCGGACAGCTGAGAGACAGGATGGAAGAACTTCCAAAAAGGCAAGACCATCGTCACCTACTGCGCCATCGGCGTCAGATCCTATAATGGGGCGAGAATGCTGATGCAGAGCGGCTTTGACGACGTCAGAGTTCTGGCGGGAGGTGCTGGTTTTTATAAAACTTATTATAGTAAACCAGAGCAAAAGGAATTTGATAAGGAATTTGACCAGGCGGAAGCAGAGGTGAGGGAAGTGTCAGAGAAAGAGATCAAGATTTTTGGATTGCTGCGGACTGCAGTGTCCGGGACCGATTATGAAGGTCAACGAGGCGTTAAACGCCATGGAAGAGGGGGAATGCATCAAAGTTTCCGCCACTGACATGGGCTTTGCAAAAAGCGACGTGGAGAGCTGGTGTGAACGGACGGGAAACACCTTCGAAGGCAGAGAGCGCAAGGGGAAAGAGAATATTGTAACCATCAGAAAGGGCAGTCAGGTGACAACGCAGCAGTCCTGCCAGACCGCCGCAGAACTGCCACAGGGAAAGACCATGATTGTCTTTGACGGCGATCTGGATAAGGTGCTGGCATCCTTTATCATCGCCAACGGCGCCGCCGCCATGGGTCGCCCCGTGACCATGTTCTTTACCTTCTGGGGACTCAACGCCCTGCGAAAATCCACCTACGTCAAGGTGAAGAAATCCTTTGTGGAGAAGATGTTCGGCCGAATGATGCCGAGGGGAAACAGGCAAGCTGAAGCTTTCCAATATGAACATGCTGGGCATGGGAACTAAGATGATGAAGAGCGTCATGAAGAAAAAGAACGTGTCTTTCTTTAGAAGAACTGATGGAACAGGCGAAACAAAACGGCGTCAAGCTGGTGGCCTGCACCATGACCATGGATGTAATGGGAATCAGACCGGAGGAACTGATCGACGGCGTAGAACTGGCCGGCGTCGCCAGCTATCTGGGTGATGCGGAAAAAGCCAATGTCAATCTGTTTTATCTAATCAATAAATGAAAAAATCGCAAAGAACCGTATATACGGATTCTTTGCGATTGTGTTTTTTGCAGGTTTATTTTACGATCAGTTTGCAGATATCCTCACTGAATTTGACAGGGTCGTCTACGGACAGTCCGCAGATGAGCAGGGACTGATTGTAGAGCAGGCTCGCGTGAGGTCTTCACCTTTTCTTTGCCGTCTTCTCCGGCAGCATAAGCCTCCTGCAGCGTCTTCATGACTTCGTGGTCCGGATTGATTTCCAAAATCCGCTCCGCCTTGACCTGCTGGTCGGTCGGCATGGCGTTCAGAACTTTTTCCATTTCAGGAAATGCCGCCCTTGGTGGTCAGGCAGACTGGAGAATTTTTTGAGGCGAGGGGAGAGTTTTACTTCCGTCACCTGATCTCCCAGGGATTCTTTGATAAATGCGAGGAGGTCTTTGTTCTCTTCTTCCTTTCTTGATGGTCTCCTGCTGTTCGCTGGAGCCTTCCTCTGCCAGATCTTCCGCCGATACAGATTTGAATTCTTTTTCTTTGTAGTCGCGCATCATCTGCAGGACGAACTCATCGATTTCGTCGGTCAGGTAGAGAGAATCTCATAGCCTTTGTCTTTGATGAACTCGGTCTGCGGCAGCATGTCGATCTTTTCTATGGACTCGCCGGCTGCATAGTAGATGTATTTCTGGTCTTCGCCCATCTTGGCGATATATTCGTCAAAGGTGATCCGTTTCTTTTCCATGGAAGAGTAGAAGAGGACCAGATCAGCCAGCACCTCCTTGTGCATGCCGAAGTCGTCATACAGTCCGTATTTGATCTGTCTGCCGAAGTTGTCAAAGAATCTTTTTTCGTACCCTTCCCGATCTTCTTTGAGGAAGTCGAGAAGTTCCTTTTGATCTTCTTCTCCAGGTTCTTGGCGATATTCTTCAGTTGTCTGTCGTGCTGCAGCGTCTCGCGGGAGATGTTCAGCGACAGATCCTGGGAATCGACGAGACCTTTGACGAAGTTGAAGTAGTCCGGCAGCAGTTCCTTGCACTTTTCCATGATCATGACGCCGGAAGAATAGAGCTGCAGGCCTTTTTCATAATCTTTGGTGTAATAGTCATACGGCGTGTGGCCGGGGATGAAGAGCAGGGCAGTGTAGCTGGACACGCCTTCCACACTGGTTCTGATTATCTTGACGTTGTAGTCCTCTGGTTTCACCTTGCTCTTCTGGCGCTTCCAGATTGGTTCCATGGTATTGAGAGTCTCCAGTTCCATGTAGGTTTCCATCTCCGGGGCTTTTCCTTCTTCCGGTTCTGCGTCTTCTTTTTGACGGTGTTTTTCCACCATCATCTGAATCGGATATCTGATGTAGTCGGAATAGCGCTTGATAAGATTGCGGATGGTGTATTCCTCTAAGAATTTGCTGTAATTTTCACCTTCCGTATCTTCTTTGATGTGCAGGACGATTTCCGTGCCGTGACCGGTTTTTTCTGCCTCTTCTACTGTATAGCCGTCTGCTCCCTTAGACTGCCATCTGTAGCTTTGCTCGCTGCCATAGGCCTTTGAGGTAACGACCACTTCGTCTGCAACCATGAAGGCGGAGTAGAATCCGACGCCGAACTGGCCGATGATGTCGATAGCTTTCTTCTCTTTGTTGTCCTTGCCCTCATCTGAATGCTCCTCTTTAAAGGCCAGGCTGCCGCTCTTTGCGATGGTGCCCAGGTTTGCTTCCAGATCCTCCTTGGACATGCCAATGCCGTTATCGCTGATGGTCAGAATCCGGGCGTCCTTATCTGCCGCCACGTTGATCTGGAAATCAGAACGTTTGATTCCGGTGTCACCTGATTGCAGACTCTGGTAGTACAGCTTGTCCAGCGCGTCGCTGGCGTTGGAGATCAGCTCTCTCAAAAAGATCTCCCGGTGGGTGTAGATGGAATTGATCATCAGGTCTAATAACCTCTTCGATTCTGCTTTAAATTGTTTCTTTGCCATAATCTCGCCTCCGTATATATCGATTTTAATTTACAATCGTTGTTAGCACTCAATAATAACGAGTGCTAAATCTATAATATAATTTAACACTTTTCCGAAAAAAAGTCAAGAGGAGAGGAGATATAGTAAAATAAAGCGGTAGCACTAGACCGGGAGAACCAGGAAACGAAGCGGAGGAATCAGAATGGAAATCTTTTCAGCAACAACGCTCCTAAAGGCGTTTTTGCACAGTATATACAGAGAACGCGATTTAAAAAAAGGCAGGCAGCTATCTTGCAGACGATGTTTTTGGATTGGAGCAACGGGATGTATCGACGGCATTCGCTGTGCAGAAAACTATATGAAAGATTATATTCTTCCTTCCGCAGATTGTTTTGATATTCATTACCTGGAAGAACGAGAGAAAAAACTGGGGCGGGGCGTCAGCACTGTAGACTTGCGGTTTGTTTTGTCGAGAGATGAGGAAGATATCATATATCGCATCTCAGCCACTGCGGTGACAGAAAAACAGAAGGCACTGCTGAAGCATTTGCATATGTCCGTTTCTGACCTGGCAGACAGTATGGAGAAGGGCGCGACCTATTCTCTTACTCAGGAATATGAAAACAAAGCAATCAGGGATTTCTTTTAACAACTCCATTGCAGGCGGCGTCATCGGCTGCTATTTCGAGGAAGGATTCCCTATTTATTTTATTAACGATATGATGCTGGCCCATTTGGGCTTTCAAACGGAAAAAGAGCTATCGAAGGCTGTCCAGGGAAAGCTTAGCAATGCCATCCATCCTCAAGACAGACGTATGGTTGCCGATTCCATAGCAATGCAGCTGCAGCAAAAAGAATGACACACGGTGACCTACAGAATGCGGAAAAAAAGACGGGCAGTATAGCTGGATGCACGAGGTCGGCACAAAAGCCGATATTGACAGTGAGCGGGGATATCCTAATAGCCGTTTATACAGATATTTCAAAACAGCACGATATGGAGGAGAAACTGCAGCTGTCCAAATCTTGCAGCTGGAGAATATCATCAACGCCATTGCGGAGGAGTGGCGATTTATAAAGTATCAGATATCTTTGAAACCGTATATTTTTCCAATGGAGTTCCAGCATTAAAGCGGCTATACCGTTGAAGAATACAACGAACTGATGAAGCAGGATGCTGCCAGCCTGACATATCACGAAGATACAGAGATGTGTTAGTAAACAGGGTCAGACAAGCGTTGGAGAAGATACCGCCGTAGACATCAATTTCAGAAAGCAACACCGTGACAGGTATCGTTTGGGTACATATGCAGGGTAAAAAATTGGAGAAGAGGATGGCTGTCCTTTTGATCAATGTGTATTCCATAATATTACGGATCTTATAGAGAAGGAACGAAAACTGCAGGAAAGTGAAAGGAAGCAGGCGGCAATTGAAGGCGCTGATATGAGTGTATGGGAATATGACATAAAAGGAACGTTGTATCATTCAGTCCCCGACCTCCATGGCAAAACAACGGATTTTCTGAGCGCATCGATAATGTACCAGAATCGCCTGATTGCACTGGGGTTACGTATATGAAAACGATGTGAAGGCTTTTTCAGCAAATGTATGAAAGGTATCAGGGCGAACCGAAAGCGGAAGGAACCTTCTGGGTGAGAGATGATCGAAATGACAGTTGGTGGTGTGAACGCATCACCTATTCAGTAGAATTTGATGAAAACGGCCAGCCAGTCAGAGCTTGGCGCCAGTCATGATGCGACATGAAAACGAGAAGAGGAAATATGAAGAAAAACTGTCTAATAATAGAACGAATGGGAGATCTTATTTTATCTTGCTGCAGGATTAATCTCTCACAGAAACAGGGTGGAAAGATATGCGCAGCAGCTTGGGCTGGCTTTGAATGAAGACTACAAAGATGCGTTGGATTTTTAAAGGAAAGGACCAAGGCATTTTTAGCCGAAAACTTACATGTCAGATGAAGCCAATGAGAGGTTGTCACCCCAGAGTCCTGATGCGGGCTTATACGGACGGACGCAATCATGTGACTGAAGTATATGCAGCAGTTCTAAAATCAGGGACTACGTGGATTAAGACTGATGTAAGTTTAGTAACGAGAGTTTCTTCAGATGTCATCGCTTTTTCTACAATACAGATATTTCAAAAATTGAGATGACGTAGAAGATGATTTTGAGTCTATCATGCACTTTGAATATGATAAATCACCTGTATCTGTTAAAAACGACAGCTATTCTATTATGGCCGGAAAAAGCGCGACACCAGACCTTGCGCCAACGGGAGTTTATTCAAAGGCGTAGCTGCCAGTTTTCTGCAACACTGTTGCAGAAGCAGAACGAGACGTCATTTACGATCTCATGACACCTCGTCGCCTGATGGAAAAATTGGAAGAGCAGCAGCCCTTTTTCTATCGACTTCATATGGAGGATGGATTTGGAAACAACCGCTAAACAGATGCGATTCATACCTCGACAACATGCAGGTATGGTCCCTGCTGACAAGAGCTGATAGAAGATGTGTGGTAAAAAAGGAAAAAGCATAAGCGCAAGGGAGAACTGGCGCTTGAAGATGCCGAAAAGGCGAATCCAAGCGAAATCGAAACTCTTTCAGAATCAGTCATGATTTGCGAACGCCGATAGATGAATTCTCGGCTTTCCAATAGTTAGAAGAGGAAACAATGACATGGCCGACGCAATAGATTATCTAAAAAATTAACAGTTCTGAACCCAGTATTTGCTGGGTCTGATCAACGACACTCTCGATGTCAGCCGAATTGAGCAGAATGGATTAACCTTAAAAACCGCAGACTATCTTTTTCGCGCGACTTATTGAATCAAATCGTGGAGCCTATACGCGTGCTGGCGCGGCAGAAAGAGATAGACTTTATTGTCGATACAGAGAAATTGAGGACTGTTATATCCATACGGACAGCATGCGTATTCATCAGATTTTCAGCAATCTCCTTTTCCAATTGCGAGTGAAGTTTACGCCAGTAAAGGGCAGAGTTGAGATTAAAGCTGTAATTATTTACGCCCGCAAAGGCAGTATTTCAAAAGTGCAGAATTGTCGTAAAGGATAACGGTATGCGGCATGAGCGCTGCATTTATGAGATAAGCTGTATGAACCTTTTTGAGCAGGAAAACGCTGAAGTGATGCCGATTTATGAGGGTTCACAGCCTCGGTATGCTGACCATCGTTAAGAGCCTGGTCAAGATGATGAAGGGAGCAAAAGTGAAAGTGAAGAGCAAAAGAGGGCTGGGCACCGGAGTTTACTGTCTATCTGGATTTTAGAGAATTGATGGTGGAATTTGCTGGAAACAGGATGTCAACCGCGGAAAGATGACGAAGTATCAAGGGAGACATGCGCATTTTAGCTCGTTGAAGACCATCCGTCACTCAACGCTGAAATTGCCATTAAGAATTTTGGAGAAAAACAGGGCCTGTGCTGTAGATCATGCCAAGGATGGCGCAGGAGAATTGGGTTTTGTTGGTTTGGGGTTTGTGGTTGTGGGTGGGGTGGTGGGTGGGTGGGGGGTGGGTGTTTTGTGGTGTGGGGGGTTGGCAGGGATGGATTACCTTGGCAGAAACCCATGTGGTGCTGTATGCTGTATTGTCAGAGTCGAAGGGCGATTTGTGAAGGTCATAAATTGGCAAATATCCATTAAAATGTTGTATGGAGGTATTTGCAATTGAAGGTAAAATTTATCGCGGCACTCATCAGATTGGAGGCTGTATTACTGAAATAACGACAGAAAAACGAGGGATTATTATAGATTTTGGAACTGTATGCTGCCCTATAGAAACGACAAAATGCCGAAGGGCGTGACCTATATCGGACACCGGAACTGTGACGGTATCTTATTCGCACATTATCATGGTGACCATACCGGGCTTTAGACAAGGCGATTAAGGAATCCCATGTATAATAAGGAAAAGCAGAAAATATTTTTGCTTTCACAGCGCATAAAAAACAGTGATTCCGTTGCACATTGAACAAGATTCGTGAATATGAATGGTAAATCCTTTTCCATCGGTGATATCAAAATAACACCGATTCTGACAGTCATTCTGCTTTTGACGCATATATGCTGCTCATTGAAGCCGATGGCAAACAAGTACTCCATACGGGAGACTTCAGAACCCACGGTGTCAGGAAGGGTGAGATGGTAATACCAAGGCTTGCTAAGCTCCGTGGGTTAGTCGACGTCATGATAACGGAGGGACAAATTTATCTTATACAAACCCTGTGGTGACCAGCGAATACCTTTTGGCAGAAGCTGCGGAGACTTTGATGGAGCGATATCATACGTTTTGTCATGTGGAGCGACGACATCGACAGACTGGCAGCATTTCATAAAGCGTCGGAAAGAAAGAATCTCTTTCTCTGCGATGCATATCAGATGTCTTTTACTTGAAACAGCGGCAGAATACGGGGCTGCTGACTGACTTCTACCGCTTTTGATAGAACCAGGGTGTACTTTGAAGAGATGGAGGGAGTAAAGGACGGATTCTGTATGGCAGTGCGCAATGAAAAAGATTTTTCGAAATCATGAAACCGTACAGAGAAAAAACATAATG
>VOFI01003703.1_pt1 | contig 16656 bp, 12 predicted proteins | sample 5384131 | NCBI WGS metagenome assembly VOFI01 (sample SAMN12384728, study PRJNA508395) | human gut metagenome | isolation source: healthy gut H | host: Homo sapiens
AAAACGGATATGTCATGTATCTTTCCACCTTCTCCAAAACCATTTCCCCCGGACTGCGTCTCGGCTGGATCTGCACGGGCAAAAAAACTGATACACCAGCTCTGCAATATCCGCCAGCTCGCTGACCTGCATTCCAACTACTTCCCAGCAGACCGTGGAGCGTTTATCGTCAGCGGCGGAATGGCCGACTATCTCACACCACCCTGATCCGCAGGGAATATGAGGAAAGAAGGATATCGCCGGCGGCGGAGGCGCTGGACAGATAGCCCCTCCGGCCTGTCCTGGAATATTCCAGCCGGAGGCTATTATCTGTGGTGCACTCTCCGAGGCGTTTCCGCAGAGGCGCCACCAGAAAGCCGCAGCCGGAGGCGTTGCCATCCTGCCGGGAATGCCCTCCTATCTCGTAACCCGGAAGGGTGAAGCCCACGTCCGGCTGAATTACACCTTTCCTGCGAAAAACAGGATTTCCGAAGGAATCAGGCTGTTATGTGAAGCCATCAGGGAATTATTACGTCTGTCAAAAGAAGCGGCATGGCCCGCTGAAAATGAAATCAACCCTATCTTATAAGGAGCATTAACATGGAATATAAATATGCGAGAAGAATGTCTGAAATAAAAGCGTCGGAAATCAGGGAGCTGCTGAAGCTGACGGAAAAGCCGGAGGTTATTTCCTTTGCCGGCGGCCTGCCCGCCCCTGAGCTTTTCCCCATCGAAGAAATAAGGGCTGTCAACAATTATGTCCTGGACCGCTGCGGTGAACAGGCGCTTCAATACACCACAACGGAAGGCTGGCAGCCGCTGCGCAAATGGATCGCAGAACGCATGAATACACAGCTTGGCACTTCCTTCTGTGATGAGAACATTATGATAACCCACGGTTCCCAGCAGGCCCTTGATCTTTCCGGGAAGGTGTTCCTGGATGAGGGCGACGTGGTTCTGTGTGAAAGCCCCACGTATCTGGCCGCAATAAGTGCGTTCAAGGCTTATGGCTGCCGTTTTGTCGAAATCGATACCGACGATGAGGGAATGATACCCGCAAGCCTGGAAAAAGCGCTGAAGGAATACCCCGCCGCCAAACTGATCTATATCATACCCAATTTTCAAAATCCCACAGGGAAAACCTGGAGCCTGGAGCGGCGGAAGCAGGCTGCCGAGCTGTCCGCAAAATACCGTGTCGCCGTTATCGAGGATAATCCTTACGGAGAACTGCGGTATGAGGGGGACTTCTTACCCTCCGTCAAGTCCTTCGACCGCTCGGGAAGCGTGATATGTACCGGAACCTTCTCCAAAATATTCTGCCCCGGCTACCGTATCGGCTGGATTGCAGGGGATGCGGAGGTGATCCGCAAATATGTGCTGGTAAAGCAGGGAGCCGATCTGCAGTGCAACACCATCGCACAGATCGTAATCTCCGCCTATCTGGAGCAATATGATATTGATGCCCACATCGATAAAATAAGGGAAGTATACCGCAGACGCCGCGATACAGCCATCGAAGCCATAACCCGGTATTTTCCTTCCGACACCGTATTCACCAGGCCCGAAGGCGGACTTTTCCTCTGGGTGGAACTGAATGAAGCGATAAATACCACAGAGCTTCTTGAACGCTGTATTGCGGAAAATGTAGCCTTTGTACCGGGCTATTCCTTTTTCCCCAACAAATGCAGGCTCAATACCCTCCGCATTAATTTTTCCAACACACCGGAAGAAAAGATCGAAGAAGGGCTTGCCCGCATCGGCCATGTACTGAAGCAGGCCGGTTTTCAATAGCACATAGCTATTCCGTTTCCCTGTGCACCACATGCTTTTTGAGCATAAGCTTCACCGTACAGCCCGCGCCCGGAGAGGAAACAATCGATATGCCGCAGTCCTGCCCATAATAAAGCTTCAGGCGTTCCTCCACATTTTTAAGCCCCACGCTTCCTTTCCGGACACACCTGCCATCCTTTGGCGACGCGGGGTTAAAGCCCGCTCCGTTATCTTCCACTATGAATATCAGATATTCTCCTTCCTCCCGCGCCGTCACCAGAATCCTGCCCAATCCCTCCATTGGCTTGATACCATGATAAATACTGTTTTCCACAATGGGCTGAAGGATGATTTTTGGCACGGTATAGTCCAGAAACTCCTCCGGAACCCGGATTTCATAGCTGAGCTTATCCCCGTACCTCTCCTTCTGGATATAGAGATACTGACGTACATGTTCCAGCTCATCGGCAGCCGTAACCAGCTCCCTTCCCCCATTCAGGGACAGCCGGAAAAAAGCCGCAAGGGACTTGGTGAGGGCGATAACCTTCGCGCTGTCGTTAAATTCCGCCATCCAGACAATGGTATCCAGGGTATTGTAAAGAAAATGGGGATTGATTTGGCTCACAAGGGCATTCAGCTGCGCCTGGTGAAGTGTTTCCTCTTTCTGTGCGATTTCCTTCATCAGCCCCCGGATGCGGAAAATCATTTTATTATAATTTTCAGCCAAAATCTCCGCTTCCTGAAAGCTATGCTTACGCACACTGATTTCGGCCAGTTTTTCGATTTCCCCCATCCCCTTTTCCAGATCAGCCATGGGAACTGCCAGACGGCGGGTAAACAGGATCCCCAGCAGGATCACCGCGCCGAAAAGCAGTGCTCCCACAAAAAGCACCACCTCAAGAAGCTGCTGTTCCAGCATTTTCAGAGTATCCAGAGACACCACGCCGACCAATATCCAGCCGGTATTTTCTATTTCCGTCTGATAAACAAGAAGATTTTTCTTTTTATCGTAACGATCCCCCTCTGCAAGCAGTGTCAGCAGCTGCTCCTTTTTTTCAGGAGAAGTAAAAAATCCGGTATCCTTATGATACACCAGCTCCCCCCTGTCATTTACCAGAAAGACATAGCCCTCTCTGCCTACGTCCAGGCTGCGCAGATGTTCTTCAACCACCCCATATTCCATATCCATCAGAAGGACGCCCAGATTCTCACCAGCGCTGTCCGTGATCTCCGTGCTCACCGAAATCACCCAGTTGTCTTTATCCGGGGAAAAGCTCTGCATCCTCGCTCCGGTAAGAACGGGCATCGTGTTATGGATGGATTCCATGTACCAGTCTTCCTTCATCATATCTTCCGAAACCGACATATCCAGATTTTCCTCATTGGAAAGGATACGTCCGTCCTTGGAAACCACCACGATGGATTTCTTGCAGTCATCATTTTTAAGCAGCTGTTCAATGTCCGACATCAGCGCGGGACGGAGGCTCTCATCGTTTTCCTCCAGATACTGCCGCAGGACCGGGCTGTTGGCAAAAACATCCGATTCCCCCTTCACTCTGGCAATATAGGTAGCAATGTTATTACCGCTCAGTTCCAGAAGATCATGGGTTTTGGAAACCATCTCATTCATCAGCAGACTGGCTGTAAAGAAATAAATGGTCCCGCTCAGAATCAGTATTATCGCCAGCCCCAGGCCCAGATAAAAAAAAGAAATCTGCACGCCGAACCTGCGGAGCCAGTTTCGGATCCTACATCTGTTTTCCACGTCCCGCCTCCGTTCTGAACTCCCTTGGGGTTGTTTTATACTTACGCCGGAAACACACGCTGAAATAGTTCGGATCCTCGATTCCCACCGCCGCGGCAACCTCATAGTTTTTCATTTCCGTGGACAAAAGAAGGATTTTGGCTCGTTCCAGCCTCACGTCCAGAAGATAGTCTCTGAAATTCCCACCAAAATATTTTTTAAACAAAGTGCTTAAATAACTCACACTGTATCCCAATTCCTCCGCCAGCATACTGAGGGAAAAACCGGTATCGGACAGATGCTTTTCCAATGCTTCCGAAATCTGGCCGCGAAGGCCGCCCTTTCCGTCCGAGCCGGCTTCCATCGTCAGATTATCCACCGCCTGCCGTACAGCGGTGAAGCTGTCGGTTTCCCTTTTCTTTTCCGCAAGCCTGGAGAGCAGCTTTTGTATATCGTCCTTCGAAAGCGGCTTCAGGGCATAATCATCCACCCCGATCTTAATGGCGCGGATCGCATAGTCCAGGTAATCATACCCGGTAAGTATGGCTATTTTCACACCGGCATCAAGCTCTTTTGCCCTCCGGCAGAACTCCAGGCCGCTCATTACGGGCATGTTGATATCGGCCAGAATCAGGTCAATCGGATGCTCCTTCATGACCGCAAGCGCCTTTTCCCCGTCTTCCGCCTCAAAGCATCCGCCGATACCCAGGCTTTCAAAATCCACAAGCTCCCTGATTCCTCTGCGGATAATACTTTCGTCATCCACCACCAGAAGATTATACATAAGCCGATCCCTCCCCCTGTTTTTAACTGCCTTTTTTTCCAGCTATTATTCAACGGGACCTGCGGGCTGGACACACAGATCCCTGAAGGAATTTTTACTCATCAAAGATTGAGAGCAGGAAGCCGTAGCCTTCCTCTTCCATATTTTCATAAGGGATAAAGCGGATGGAAGCACTGTTGATGCAATAACGCAGGCCGCCCGATTCCGCAGGCCCGTCGTTGAAAACATGGCCCAAATGGCTGTCACCCACTCGGCTGCGCACCTCCGTACGGTTCATGTTGTGGCTGGTATCCTCCTTTTCATTCACCACCTCAGGAACAATGGATTTGGAAAAGCTGGGCCAGCCGCAGCCGGAATCAAACTTATCCTCCGAACTGAAAAGCGGTTCTCCCGTAACGATATCCACATAAATACCTTTACGGAATTCCTCATCATATTCATTCATAAAGGGCCGTTCCGTCTCATTCAGCTGTGTGACCGCATACTGGATATCCGTAAGGCTTTCCCTTAATTCCTCATCCTCGGGCACCGTATAGTCTTCCGGCCTGATCAGGCCCGACAGATCCTCCGCCCCCAATCCTTCTTCCTTAATAAATTCGTCCGCACTGTTCAGATTGATGTGACAGTAACCGCCCGGGTTCTTGTCCAGGTAATCCTGATGGTATTCTTCTGCCGGATAGAAATTGGATAAGGGCAGAAGCTCGGTAACTACAGGAACATCATTCCTTTTCTCCTGCTCTGCCAGCACCTTTTCCGCGATATCCCGGTCTTCCTCGTCCACATAGTAGATACCGGAACGATACTGGCTTCCCCGATCATTCCCCTGTTTATTGACACTGGTGGGATCCACCACCTTGAAGAAGCCGTCCAGCAGCTGCTGTGTGGTGATGAGCTGTGTATCATAAACCACCTTTACCGTTTCCGCATGACCGGTATTGTTATAGCATACCTCCTCATAGGACGGATTTTCCGTGTTTCCGTTGGCATATCCCACTTCCGTGTCTTTGACGCCGGGAAGCTTCTTCATATAAGCTTCTACTCCCCAGAAACAGCCGCCTGCCAAATATATGGTGTGCAGGTTTTCTTCATCCGTCATCTTATTTTCCGTATTCACTGACATATTCTCTTCCTCTCCTTCCATTCCTGTTGTATTCCCCGAGGCAGCGGCACATCCCGCCAGCAGGCCGGAAACAAGGACGGCGGCCAGCAGAACGCTCCCTGTCATTTTATATTTGTTCATGTTATTCCTCCTTTCATGCCCTGATTCTACCCCGTTTTTACAGAAAAGGTAATGGAATCCGTTTCTCATTTTCTTTGATTTCTTATGATCATGGAGAATTACGAGGAATAACAATGATTCAGCCTGTTACAGATTCTCAGCCCCAGCCCGGCGTTTCCGCAAACACCTGAGTATCAGATAATACCGTCCAGCCTTCCTCTCCGGTACCTGTCCGTCTCATTTTTACATAAATCTGATTTTCCGCAGCGGGTGTAAGCGCTGCACAGTTCAGCTGTTCTCCCGGAGCTGCAAAAAAAGAGGGTTCTCCCGACAGACATTCTTCCCGGGTGCTGTAAAAAGGTATGGGCTGCTGTGCGGTATAAAGATAAGGCTCTCCCCCTGTCAGGGGAACCTTCATGTCATATTCCTGCCGCTCTGTCTGCGCTATTCCCGAACCACCAAACACAAAATCCAGCTTCACATAATAAGAGCCAAGCCCCTCGGCGAACACAGGCGTATCCGCCCAGATCTCTATGCTGCCGTCACCGGGAAGCCGCATCATTCTGCCGCTGTCAAAATCGAATACCCCAATCCGGTACAGATTCCCCAGCCCGCCCAGAATCGAAACCTCTCTCAGATCTCCCAGTTCCTTAAGCTTTCCGTCCTCCGCGGCAAAAAATTTCAGCATGGAAAAGCTTCCGCTGTCTTCCAACCCATATACTGCCAGTTCCTTTTTCCCGTCATTTCTGTCAAGATCAACCACCAGCAGCTGATAACCGATGGAAACCGTCTGATCTGTCTCCCAGACAGTCTTTCCATTGATGCTGACTTCCATACCATCCGCTCCATACATGTCTTCCCCTGTCCTCACTGTGTACCGGATCTCTTCCGGGACTCCGTCTCCGTCCAGGTCATACCAGGCCGCCTGCGCCGGTTCTATATTGATGGCAGTACCATCCGCTTCCTCTGCAGCACGCCGGTTCTCCCACAGCTGCTGCAGCGCTCCTTCGGGTCCATGCCACTCCGACGAAGCCAGTTCTCCCACCAAAAGCCCGGCAATGCCATCATTTTCTTCTTCTTTTGAAAGCTTACCATCCTTCCATGCACAGGTCACATTTACATTCCGGTCTTCTTTTCTCAGGTTCAGCTGTACAAGACCGTTTCCACGAATGCGTATATCCCTGACCCAATAGCCATCCGCTTCGTAAGGCGCGAAGCATTCCGCCGCGCCGGGCAGGCCCAGGAAGCTGTCCTGTCCCACGGCCATCGCCCCATATTCATGAAAGCTGCCGTTTTCATAATAAAAATAACAGGGCTTTACCGTACGCCCCGTTCCATCCTCGCGGGCATCCGTGCTGCTTTGGTACAGTATATAGGTGCCGTCCTCCATCACCGTAAAGGCTTCTCCTTTTCCGGAAAGGACGCTTTCATAAGGAACCTTGTCCGAAACACCCCACAGCAGGGAAGATGAGGCGCTGCCTCCGTCTGATTCCGTATACCAAAAGGCGGTATTTTCCGGTGTTTCCACCACGGCACTCTTATCCTGCAGATATTCCGCCGCTTCCCCGCCGTTCTTTAAAGGGACGGCTCCCTCAGCCCCCGCAAACCACCTCTGCCCTTCCAGAATGCCGTCATTATTCACACCCGCAAAGGCAAACGCCTCCCTGTTCCCGTCACCATCATAATCGGCACAGTCGAACAGCAGGACTTCAGCCCCTGCCGCTTCCTTAATCTCAGAAAATAAAACGGCATCCTCCCCGGACAGCTTTTCCCCACGGAATGTAAGCTCACCGGACACCTCCTCCGTTTCGCCTCCCTGTGATACATTACCGGTTTCCCCGCCATTCTCTTCTGTAACAGAGTCCGGGACAGCCGATTCCGTATTCTTCCGCGAACAGCCCGCCATCACCAGGGCGGAAAGCAGACAAAGTACGAACAGTGTCTTTCTTTTCATATGATTTTCTCTTCCTTTCTAACCATTTTCCCTTCCTAAATCTGTATCTGTCATTGTAGAATATTTTTTGTTGCTGAATCGAAGGACTTCTGATTGCACTTTCATTTTACTGCAAAACAGTCTGCATGTATAGGAGAAAACCTGTCCGTGCGAAAGGAAGCCGCCAGAGCCGGCACTCTTCAGGATTTTATGAAACAGACGGATCTGACAGGATATTTTTGAAAAGTAACAGTCCCCTATACCAAACATTTCATTGAAAAAATATGTCCTGTAATGATATAATAATATAATTGGAACAGGCCCGAAAAGCCTTTTGTATGCTCGTTTTTTCCCACCTGCGGGAGCCGTAATTACGCGTGTCCGGCTTCCGTTCTTTTCCCTGTTATGGCGCGCAGCGCAGCGCGCAGATTGGTATGATAATGAAAAAGGTCACACTGCAGGATATTGCCAGTTCCCTCGGCATTTCACGAACCACTGTCTGGAAGGTATTCAGCGGTCAGAAAGGTGTTTCCGATAACCTGCGCAGGAAAATTCTGACAACGGCGCAGGAAATGGGATACGAATTTCCGGAATGCGCTCCTCTTCTCCCTTCCCAAACGACTGCTGCGCCTCCGGTCAATATTGCGGTTGCTGTCTGCCGGCCGGAATCCTCCATTTTCTGGATGAACATTATCCACCAGATCGCAAAGGAGCTTTCATTCCACAATGTCAATCTGGTTTATACTTATCTTCCTTCTTCCATCGATGAGGATTATACTCTGCCGGCTTCCCTTGTAAACGGAAATACTCATGGAATTATTGTCCTGAATGTATATAACTATCAGTTAATCCGCCTTTTGTCAGAGGCTCCTGTCCCCAAGGTTTTTCTGGATACCGCCACTTCCATCCCTCCCTCGTCACTGAATGGTGATCTTATTTTAATGGAAAGCAGCATCAGCATTTCGGAAATCACGGAGCATCTGCTGAAGCAGGGACGTAAAAAAATCGGATTCATCGGCGATATCAATTATGCGCAGTCCAATTACGAACGGTATGAGGGTTTTTCCAAAACGCTGGAGCGTTATGGCCTTTCACCGTCTCCGGAGCTTTCTCTTACCGGTTCCATCGGAACCGATACGTATAAGGAGGAAATCGATGCGTTTCTCAATACGCTTCCCAGCATGCCGGATGCCTTTGTCTGTGTCAGCGATTATGTGGCCTGCCTTCTGATGCAGCTTCTGTTAAAGCGCGGGCTGAAAATACCGGAAGACGTTGCCGTATCCGGGTTTGACGGAAATATGGAAAGCCCTCTGGCGGAGGATCTGACTACCGTGCAGGTATTCAATCAGGATATCGGGCTGCGTCTCGCCCTGCAGATTTTATACCGTATTGAACACCCAGACACACGTTCTGAAATTATTTATATTTCCACCCAGACCATTTTCCGTTCTTCAACAGGCAGTGCGAAATAAGCGTGACACAGGAAATGCCGGGCATTCAGCCCGGCATTTCCCATATGCATCCTTATGTATTTTTCTGTTATGAGGCTTTCTATGCATTTCTGCCGCCGGGCCGCGGGCACCACTGTGCTTCAGTCTGCCTGCGCCTCTTTCATCAGATAGTACAGCGTTGTCACGCCCGCACCGGTTGCCCCCTTGCTTTCAAACGCATAGGTGGGAGTCCCGCACCACGCCGTTCCTGCAATATCCATGTGAATCCAGGGTTTCCCCTCACAGAATCTGCGGATGAACAGTCCTGCCGTAATCGTTCCGCAGCATCCTCCTCCCACATTTTTTACATCCGCCACATCGCTGTCGATCATCTTTTCGTGTTCTTTGCCATAGGGAAGCCGCAGATAACGTTCCGCTGACCAGGACTGGGCACGCTCGAACAGCTGATAAAAAGAATCGTCATCCGACATGGTTCCGCCGATGGTATTTCCCAGCATCTGCCCCACCGCGCCTGTCAAGGTGGCAATATCCAGCACTTTGGTAATGCCTTCCTTACGTATCCCGTAGCTGACCGCATCCGACAGCACAAGCCGCCCCTCCGCATCCGTATTGAGCACCTCTATTGTCTTGCCGGAATAACCCGTTATGACATCTCCGGGAAGAAGCGCGGACTGGGATATCCGGTTTTCACTCAGCGGTAGGCAGGCCGTAATATTCACCTTAAGCTTTCTGGCCGCAGCCGCATGAACCGCGGCCGTCACTGCGGCGGCTCCCGCCATATCCCCTTTGATTCCCGCCATGGAGGAGCTTTCCTTTAAGCAATAGCCTCCCGTATCACAGGTGATTCCCTTCCCGATCAGCCCATAAATTTCCTTGCTCCCGGGATCTCCCTTATAACGCAGGATCAGCAGGCAGGGCGGATATTCGCTGCTGCCTCCCACACCATAAAGAGCCTCCATATGAAGAGCTCTCAGCTGCCCATATACAAGCATTTCCGTTTCCACACCGCAGTCACTGACATAGTCCGTGATTTTCCGGGCAAAATCCATGGGCCGCAGATGGTTGCCCGGCGTATTAACCATGTCCCTGGCAAAACAGACACCTTTTAAGAGTTCCAGCCCTTCCTGAAGACTGTCTTCGAAGCCCTCCGTAATTTCCAGCTGGAAATTACAGTCCGCGGATTCCTGTTTCTCTGTCTTGCTGTATTCGTAAGAATAGCCGCCAAGTCCCAGCCCTAATACCACGGCCGTAATTGCCTTTTCTCCCAGTTTTTCCACAAAACATCCGGGATCCAGGGAAATTTCCCTGATATGCAGTTCCTTGCACCGTTTGGAAACCGCAGCCAAAATCTCCTTAACCTGAAGAAGCCCCAATTCTTCCTCTTTACCGCAGCCTGCCAGCAATACGGCCTGGCTGCTGAGAGGTACCAGCAAGCTTTCCAGGTATTCTCCACGGAAAACCTTCTCAAGCCCCATTTTGAAGCTGCGGATATGGGCATCCTTTTCCCATACAAAATCCACAGAATATATTTCATTTTTCTTTTTTACTACGGATATCATTTCCGGCTCCTTTATTTCTCGTACTGCCCGGTTATCCCGAGCATGAGTTCCACACTTCCCACGTGATAGCCGGCACAGGCATAAATTCCGGCTGGTCCATTCCCCACAATGACCAGCACCGGAAGCTTCTCGCTGTCCACACCCATGCTTTCCGCTGTTCTTTCCATATCTTCCCTGTCGGCAGCATATACCTGAATGCCTGATACGTTGTCCAGCACCTTCCGAAGTGTTCTGTTTTCCAGTTCTTCCGGGCTGCGCAGAACCGCAAGCAGCCTGTGCCCTCTTTCGTTCCAGCGGGATGCGCAGTCCAGCAGTTCATTGAGCACATGCTCCGTCGGTTCTTCTCCCGTCCCCAGAAAGGCCAGTACTGCCGCTTCCTCCTTCGTCAGCGCGGAAAGCATGTGTGCGTTCCCGTCCGCATCCCTTAAAGCAAAATCCTGCAGCGGAATTTTCTCGTTCCGATCCCCGTTCTTTTCTTCCGGGCATTTCAGCCTAATCCGTTTCGTCTCTCCCGTCTCCAGTGCGAACGTCCTCCTGAGAACACTCTGGCTTCCGTCAGGCCTTCGGCGGACAGTGATCAGTCTGTAAATACCTTTTTCCAGTGCCAGGTACAGCGAATTATTTTCCGGCATGCAGCCGGAATAATCCAGGGTACGAAAGCCTGTTCCTTCCAGCCTGCCCAGGGTCCAGCTGCGGAAATAATTCCAGCTGTCTCCGTCCTCCGCCAAAAGCACAAGCGCCGCTCTGCCCTTCGTGTTTTCATCCCCGGCTTCCTCAGGTATTCTGAACGAATCCCCTCTCCAATACTCCGGCTTCCCGGTAACACGGTTCAGCCTTGCCGGAATCCCCAGGCTGCGGCATATGGCTGCAAACAGGATGTTCTGTGACTCGGGGCTGCCGTATTTCAGCTTCAGGCACCCTGCCGGAGTCGCACAAAGCGCCGCATACTCCTGTTCCGGGGCATAACGGATATTTTCCTGTATGTATCGGTATATCCGTTCAGGATCCCGGCGGAATTCCCTTTTTTCTTCCTCTGTAAAATAGGCTCTGATAAAACTGCGCCATGCCGTGAGTTCCTCCCTGCCGATTCTCGGACAGAGGAGATATTTTACATAAATATCCTCAGGCCAGTCCCCTCTTTCACAAAGCAGATGATCCTCCAGAACCTCTTTCTTCAGATCCTTGTAATCCTTCGCCGAAAGAGAATGCAGCATACGCCTTCTGTCCGCCGAACCGTCCCGGACAAGAAATTCATATAATTCCCCGAAGTTTTCTCCCGCAGCCCGCAGCATAAAAGCCTCCTGCGGATATTCCGCGGCCTTTTCTTCCTCATAATAAGACGAAAAACGGCTCTCTCTTTTTGCGCCGGCTTCGGCAAACCGCCGTTCCCTTCTCCGCTTCTGTTCCTCAGACTGCTTTCCGGGATGCATGGGATACTCCTGAGGGGGCGTCCATTCTTCCTGCTCCCATATATCCGCCGCCCACTCTTTTTCTTCAGCCGAAAATTCCGGCACCAGCCTTATTTCCTTTTCCTCCGGCAGAACCGCCAGCGCTTCGGCAAACCGGTCATCCTTCCACGCTCTTACTCTGACGGTTCCCATACCGACTGTGATTTCCGCTCTTCCCTGCCCGTCCGCAGCGAGCACGGCGGCGGGATAATATTCCGCCATATTCAGGATTTCCACCGCCACACCCGCTTTTTCACAGGGCCGGCCCTGTTCGTCCTCAACGGTAATGCCAAGACGGCAGGTTCTGGCGTAAGCCGGCGTATTGTTGTAATACACCGCCGCCCCGTCCCTCCCCAGGCTCTCCTGCTGTCCATCTGTGCTGAAATCACTGAAGGCCCGGCTGTGAATCAGTATGGCCCGGCTGGCCGGTGCTGCAAACCATCCTTTATTGAGCACCTCCTCGGGTTCACATGCGCCAAGGAAATACCATGAGCCGCGGATATATACCTCCACCCAGGCATGATTGTCATCACAATGGGACCATCTGGGTGTATAGATCTGCCTTGCCGGTATGCCTGCGCTGCGGTATGCCGTAACCGCAAACACCGATTCCTCCCCGCATCGTCCTTTTCCGCAGCGGTAGACCGTCATGGGAGAAGCTGTCCTTTCATCGGAGGCCTCATATGCCGCATTTTCCGCACACCAGTAATTAATTTCCTTTACCGCCTCCTCCGGCTCCAGACCGTCAATCCGCTCCCTGAGCTGAGAATAAAAAAAGGCTCTGCAGTCAGTGATATCTTCATTGTTTATCCGATAGGAAAGGACATAATCGGCAAAAATGTCCTCCGGCAGGCTTTTGCACCATTCCACATTTTCCCGAAGCCACAACGCATGCCGCACAAAACCGAGAAATGCGGAAAATGCATATTCCCCGGCGTCACGCAGCGGCATAGTGCCATATAGGAATTTCATACAGACCGCCTCATCGCCGGTACAGCCGGAAAAGCCATTCTCCAACTCCTCCCGAAGGGGCGCGAGAAAAACTTCTCTTTCCGCATATTTCTTCCGGGCATAATCCTGAAAACGCGCTGAAACCATTTCCTATTTCCGCCTTTCTTCCGCCTGTCCGTCCATTTTTTCCCGAATAAAGCATGTCAGCACACCGGCAGAGTCACATTTATATTCCCAATACATGATCCCGTACAATCCCTTTTCTCTGCAGTAGGCCACTTTTTCTGTTATGGACATCGGATCTTCATAGCTGATGAATGTTTTGCCGTCAAACAGATAGGGAGCCTTCGCTTCTTCATCCCAATAGCGGCGGAAGCCGTTTTTACCGATATAGGAGGCCTCCAGTTCTCCGTAGTCCGGGCCATAGCCTCCCACCGTGAGCGCTTCCTGTCCCAGTCCTGTTCCGCCGCCCTTCACATCCTCCCATTTTCTGGAGTAAAAAGGAATGCCAAGCACTATTTTTGCCGCAGGCACCCCCGCTTCCATGAACAGCCTCACCGCTTTGTCCGCACAGGCATCCGACATGTTCCTGCTGCCGAAATAGAGGGCCGCATGGTGCCCGGTCGCTTTCTGGAAACCGCCCTGCAGGTCATAGGCCATGAGCTGCACATAATCCAGATACCGCACCGCTTCCTTCATGTCCGTCTGAGCCGTAAAATAGGCGTCCCCGCCGGCCGCGATGGTAAGCATATACCCGTCTCCGGCTTCGTCAAGACATTCCCTGACGGCCTTCAGCAGCAGCGTAAAATTCTCTTTATCCCCCGGATCCGAAGCAATCCCCGCCAGGGAGCTGCACGGATATTCCCAGTCAATATCAATGCCGTCCAGTCCGTATTCCTTTACCAGCTCTGCCGCACTCTGCGCCATTTTTTCCCTGTTCTGTGCAGTCCGGGATCCCTGGGAAAATCCGTCGGCTCCCCAGCCGCCTACGGAAAGCAATATTTTTATTCCGGGATTTACCCCGCGGATTTGCGCCAGTGCTTCCTCGAAGGAAGGCATTTTTACAAGGATGCCTCCTTCCCCTGCGGTAAAAGGAACCTCTTTCCCACAGTCCAGAAGACTCACCTTCTTTACTTCCCCTTCCCATGGAAGAAAAACCTCCTCCGGAACCGGCGAACTTTCCTCCACACCCTCGTGCCGTAAATGGCATCTCCGTAAAGCTTCAGCCATCTGCCCATCCCCTTCAGGGATTCCACCGCTCCCGCAGGCAGCCTGCCGTCAGGCTGCGGCCCTACGTTAATGGCCAGGTTCCCGCCCTTTGCCACGATATCAATCAGCAGCAGGATCACTTCCCTCGGCTTTTTATAGGTATCCTCATAGGCGAAGGAAAAAGAGGTTCCCAGCGTGATACAGCTCTCCCACGGCACACCCAGAGGCTGGTCGGGCACACACTGCTCCGGCGTAATATAATTCTCGTAAGGCCCGCCCACCGTCCTGTCCGCGCAGAGCATTCCCGGCTGCCAGCTACGTATTTCATCTATCACCTCACCCAGACGTATATCCTGGCCGGACTGAGGACACACCCATCCCGCGTCAAACCACATGATATCCAGTTTTCCGTACCTGGCTGCCAGTTCTTTGATCTGATTCTGCGTAAACGTCACAAAACATTCCCATTCCTCGGGACTGTTCAGCCCGAAGTACTGTTCCTTAAATTCCTTTCCGCTCGCTTCCCAGTCAATTCCCTTTCTTGACCATTCCGCATCGGCGTCCGACAGAGCCCAGGATTCCACAATACCCAGCTGGGAATATGGCCCCCAGTGCATCATCAGTGCCAGCTTCTGATCCTGGAACCACTCCAGCTTCTGCCGGACCTTCGGATCCGCCGGCCATACATAGGCATCCGCGGCGCTGTAATTGTGTACGCCCTCTTCAACCACTTCTTCCGTAATTTCTTTTTCAGTCATTGTTCGTTACCGCCTCTCCATGTCCCAGATTATAGGTTATTTTTCCCTCCAGCTCTACCTTCAGTACGGTTGCAAAAGGATGCAGCGTGGCGTGCCTGCGCCCAAATCCACAGGGTACCGGGAATACCGCTCCAGGGCAGGGCTCCGGTATAGGTAAAGTCCAGCTCTTCTAAACTGTGCAGAACCGTCACCCTCTTTACAGGTGTTTTCAGTCCCTTTACGCATACTGCCTCAAGGGGCTTGTCATATACAATCAGATACAGGGTCTCCTGATCCTCGGAAATGGTGCTTCCGCCCAGAAACTGATGGTAGCTCAGGCCCTTTCCCGTTCCGTATACCGCTTCTTCATGATCATGAATCCAGCTTCCCAGATCAAGCAGCACTTTTTCCTGGCGCCCATCCAGCGTACCATCCTCTTTTGGCCCCACATCCAGCAGGAGCCTGCCTCCCAGCGTGATACAGTCGCAGAACATTCGTATGATCTGCCCGCTCGTTTTATAGTCATTATCGCTGGGCCGGTATCCCCAGGAGTCATTTATGGTGGTACAGAATTCCCATTCTCCCTCAGGCCCATAGATGGGAATGCCCTGCTCAGGCGTTTCATAGTCCCCATATCCCTGCATCCTGGAATTTAAAACCACGTTGGGATTCAGGGAATGGAGATACTCCCGAAACTCCGGCATCTTCCACTGCGCGGCGCTGCGTTCCCAGTCGCCGTCAAACCAGAGGAGATCCACGGTTTTATAGCCGGTCATCAGCTCCGCAAGCTGGTGTCTGTTAAACTGCAGGAATTCTTCCCAGGCCTCATAATCCTCTTCCCCGCCCGCCGGGGAACCGTAAATATCCTTCAGGCAGTCTTCTCTTTTCATCCCCTCAGGATAAATGCTCCGGTACCGGGGATCCGACCAGTCAATCAGGGAAAAATAAATGCCTGTTTTCAGCCCCGCCTCACTCATGGCGTCCATATATTCCCTGATCAGATCCCTTCCCGCCGGTGTTTTCTTTACCACACTCAGGTCACTGTACTGTGTATCAAAAAGCGCCACCCCGTCATGGTGCTTGGCGGTCATGACCACATACTGCGCGCCCGCTTTTTTAAACAGCTCCGCCCATGCGGCGGGATCATATTTTGAGGCGGTAAAGCCTTCGCATTGCTTCATGTAATCCTCATAAGAGATATTTCCGTTATGAAAGGACCAGGATTCGGACACATCTCCCCACCGCATAAATTCCGTAATGGATAAAAATACCCAGCTTGGCCTTTCTGAACCATTCCTGCATCATAATCTGATTTCCTCCGGATTTCTTATTTTCCCCGCAGACAGCAAGCCGGACGGACGCGCCCGCATCTATTTCCGGCAGCAGCAGCGGGACAGCTGCATGGAAAAGGACATATTACTTTTTACGGTAATATGCCTTTTCTCTCTGATCACAGTACAGCTTACTTATTCGTCCTTAATCCGCTATCTTGTCAACTCCGCGAACCTCCAGCCAGTCCTCCAGACCGAGTGCATAGAGTCCGTCCACATAGCTCTTCCACTGGGCATCGTCATTAATATTCAGCTCACCGGATACAAACATGGCCTGCTGCTGATTGAAATAATCCTTTATTGCGGTTGCTATATCTGAATAACGGTCAATCTTATCGAGCGGTATCCAGAAGGAAGGTACGATTTCTTTTGTCAGATAAGGCTCATAAGCCGCTTCCAGCGCTTTCTTCTCATCATACAGCGGATTGTCTTCAATATACTTAAATCCGGAAGGCATATATTTAGGAAGGGACTGCGGCCACAGATTGCCCCAGCTGAGTTTTTCCTGCTCATCCTCAGGAAGCGTCTTGTTATCGATTGC
>VOFI01003534.1_pt1 | contig 16641 bp, 34 predicted proteins | sample 5384131 | NCBI WGS metagenome assembly VOFI01 (sample SAMN12384728, study PRJNA508395) | human gut metagenome | isolation source: healthy gut H | host: Homo sapiens
GGCGCAGGCGCAGGCTTCCCGGGCATCGTGACAAAAATCTACAAGCCTGACCTGGAGCTGACGCTGATGGAGCCGACGGGCAAGCGCGTGGACTTTTTACGCTACGCCTGTGCCGAGCTGGGCTTGACCGGCGTCGAGTTTGCGAAGGAACGCGCCGAGGAAGCCGCCCGCAAGGCGTGGCGTGAACAGTTTGATCTGGCATCTGCCCGGGCTGTGGCTGCGCTGCCCATGCTGGCCGAATACTGCCTGCCGCTGGTAAAGGTAGGGGGAAACTTCCTTGCCATGAAGGGCTCTTCCGGTGAGGAAGAACTGGCCGCAGCGCGCGGTGCCATCAAAAAGCTGGGCGGCGAGTACAAAGAGACCCGCACTCTGCACCTTCCGGGCGGCGACACCCGCACCCTGATGCTGTGCAAAAAAGATTTCGCAGACTCCGACAGCCTACCCCAGAAACGGCGGAAAATTGCGAAAAGCCCGTTGAAATAACGAAATATCGATAGAATCTTTGTAAAACCCTGCCGAACGAAACTTCTTGCCAGCAGAAACGCAATCATTTTTTCATGTTGATCTTTCCTTTCTCATTACTTTTTTCATGTTGATCTCTCCTCTCTCTTTACTTTTTGAGCAACTTTCCGAAAAGCCTTGCTTGACCTTACCCTCTTCGATGTCGTTTGCGGTTTTCGATACCCTGCTTGACGGCCTCTTTTTTACATCGCCGCCGGTCACAGCCGCTTTCCAGCGCTGCGGATGCCGTATCTCCCAGATTGCGCACCTGCATACGGTTCTTCCGCTCCAGATCAAACTCGGCCTTGCCCAGCCATGCTCTGCGGTCGCTGTTGATTCTGTCGGCCAGATCATGGAAAAGGTGCTGCATCGTCTGTGTCAGATTCAATTTTATCTCACGGATACAGGCATCGTCATAAGGAATGGTGAGCATGCAGTGAATGACCTTGCCATCGTCACCCTTTGTCATCGACCTCCACATAATCGGCACCGGCGTTCAAAACTTCGCTTCTGCGCATATCTGAGGAAAGAAGTCACCCGGATTTGAACTCGTATGGCAGCATACGGTCAAACCAGAATACCGGCATATGCTCGTATCGGCTCATCTCGCTCATATTGATCTGAAAGCGCCGGTGGTGGTGTTTGCGAGAAAGCGGTAATGCACACGCTTGCTGCCCCAGATCCCAAGTGTTGAAGCTGCGCTCAGCGCTGGGCGAAAGCGACCCTCAGCACGTCGAAGCTGGCCTCCAAAATCGGCAGCTTCCTGCCCCAGAAGTATCCATCATGCGCTGGAGCAGCATCTCCAGGATGTGTAGCTCATCCTTGCGAAGTAATTGGTCTTGCGCTTGCAGTCGTTGCAGATAAACTCCTTTGTCGCCAGTTTGAGCGTTTCAGCGCCCCCACTTCCGCACCGCAGAAGCGCACAGCTTTCCTTACTAAACAATCCCAAATCAAAAAACTCCTTTCTAATAGTTGATGTCCCTCAACAACAGGGCTTTCTGGTCAGAGGGGTTTCCATGACGCCAAGCAGATAGCTTGCCGAAATAGACGTGTAAAAATGAATTGGTCGATCCAGACTGTCGGTTTTGGCTCGCCGCACCTTTTGGCGACGCCGCCTGCCTTTTTCGTCCACTAAAAGAAGCAATTTTGCAATCCGGATCATTTGCTTTATCTGATGCCGAAGTTTCCATACGTTCGCTTCCATCTTCCGGCGGCGTATGGCCCCGGTCACCTCCATCAGCAATGGATATTGGCCGCTGTACGGTTAAGCTCCGGGCAGCAGTTTCTCCGGCTTATCTACTATGGTCACACTGAAATCGCCGCTTTCCAGTGTTCGTTTGATCATATCCGCGAACATATAGTTCTGCGTGTTGACAACAACTCTTGGCATCTGTGTTTCATCCCCCTTTCCGGATTTTTGATGCCATGGTTTGGTTGCTTCTCTTGAAAATAAAACGCAATTCACCTCATTATTTGTTACCAAATTGATTCTAGCGATTGCGCTTCCGTTTCGTCCTCCAAAAAGTAGGATATTTCAAAGAAAGAGGGTATCCGTTAAAAACGGATACCCCCACCAACTCGCAAAAAAACAATGATTCAGTTTTCCTGTTTCGCGGCAGCACGAGTTTGGACTGCATGACCATAACCAGCTCCGTTTTGTTGCTGCACCCACCTTATTATAGATGTTTTCAGATGGGTCTTTACCGTGGTTTCTTCCACAAACATTTTTTTTTCAGCCATTTTCTTAATTGATACATTCCACTAAATAGTGCAGAACCTCTTTTTCCGTGTCGGTCAATGCATGGATCGTGGTATTGCCAAGCTCTACATCCGGGGCTTCTTCCGGCCAGTAGTTCCCTGCCGTCCATCGTTCGATCCATGACTTCCATCAGCTCGACGGGACTGTAATCCTTGCAAACCAGAAGCTGTCCGCCCCTGCTGCCTTTGCTTCCGTCAATGCCTGCGGGTCTGTGGAGGATGTGACGATGATTTTTGATTGTCGGGAAGCTCTTTTGATCCGCCTGGTAGCCTCGATGCCGCTTTCGTTCTTCGCCGTATTGATATCCATCAGGATCAGGTCGATGTGCTTCGCGCCACAGACCATGAGCGCATCGGCGGCACTGACGATCGTGTCTGCAAGGTATAGCGGTCTGGCGCAGACAGGATATCCGCACGGTAAGATTTGTGAATACTTCTCTCATCATCTACGATAAGAACATGCGTCATGGAAGGTACTCCTTTCCCAGCTCTGTCGGTGATTTCGGGGAGCGTTACGGTCAGTGAAAAGCAGGGCAGACTCTGAACAATCATGGTTCCGCCGGCCCGCTCGATCCACTCCCGCAAAGAAAAGTCCGCCGCCCTCCGTGATCTCCTGAGTCGGCTGCTTTCCGTTATTTGTATACACAGCAGATACATGACGCTCTCCATGGGTGATGGTCAGATCCAGGCGCGTTCCCCGGCGTGGTGCAGTGCGTTGGTCACACATTCCCGCAAAGCCACCACCAGCAAGTATGCCGTATGGTCATCCTCCGGCATCACACCGTGGATCTGCACATCGACACCAATGCTCTTTGCGATCGGACAACTTCCTCACAGGCATCGGTTCGTCCTCCGCCGCAACCTCCTCCCGGGCGCTTTGAGGCTATCCTGCCACAAATCCAGGAACTGTGGTTTTTTCTCGCGGGGGCTCCTGCGCCAGATACTGGCGGGCAAAGCAGACAGTTCCCCATTTTGTTGTGCACCCGCATTTTGGCAGTCAGGATCTCCTGCTGCCGCGTGATCTCCGCCATATTTTTTCCGCCACCCGCTGGACTTGCGTTATCATATCTTCCAGCTCCAGGTTTCGTTCCGCCAGCTTTTCCCCGCAGCTCGTGCAGCTTGGTCACATCCGTTGCTTTGATTTGTATGTATGCTGTTCCGTTGTCATTGACCGTCTTATTTTCAGAAAATAACCAAAACCGTTCCGTCCGGTAGCCTGCAAGTCTTTCCCCCTTGCTTTGCAGGACTCCACACCGCCAACCGGCGCTCCAGTGCTGCCCGCAGTTCCTTCAGCATCTGGGCAGGTCTTTTCCCCTGTATCTGATATGCCAGGCGGTACATCTGCTTGTTGCACAGCACCGGCAGAACCCCTTTCCGAAAAAAGCAGATTCCCGCCGGCAGCGTGTCAGGCTTCCTTGATGGAATTGGAGGTCAGCATTTCTTTGGCCTGGCGCATTTCAGATACAACAGCAGCTGTCGTATAGATGACGAGGCAAAGCCAGATCAGCAGAATCGCTGCAACCGGCAGGTCCTTCAGCACACCGCTGTCACGGAAAACGCTGTTGCCCAAAAACGGCATGGCGCAAAAACAAATGCAGCCGGAATCAGGTTCCAAAGCAAAAGCCGTATCTTCCGGTGCCTGTAGAGCATAAACAAATAGCGGAATTGATACAGATTCAAAAGAAGCAGCAGGGCGAGGACTGCCGTTTTACATCCATTTGCAAGGTCGATAAAGCCGGTCATTTGCCATCACCCCTTCTTTCAATGGAGCAGGTCAGCAGATAATCGCACGCTTCTTCCTGTTCGACTTCAAAACTGCGGATCAAAGTGAAAGGTCTTCGCCCAATGCATGGAGTTGGATACACAACGCGCACCTGTCCTCTGCGGTCCGAAGAAATACCGCAATGGCGCTGAGGCTGGAAAAGGTCTCCTGCAGAACAGATTCAAAGAGGTCATAGAGCCGGATGCTTTCGGAGAGCAGTACGGTTCCTTGCCCTTCTATATGACAACCGCCGGAAACGCCCTGCAGTTCAAGAGCGGAGATCGATTCCTGAAAACAGTATCCCAGCTCCGTCAAACGGATATTCTCCTGCGTTTCGGCGATAAACAGCAGATTGTTTCGGCGCTTAAAAATACGCACCGATAATGATAAGCCCGCGAGGAGTTGTCTTTTCCTCTTCCCGGCAATCCTCTTTTGATATCGCATGGATCAGCGTCTGCATCTTGCCCAGCTGCGGCGCTGTTTCCATCTGCATTTGATGGTACAGGCGATTGGCTTCCCGCAAACGCGCTTTCTGCTGATTGGTGCGATTCTCCTCCTGGATCAGCGTATGGCGCTCATTCAGGGTTTTATTGATATCCTGTAATTCTTTTGATTGTGTTTGAAATCTCTGATACATTGTCCGCCCACAGAATATACCCTCCGGAAATGCCGGATCTCGAAAGGCGAATGTTGTCTTTCAGCATGACCGGCCATTCCTCTGTACTTTTTTCGTATTTCCTGCGGCAGTTCGATAGATTCCTTTGCTTGCAGCCCAAATCCGGCCATCCCGATCCGTGATATACAGGGGCAGATCGGAAATTGAGAACAACTCCACATAATGTGTATTGGATTGAATCAGCCCACAGGCAATACAGCTTTCAAAGATAGCGACAAAGCTCAGGCATTGAAAGACGGTAATATCCGGCGCATACTTCACGATGAAGCCGCAGCCATTTGCGTAGAGAACGCCGTACAGGACTGCGATGCCTGTTGGAAAAAAAGGGAGCCAAAGAATCTTCCGGCTTTTGGGAAGTCGGCATTTATACAGCATGATACAGAGCGCTGCCAGAGCGCAAAGGATCTCCCCAGCCGATCACAAAATAGTATCCGGTTCCATAGCTGTAATCTTCGTCCGTAATACTACGGTTCCTCCGGAAGGTGAATACGAATTGATGCAGATCATTTGTCAGCACCATGCCCACCAGTATGGCGGTAAACAGCGCCAGTGGAGCGCCCAGCGCGGAGCGCGGGCCTGCTCAGATTTCCCAAGAGACGCGGAAACAAGAACGGCAAGAACCGGCACAAAGAGCATGGGGATGTAGTAAAGATACCACAGCATACGGTTGACATTGGGATCGACAACAAAATAGTATTTTACCGTCCTGATCAGCATCCACAGGACGAGTAATCCAGCCTCCGCCGTCAGCAGCCTGCGGACATTTTTGGATACAATGCGTTGTCGAACAGAAAAACCCCAGGCAGAAAACAACCCGATATAAATCGTTGACCGTGTCAACCCCAGAAATATGCCGGTGGTGGAGCGGAGAATGGAGTCCACATTCAAATCCCGGCACACTGAGGCAATCACGACCAGCATACAGATAACAAGCCCGACGCGCATGGTTTTTTGTTCAGCATGATCGAGCCCCCTCGTTTGTCTGCATCCAAAATTCCTTTGCAGACATCAGCCTTGTGGACTTTCTGAAGTCTACATATAGCTGATGTACCAGTATGTAATGTATCAATGTAAATTATATAGGACTTGCGGCAAATACTCAACGAAATCTTTCGTAGTGTATCAAAGAGGGCCCTTCTTTGCAAATGGTTTTCTTGCTAACCCAATGGAAACCTCCGGTTGTTTTCTCTTAGTGTCAATCGCAATCATACTGCCGTCGCTGAATTTCAGTTCCACACAGCAATTATCCATATTGTAGGCACAAGATATTAAGGTTTTCATGGTATGTCCTCCATAATTCGAAATATAAAGCGACAATCCCCCGGCTGACTTCCTGTTAGAAATCAGCCGGGATTTTGTCCGTATGCACCGGAAACCGTCAGCTAACAGTTGATAAGCGATTTAGTTCCTTATCACTGTTAAGCAAATGCTTACGGGATTTTTTCTTGGTGGAGATAAGCGGGATCGAACCGCTGACCTCTTGAATGCCATTCAAGCGCTCTCCCGAACGAATCGGTCGCGCACCCCGCAAAACCGATTACGGGAGGGCGTTTGTGTGTGTGTACAAAAACTTGGTTCGCACATTTGCCTTTCTTTTATCCAGAACTATAATACAGGCAGTATGAAAAAGGAAGTGACAGAAAAATGAAAGAAATCACATATCGCAGGGCGGGCGATTATCTGCTGCCCAATCTCATTCCGCCGGAGAGCCCGAAGATTGGCATTTGGGGCATGCGTCGGCGGGACTACCTGAAAAGCATAAGGCCCCCATTTATACCGGATGCTGCTGTACGAAAACTGAACGCCCATATGGAGGGAGATCGACCGCACGGCTGACGAGAGGTTTGATTTTCTTATTAGACAACACGCCGCCCGTGGAAGCGCGTGACGGAGGAACTCAAGGCGCAGGATCAAATGGAGTGGGTCCGGCGCATGAACAGCATCCGGAAGCCGCGCGGAGGAAGCCATCTATCACATGCTCATCCATTCATAACTTCTGACATACAGCAAAAAACCGAGGCCGCGTGGCCTCGGTTTTGTGCTATCTTGCTTTATTTCACATTCTCGATAAACCGCATGAGGATTGCCGCCGCTTCTGCTGCGCGGGTGGCGTTCGCCCCTTTCCGGGACGGAGATTCCCCTTGTCGTCGCCTTGATCAAACCGCGCCGCAGGCCCACTGCATACCATCCATGGCCCACTCGCTCACATCGGAGCGTCGCCGTAGGAGAGGATATTGGTGTTCTCGCCCACGCTTACGTCGCAGCCCTTTTGAACTTGGCGTAGCGGTAGAGAATCGCCGCAAATTGTTCACGGGTGATATTGTCATCCGTGCCGAACTTGCCGTTGCCGTAGCCCTCGACGATGCCGTTTCCCGCCGCCCAGAGGATGGCGTCGGTATACCACATGGCCTTCCGCCACGTCCTCAAAAGCGATTCTCTCCGTTGACGGCGGGCTCGCCCGCCAGACGGTAAAGGATGGTCACGATCATGGCGCGGGTGGTCGTCATGCCGGGGGCGAATTTGTCCGCCGAAATGCCGTTCATCAGGCCCTTTTCCACCACGTAGTCCACGTGTTCGTGGATACCAGGCATTTTGATCCACGTCCTTCAGATGTCCCGACGGGAGGGGGGAATCTGGCCGTAACCTTCGCCCCTGCCGCTCGGCATGGTGAAGCCGTAGGTCCCGTCGTCGTTTTGGTAACGGGTATCTTGTTGCCGCGCCGCGTCCGTGACCAGACGGTATCGGTCTCATAGCCCTCCTCCGGCTGGGGGGGCGTCACCGTCACTTTGTACCGGGCCTGGCGCTGGCCGGGTCGGTGCTCACGCGCTGCCGCCGTCCTCCGGCTCTTGCGTCCACGGGATAGCTGACAGTACCGCCCCTGCCGCCGCTGATGGTCCATTTCGCCCCAACGTCTTGTCCCCGGTGCTGTTCGCCGGGATCTCCGTGACGGCGTCGCCGCTGAAATCGGCGGTTTCGTACCAGCCGTCGAAGGGTGGCCGCTTTTTCGTGGGGCTTTGGGTAATCGCGCCGCTCTCTATGGTTATGTCGCGGGGTTGTCCGCGTGGTTCGTCCCGCCGTCCAGCTCGTAGTTGATGCTGTACGTTTCAGCCGTCCACTTCGCCCAGAAGCGTCTTGTTCTCGGTGCTGTTCGCCGGGATTCCTGTCACCGGGTTGCCGCTGAAATCGGCGGTTTCATACCAGCCGCCGAAGGTATAGCCCTCCACTGACCGCGGGCCGCGAGGGTGATCGTATTTTAACGGTATAGGTTTTGGGATTTTTGCGGGGTTCGTCCCGCCGTCCAGCTCGTAGTTGATGCTGTACGGGCCGTCCACTTCGCCCAAAAAGGTCTTGTTCTCGGTGCTGTTCGCCGGGATTTCCGTCACGGCGTCGCCGCTGAAATCGGCGGTTTCATACCAGCCGTCGAAGGTATAGCCCCTCCAATTCGTAGGTCTGCCGAGGGTGATCGTATCTTTAACGGTATAGGTTTTGGGGTTGCTTGCGTGGTTCGTCCCGCCGTCCAGCTCGTAGTTGATGTTGTAGGGGATCGGATTCCACTTCGCGTAAAGGTCTTCTCCCCGTGCTGTTCGCCGGGATCCGTCACGGCGTCGCCGCTGAAATCGGCGGTTTCATACCAGCCGCCGAAGCTATGCCGGGGTTCTTGAGGGTGATCGCGCCACTCTCCACGGTGTAACTCGCGGGGTTGTCTGCGTGGTTCGTCCCGCCGTCCAGCTCGTATTTGATTTCGCAAGGGATACTGATCGTTACCGGTGCCGACGCGCCCGAACAGAGCGCGCGCACCCCGTCTCCTTCAAGGGCAGGCACAGGCGGAAGCCGTAGGAGCCGCGATAGCTGTCCGGGCTATTGCAGAAACGGACCCCCGAGGCGCACTGATTCCAGGGATACTGGATATTCCCGCCGCGGTACACGCGAGCATCCCCGCCCGGCGCGCTCGCGGGGCCAACGGGTTCGGCGCCGCCCGAGAGCCGATCGGCGTACCAGTCCAGGCACCATTCCAACACGTTGCCGTGCATGTCGTAGAGGCCCCAGTTGTTCGGATCGTAGGAGCCGACCGTCGCCGTGCCGACGGCCGCCGAGTCGTCCGGTCCCAGCACGCCTGTTCCCGAGTTTTCGAGGCAGCGCCCCCAGCTGCTCCATGTCGGCCTTCCGCCTTGCCGCCGTTGTTGAAGGGACTCGTCGTGCCCGCGCGGCAGGCGTACTCCCACTGCGCCTCCGTCGGCAGATCAAAGGTCAGCATGCTCCTTGGCCGCAGCTTCCCGGGAAGGAATCGTCGTCCACCCGCGCCGAGCTCGGCCAGTTTGTGCCGTAGAAATTGCCCCGGATCATGTCGTAGGGAGACTTGTCTCCACCGGACGCGTCGCGTAGTACGCGTCGTTCCTGAAGTAGCTCGGCCGCTTGTCCCATCACCTGCTCCCACTGCTTTCTGCGTCGTCTCGAAGAGGCCCATGTAGTAGGCGTTGGTGAGTATCACGCCCATCGTCGACGTCTCGCCCATCTCGAAGCCCCCTCGTCCGGATCAGGCGCAGCACGAGTTTCGTCTTCGATTGTACACGTCCGTGTTGAACCGCCCTCCGGCTCCGCGTCAAGGTACGAGACCGTGGCCCCTGGGAGCCGCATTCGGCCCGGCCGAGAGGTCAACGACGCAATATTCGGCCGGACGCGTGCGGTACTCCACCGTGAAGACCAGCCCCTTCGGGACGAGAACCCCATGCCGAGTGCACCGGACATATCCTAGTCAGCAGTGTGATTGCCCTGATGGCCGACGCACCCCTCATCATCCACCGAAAGCGCCGGTCGCCGCCTCCACAGTCCACGACCGCCCCGTGGCGGGATCCGTCGCCGTCACCACGAGCGCGTCCATGTCGTTTTGGTTCCACACGAGCGCCGTCATACAGTTCCCGCTCACCGCGACGGCGCACCTGGCCGTAGTTGCCGATGTCACCTGCGCCCCTGTCGATCGCGCAGGTGATGCCGCGGGCTTCGAGCAGCCGCCCGTGATGCTGCAAGCTGCGGAGGAAGACGACAGGAGCGGACGCCGTGGCTTTTAGGCCATCAGAGTCGTTGCGGTGGCCCGCGGCCTGAGGGGAGCCGCCTGTCATTCCGCGTTGTTGCCCGAACGCCGACAGCTGCATGCCTCTGCCGGCGTTGGGTGACCGTCCCGGCCTGATCGTCGCTGTACGTCCGCCGATGGCCGCGCTGCTGTCCGGATTCGGCGGCGATCAGCGTCCAGCTCCCCGCCGACTGCCCGTAGATGGTGAGGCCGTCCGCTCCGCCAGTTGGATTCCCTGACGTCGCGTTAAGGGTCGGCGTGTTTTGTCGCAAGGATGAGGCGTAGCTCGCCCGTCACCTCGATGCGGTCGGAGATTCCACGGTGTCCGTACTATTCAGCACGTACCAGCCGTCCGTCACGTTTTTCGTCCATGCCGTCGTGCCGCCATTTATGACGGTGTAGGTTGTGCAGGATCGCTCCACGCCCTTTCGTCCAGAGGATCGGGTCCGCCGCCCGCGCCGGGGGGGTCACGGCCGGGGCAAGGGCCCAGCACCAGCGCGAGAGCCAGCAAGCCGCTCAGCAGTTTTTTTTTTTCTGTTTCATAAAATCGCCTCTTTCCTAAAAGATTTTGATTGTTTCGTAGGTTTTTCGGGGCGCGGGTCGTCCCGGCTGGAGTAAAAGGGGTAGATCAAGTGCAACCACCCCCATTCAGGCAAAAAAGCGCACGGCAGCGGGGAGCATACCGCTCCCGTCATTGCCGTGCGCTCTGTGTATGACCTTGTTTTTTCCACGCCGAAAAAAGGGTATAGCTACCCTGTCCTTCGTCCGTAGCGATTATGCACATTTTCAAGCGTTTGTCAAGGGGTTTCATGGCATTTTTCCGTAAAACCGATTGGCGAGCGCCGCTGGTTTTTCCTTTCCTGCCGTTCTACTGTACTACCCAAAAATGCAGACAAATTTACAGAATAATCATAGCATACCAACGGAAGGAATGCAAGCATTTTACCGCCCTCGCCGCCCTAAAAAAACCGCCTGCCGCACGGGGCAGCAGGGATACATCGCACCGCCGTGTTTCTGCACGTTTCCAGGGCATGGGGCGGCGATATTGACCACGCGCACTTTCATCCATACGCCCATTTCGGCGTATGGATTTTTGTTTTTAAATTTTTTGCCGAGCAACCCTGAAAAACGCCCGCTATTTTCCCTTTACTTTATAGAGGGACTTTTTCAAAAAAAAGTTTGCGGACTACTTGATTTTTGTCCTCTCTCTGTCCATACAAGCGAGAGCATCATTCGCATCTTGACAACTGAATAGCCGTCCGATGGGGATATGCACCTCCGGGGAAGTATGCCATGACCTTCTGAAACAGAAAAGAGCGTACCGAGGAGGAGCGATACGCCGCGGTGAGACTCAGGGGCAGGAACGACGTCGGGTGAAACGGCAGACCAAAATACAGGAAGGAGGTCCCCATAAATATATAAATAATTAAATACTCTACCTGCTGAAAAGAAAAATATAGGAGGAACAAATGAACAAAGCAATGACCGATAAAATCTATTCCTGCGCCGAACTGCGGGCGATTGGGATGGATACCAGCGCCTATCGCTTTCTTCAGGAGGTGTGCGACTTTTTACGCCGAACTCCAGTTCAAGGTAGAAGCTCGCAATGGCATGCTCCGCGCCTTCTTTTCTTTGAGGACGGCAGGCACATCCTCACGCCCATCTTCTGGTGGCAGCGCCCCCACGGTCTTTGGGCGCTCCCGGTTGGCGTGCGGCTCCTGCTGCACTACGAGCGCAGCCCTCAGGGCGGCGCCTTTCTGGCGCAGGCACGGGAGGTGTAATATGCGTGACACAAACCTTCAAGCAACGCCTGTGTTGCAACGTCCGTGCTGCAAATGCGCCTGTAGCGCAATCTTTGCAAGCAACGTCCGCGCTGCAGCACAGACTTGTTACTTGGGGGAAAATCTCCCCTAAGACCCCCACCAAAACTTTAAGAAAGGAAAAGTGATAAATGAAAACAACGACCCAAATCCCCGTCGTAAAGCTCCGGCCCTTTGCGGGGCATCCCTACAAGGTGCTGGACAACGAGGAGATGAAGAGTCTCACGGAGAGCATCCGGGAGCACGGCATACTTACCCCGCTGATCGTCCGCCCGTTGGAGGGCTCAGACAAATATGAAGTGATCTCCGGGCACGGAGACTGTACGCGGCGCAGAAGCGCAGGGCTGGAAACCATCCCTGCCTTTATCCATTCCATCGACCGGGAAACGCGGCGGCAATCGAGCTGGTGGACAGCAACCTGCACCGTGAGCGGCTTCTTGCCAAGCGAAAAGGCGTTTGCGTATAAGCTGAAGCTGGAGGCGCTGAACCATCGAGGCTCAACTTGTCGGACAAGTTGGCCATAAGTCCAGAAATGATGTTTCAGAAACCGAGAGCGGCAGAACAGTCCAGCGATATATCCGCCTGACCCATCTCATTCCCTCACTGCTGAACTTGATTGACGAGGGGCGTATCGCCTCCGTGGGCGTGGAGTTGTCCTATTTGGACGAGCCCTTGCAGGAAGCTATCTACGAGATCATCCGGCGGGACGAGGTGACGCCATCGTATTCCCAAGCGGTGCGGATGCACAAGCTGTCCAATGACCGGGCGCTGGACGCATGGATCATCCAAGAGATCATGGGCGAGGAAAAGCCCAATCAGAAAGAGCGAGTATCGCTGCCAATGGAGCAGCATACAAAACTGCGTTTATTGTGGATGGGCGTCGCTTCTTCCCCGGAGATTACAGCCCAAAAGGAGATGCAGGACGCCATTTTCGACCTGCTGGAAGAAGCGTCGCCGCAGGCACACGACCGCGGCGCGAGATAGGAGGAGTTTGGCTGGTTATATCGCGTGCCCACTGACAGGCAGGTGGATTAGCGCAGCGACAATCGTCAGCGCATATCCCCGCAGCGCAGGGAGTGCCAATTTCGCTTTGCTGAGGAGCACGGGTGGGCTGGTCATCCAGAGGAACAGGAAGACATTGGGCGTTTCCGGCCACAAGATCTGGCTGAGGAACTGGCTGCCAGATCATCAAGGGAGCACGCCCTTTTGGCAGGGTAAGTTCGACATCCGTTTGTTCCTCATACCCTGACTGCACGGTCGCATCGCGACGAGACGCCCTTCGTTGTGGGTTCGCCCCTCTGTGCGTAACGGCATCCGGGTCTGGAGCTGCAAGGAGGGCGAGCAGCGCTTCGACAACTACACCGACAAGCTTAAAACAACTATATCCGCTTCTGGCAAGCGGACGGCGGAGAGCGAGAAACATCCATTCGCACCAAGACCGCGCTTGGGCAACTGGTGGAGGACGGCGGCTAAGGGAGGTTCCTTGCCCCTTACGGCTATGATCTGGTAAAGAGCGGACGGATCAACAAGCGGAAAACGTGAGGTCTACGCTCTGAGCGTCAACAACGATGAAGCCGCCGTAGTCCGCATGATCTTCGACAAGTACGTGAACGAAGGCTACGGCGCACGGCCTCGCATCGCCACCTGGCTTAATAAGCAGGGTTACAGAGCGAGGAGCGGCAAGCCGTGGCACCATGCCAGCATCCGTGGCATTCTCTGCAACCTGACCTTGTTACACCGGAGTGAGGGCGGCGAAAGCCGCTCCCGGCAGGAGCACCTGCAAATCATAACGCCGGAGCAATTTGAAACCGCCCGGCGCATCAGGGAATCCCGCGCCAACGCAGCTCTCTTGAAACGCACGTCCCTACGAACACCAGAGGCAGCACGCTTCTTACCGGCAACATCTACTGCGGTCACTGCGGGGCGCGGCTGGCGCTCACCACAAACGGCAAGCCCTACCCCTGCGCCGCTGACCCGCACCGCATTGTGAAGCGCGTGCGCTATATCTGCTATGCTTAAAGACCCGCAAGCAGACCGAGTGCGACGGACAGACTGGCTATACTGCCCATATCTTGACGGCATCGTGGACAAGGTAGTACGGCACATCTTCCCCAAATCGCAAACGGTCAACAGAAAGATCGTCAAATATAGCTACCGCGAACGGCCGCAGGAGCGCAAGACGCTTGAATCCGCCGCAAAACGTGACCACGCAAAAGCAGCCGACGAGCTGGCAACGCCAGGGCGGGAGGTTGTGAAGTCCATCCGGGGCGAGAGCAGCTTCAGCACAGACACGCTGGCCTTCATCCGGGAAGCGGAGGATAAGAGCGCCGCGCTGAGCATCGGCTCAAATCAGCGCAGGCGGCATACGACGAGGGGACAAACGCTTATGGCTTCACTTAACCGACAGTACGACGAGGTCATCGGGATGGGCGGAGCTGTATGAAGCGCGCTGGCATCGAGACGAAAAAGATGATCGTAAGCTGCTCATAAAGAATCGACGTGTACCGGGATTACGGGTACATCGACTTCAATATTGATTTTGAGCAGTTCCGCTTCGGGCTGGATTTGCGAAGGGAGCAGGATGAAATGCCAGCCTGATATATGATAAAACGACCCGCCTCCGCAGAGAACGGCCGCAGCTTCAATCCCCTCGATTGATGGTGTGAGATGGATCGAACCGCTGACCTCTTGAATGCCATTCAAGCGCTCTCCCAAGCCCATCGGTTACATACCCCCTAAAATGGGATACAGAGGGCGCGGTCAATACGTCAATCTACTTCCAGGTGAACTATGGATGCATCTGATTTGAAAGTATGTAAAACTATTTCTAATGCAAAAGTCACCTGTATGGTGGTATAATTTTTATCAGGAGGGATTGGTATGGCGGAAAAAAAAGAGCATTATGTCCCACGATGCTATTTATGAAATTTTGCATTTGGCTCAGATCGGTACAAATGTATTTGATAAAAAGCAAATGCAAGTTCGGACAAACCACAGAAACTAATAGAGGGTAATGGAAAACCACTTACATTTAGATTTTGATGGGTACATCAAAAAAAAAGAGGAACCAGTTCAGGAAAAAGATCGTAGAGGATCTAAAAACATATTCTTGAGCTGATGATATTTCCAGCCAATGGAAATTAGTGGAGATAAGCATATAGAACAACAGTTCTTTAGCCCGCTCAGCGCGTTTGGTAGTGAAGTCCTTGAAATGTTATTAAGAAAGCTATGGTGGAAACAAATGGGTTATGGAGAATCGCCAATTTATCTTACGGCAGAAAAAAGGGATATTCTGTCATTTTCACGTTGTTCAAATAATACGGACAAAGTCTTCCGAGATACTATCGTCAACATTTGAACAGTTTGTTCAAGCATTGGCATATAAAGTTCAGATGCATGATACAGATGCATTGCTACGCGATGCTTTCGGAAGTTCAGTCAATGAAGATTATGTGAAGCTTGAATACAGCAACATGATCCTGATCCTGGCATGGCGATTAGTTTCGGCGGGCACCGTGAACATATTTGGGTAATCTATGTAAATAAAACTGCTGTTCCTTTGACATTGGGATGACCCGGTCGTTATTATTCCCCACAAGCATCGATCAATTCATCAGTTATTCCGGGTTGAAATCGGAAGGAATTGAAATCTTATTTCCTATCTCATCGGATTTGTTATTGGGAATGTATGATGCTCAACTCTTTGGTAATATGTTGTCTCGATGGAAATTTCTTCCTGCCAATTTAGACATGGTTGAATATTCTAATAGGGCACAAGTAATTCATAGTCAACGGTGCGTTTTTTCACATTCCGATGACTTTTCACTTGCAGAAAAGATATGCACCGAAAACCCGAAGTTCCGGGAAGTTACTACTAAAATTGAAGTTTCATAAGATAGTGGGAATAAGAACGCCGCCCAAGTGAAACTATGGGCGGCGTTTCTACTCAAACTGAACATCGAAAGGAGGAGTTCATCTCCACCGTTGCCAGCTATTTTCAAGCTGGCTTTTTCATGTCACGTGACAAGGAGGTATTAGTGAATGGCAGAAGATAAGAAAACAGTCGCCTGTCCCGGAGGCGCATAGCCACCACACCTGAGGCCCCTGGCTCCTGAAACGCCGGGCGGCCTCTGCCGTGGAGGAACAGGCCACGATCCCCGGCATGGAGGGCGGCCCCGCTCCCTCTGGTAAGGTGATCGACCTGTCCGATGTGCGGGACCGCTGGTGCGGACAAAGCCAAGGCCGCCGAGCCTGACAAAGTGGAGCCACCTGCCCCGAAAGCAGACAAACAACCTGAGAAGCCCCGCGCCCGCCGCTGATGCCAGGGCTGGCAAGGAAATGCTCAAACAGGCCCGCCCGCCTAAAGCGGATAAAGCCCCGCCAACCGATAAGGGGGCCAGGAAAGCAGAGCAGGCTGACAAGAACCCCGCCGTGGCCGTCCTCCCAAGGATCAGGCCGCCCCGGAGAAAAAGGGCAAGGTGGCCCCGGCCAAGGCTCCCTGCAGAAGCGGCAAAAGCCGATCCCCGGCCCCGGAGGGGTTCCTCCCGCCCCCGCGACGCTACCCGCGCCGTCAAGGAGGAAATCGTCTATATTAACCTTTCCGAGTTGCATCCGTTCAAGGAACACCCCTTTGGTGTCCGGGACGATGCGGAAATGCAGGGTCTTGTGGAGTCCGTCCGTTCCGGCGGCGTGAACCAGCCCGCGCTGGTGCGTCCCCACGAGGGATGGCGGCTATGAGATTTATCGCGGGCCACCGCCGCCAGCGGGCCAGCGAATTGGCCGGGTTTATGAATATGCCCTGTATCGTCCGCAACATGACGGACCGATGCAGAAAGCCATCCGCTATGACGGATGATAACACCTCCGCCACCGCGAAACGATCTTACCCAGCGAAAAAAAGGCCCTTGCCCTGAAAGCAGTGGAGGCTATCAAGCATCAGGGATCGCGTGGGGATGATGCGGCGGCGGATAGCTCTCGCTGGAAAGCGTAGGCCAGCGCAACGGCATGAGCGTGAAACCGTAGCACATGCAACCGAAACGGTGCTGGCCACAATTGA
>VOFI01001522.1_pt1 | contig 16618 bp, 26 predicted proteins | sample 5384131 | NCBI WGS metagenome assembly VOFI01 (sample SAMN12384728, study PRJNA508395) | human gut metagenome | isolation source: healthy gut H | host: Homo sapiens
AGATATCCGGTCATTGCAATACGCTTCTGCCCATTGCAGGGATGAATATTTCATAATTCACAATATTGATCTGTATTTCGTCAAATTCTACAAGGATTCGTCCAGTCGGCCCCATGCTCGTGCATCATCGCTTCACTTTCTAGAGAGGTCCCCTACGTGCCTGCCGGATAGCCGTAAAAGGTGCGTCGGGGTTGTTTTCCAATAACGGAGTACCGGATCAAAAAGTTCCAGTGAGGCTTCTACTGCGTCACTTCGAGTAAATAAAGTCGGATCACCCTGGATGCAGTCGTCTATCAGACGGGCATAAGCGTCACCGCTCGGTACACCGCCCAACTGCGCATAACTGAAATCCATCGTCACCTGGCGCACTTCAAAACCTGCACCGGGGACTTTCATTCCGATTTTGAGCACTATTCCTTCATTCGGTTGCAAACGAAGAATCAATTTATTAGCCCGCGGGCAGTTGCCACCGGCACAATGAAACATCTGATGAGGTGTCTCACGGAAATGAACAACGATTTCCGTTACTTTCGTCGGCATTTGTTTACCTGTACGAATGTAGAACGGAACGCCACTCCAGCGCCGGTTACTAATGCCCAGTTTCATGGCAATATAAGTTTCCGTGCGCGAATCGGGAAGCCACTCCTTTTTCTTCACGGTAGCCTTTTTTATTGCCGGAGGCTGTATATTGTCCACGAACGATATGTTCGTTCAAATCCACTTCATTCAACGGGGTGAGAGATTCGTAGACCTTCACTACTTCGTTACGGAAATTATCGGCGTTGAAAACAGCGGGCGGTTCCATGGCCGTAAGGGCCACGAGCTGTATCAAATGATTCTGCACCATATCCCGCAGCGCTCCTGCCGTTTCATAGAATCCGCCTCGTTGCTCGATACCCAGATTTTCTACGGCTGTAATTTCCACGTAGTCGATATAGTTACGGTTCCAGAGAGGTTCGAAGATACCATTGGCAAAACGAAAAGCTAGTAGATTCTGAGCTGTTTCCTTACCTAAGAAATGATCGATTCGGTAAATCTGATGTTCGTCGAATACAGAAGCATACGTTTTATTCAGTTCACGTGCCGATTCGAGATCATAACCGAAAGGTTTCTCAACGATGATACGTGAGTGGGGGGTGTTAAGTCCGGCAGCTTTCAGGTAGAGGGGCACTACTCCGTACAATGATGGCGGAGTGGCAAGATAGAACAGCAGATTGTCCGGGTCTACCTCACCAGTCAATTCCAACCAGACGTTGGCGGAGTTGCGGGTAACCTTCTTCTTTTGCCGGGTCCATTGGTAGATAGTAGAGATGGGAGACAAACGAAGCCATCAGAGCTGTGTCCTGTTCTTCGGACTTTACAAACTGTTGTAGTTCTTCTAATATATAGGAACGGTAGTTATCGTCAGAGTAGACCGTACGCCCGATACCCAATATAGAAAACTCTCCGGTCAACCGCTTTTCACGGTAGAGGGAGTAAAGAGCGGGCATCAGCTTACGCTTGGTCAAATCACCCGACGCACCGAAAATTATCATTGCAAATTTATCCACTTTATTAATTTCTAAATATGAATTATAGGTTTAGGGCTTGTGGCTCAAACATTATTAGGCATCCCAATAAAATATAATTGTAAGGCTTTTCAGCCTAACCGTATCTCATTTCCGTGTCCCATTTGTCCAGTTTTCATTTGAAAGAACTGTCCGCGCAACTGTCATCCTGGAAGCTTTGCAAAAGTGTGCGCACCAAAATAATCGCGTTGTGCCTGTACAAGGTTGGCGGGCAGATCGGCAGAAGTAAGCGAATAGAAATAATTGAAGGCAGAGGAGAAAGCGGGAACGGGAAGTTCTTCTTTCATGGATTCCGCCACCAGGCTCTTCCATCCGGGAAGCAATGTCTTCATTTCTTCTTTAAAATAAGGAGCCAACAACAAGTGTTTAGGCTTGTCGGTGGCTTCGAAGGCAGCGGCAATATCGTTCAGGAAAATACTGCGGATGATGCATCCGCCACGCCACATACGCGCGATGGAAGCCAGATCGAGCTGCCAGTCCGAAAGCGTCGGAAGCACGTTGCAACACGGCGAATCCCTGGGCATAAGAGACGAGTTTGGAAGCATAAAGAGCAGAGAAGATATCCTTCACGAGTTCCACCTTATTATATATAGGTTGTGTATGTTGACACTGAATTGTCTGGAAGCCAAGTGACGCAAGTCTTTCTGTGCAGAAAGGCTTCGTTCGAATACCGCCGTGGCGATCAATCCCAACGGCATACCGAGTTCCATAGCGTTGATGACCGACCATTTGCCGGTACCTTTCTGTCCGGCCGCATCCAGATTTTATCAATGAGATAACCTCCGGATTTGTCTTTATGCCGCAGGATGTTGGCGGTGATTTCGATCAGGTAGCTGCGAAGTTTGCCTTCGTTCCAACGGGCAAAGACATCAGCCATTTCCTCATTGGTCAGATCAAGCAACTTTTCATCACCCAATAGGCTTCGGCGATCAGCTGCATATCACCATATTCGATACCGTTGTGAATCATCTTCACAAAATGACCCGAGCCGGCAGGACCTACCCATTGGCAACAGGGAGTTCCGTCCGGTGCTTTTGCCGCAATGCTTTGAAGAATCGGTTTCACTTCCGGCCATGCTTGCTCCGAACCGCCGGGCATAATAGAAGCTCCATTCAAGGCTCCTTCTTCACCACCGGACACTCCGCTACCGACGAAGAGAAATCCCTTTGACTCCGCCAGTTTGACGCGGCGGTTCGTATCTTCGTAATTGGAGTTACCGCCATCAATAAGAATGTCTCCCGGTGAAAGCAACGGGAAAAGCTGGTCCATCAGTTCGTCTACCGGACTCCCGGCACGAACCATCATCATTATTTTACGGGGAGTAGCGATTGAATCTACAAAGTCTTTTATATCTGTGAATCCTTCAATGTTTTTGCCCTTCGCACGTCCGTTCATGGAAGCGATCCACCACTCCTTCTTCAACTCCCGGAACGGTACGGTTATAAACCGACACGTGCCATCCCTTACTCTCCATGTTTAAAGCAAGATTCTCGCCCATCACAGCCAAGCCGATAAGTCCGATATCTGTTTTATTCTGATTTGCCATAACTTATATATTTTGAATATTCTTTATCTTAGTAACAGTTGAAATGCACATTTGTTCGCAATATTTTAGATTAAAATATTATTTTTGTGGTCTACAAATAAAATCAAGGATGAAGAAGATCAAAATCGGTTTGTTGGCACGCATCGTAATCGCCATCATTTTGGGTATTGCCATCGGCACAGTTTTCCCAGCTCCGCTAGTGCGAATATTTGTTACGTTCAATGGCATTTTCAGTGAATTTCTCAATTTCTCTATCCCGTTGATTATCGTCGGACTGGTAACTGTGGCTATTGCCGACATCGGAAAAGGTGCAGGAAAAATGCTACTCGTGACAGCTCTGATTGCCTACTTCGCTACTCCTTTTTTCAGGCTTTCTCTCCTACTTCACAGGAGTCACAGTGTTTCCGTCACTCATCGAACCGGGTGCACCACTTGAAGAAGTAAGCGAAGCGCAAGGGAATCCTCCCTACTTCTCCGTCTCCATCCCACCGCTGATGAACGTCATGACAGCTCTTGGTTGGCTTTCACACTTGGGCTTAGGCCTGGCGTCACTGAACAGCGACGCATTAAAAAACGTGGCACGTGATTTTCAGGAAATTATCGTACGAATGATTAGTGCCGTCATCCTCCCGTTGCTACCGCTTTATATCTTTGGCATATTCCTCAACATGACACACTCCGGGCAAGTATTCTCTATCCTTATGGTGTTTATTAAAATTATCGGTGTCATTTTCGTTCTTCATATTTTCTTGCTGGTTTTTCAATATTGCATTGCGGCATTGTTTGTGCATAGAAATCCATTCAAATTGTTAGCAAAATGCTGCCCGCTTACTTCACAGCATTGGGCACACAATCATCGGCAGCCACCATCCCTGTAACGCTGGAACAGACCAAAAAGAACGGGGTATCTGCCGAAGTGGCCGGTTTCGTGATTCCGCTATGTGCCACCATTCATCTGTCGGGCAGCACACTGAAAATTGTAGCCTGTGCACTGGCACTGATGATGATGCAAGGAATGCCGTTCGACTTCCCCATGTTTGCAGGATTCATCTTTATGCTGGGAATCACTATGGTAGCTGCACCGGGAGTACCGGGAGGAGCAATCATGGCTTCCCTGGGAATTCTACAATCCATGCTCGGCTTCGACGAATCGGCACAGGCTTTGATGATAGCACTTTACATTGCCATGGATAGTTTCGGTACTGCTTGTAATGTGACGGGCGATGGGGCTATCGCATTGATTATCGACAAAATAATGGGAAAAAACCGTGCTGAATGACTGTGCTGAAAAATAATTGGGTAGTACTTGGCTGGCTCACAAAAAAATGCCGACATTTGCACCCACATTTTCAATTATATAAATAATTAGCGTATGAAAAAAGCCCTAATTTCAGGCATCACCGGGCAAGATGGTTCTTATCTTGCCGAATTTCTCTTGCAAAAAGGTTACGAAGTACACGGTATCCTCCGTCGTTCTTCCTCATTCAATACCGGACGTATCGAACATTTGTATTTTGACGAGTGGGTGCGCGACATGAAACAGAAACGTACGATTAATCTGCATTATGGGGATATGACAGATTCTAGTTCGTTAATTCGTATTATTCAACAGGTGCAACCGGATGAAATCTACAATCTCGCAGCTCAAAGCCACGTGAAGGTTTCGTTCGACGTTCCGGAATACACGGCCGAAGCAGATGCTATCGGTACGTTGCGTATGCTCGAAGCTGTACGCATCCTGGGACTGGAAAAGAAAACCCGCATCTATCAGGCTTCTACTTCCGAATTGTTCGGTAAGGTGCAGGAAGTTCCACAAAAAGGAGACAACTCCATTCTATCCCCGTTCTCCGTATGGGGTAGCCAAACAATATGGTTTCTGGATTACTAAAAACTACCGCGAAAGCTATGGTATGTTTGCTGTAAACGGTATTTTGTTCAATCACGAGTGAACGCCGTGGCGAGACATTCGTTACCCGTAAAATTTCGCTTGCTGCCGCACGTATCGCACAGGGCGAACAGGACAAACTGTATCTGGGTAATCTGGATTCTCGTCGCGACTGGGGATATGCCAAGGATTACATCGAATGTATGTGGCTAATCCTGCAACATGATGTTCCCGAAGATTTCGTTATTGCTACTGGAGAAATGCACACGGTGCGCGAATTCGCAACGCTAGCATTCAAGGAAGCAGGTATCGAACTTCGTTGGGAAGGCGAAGGCGTGAATGAGAAAGGTATTGACGTAGCTACCGGAAAGTCTCTGGTAGAAGTTGATCCGAAGTATTTCCGTCCGTCAGAGGTAGAACAACTGCTGGGTGACCCGACTAAAAGCAAAAACACTGTTAGGCTGGGATCCACGTAAAACATCATTCGAAGAACTGGTAAGTATCATGGTTCGCCACGATATGGAGAAAGTGAGACGGATGATTGCTACCAAACATTAAAAATTTCATTTCACCACAGAGGACGCAGAGGACACGGAGGATTTTATTTTTTCCTCTGTGCCCTCCGTGTCCTCTGTGGTGAACTAAAAAAGATAGAATGGAAAAGAATGCAAAGATATATGTAGCAGGACACCGCGGACTTGTGGGATCTGCTATCTGGAAGAATTTGCAGGATAAAGGATACACCAATCTGGTAGGCCGCACGCACAAAGAGCTTGATCTGCTGGATGGAATGGCTGTCCGTAATTTCTTCGATGAAGAACAGCCGGAATATGTATTCCTTGCTGCTGCCTTTGTGGGTGGTATCATGGCGAACAGCATCTACCGTGCCGACTTTATATACAAGAATCTGCAGATTCAACAGAACATTATCGGAGAGAGCTTCCGTCACCATGTGAAGAAGTTGCTCTTCCTTGGTAGTACGTGTATTTATCCACGCGATGCCGAACAGCCGATGAAAGAAGATGTATTGCTTACTTCACCGTTAGAATATACCAACGAGCCTTATGCCATAGCTAAAATTGCCGGACTGAAAATGTGCGAAAGCTTCAACCTGCAATATGGAACGAACTACATCGCCGTGATGCCGACCAACCTGTATGGGCCGAACGATAACTTTGACTTGGAACGCAGTCATGTGTTGCCTGCCATGATTCGTAAAGTTCACCTGGCACACTGCCTGAAAAAAGGAGATTGGGAAGCCGTGCGTAAAGATATGAATCTGCGTCCGGTAGAAGGTGTAAACGGCGACAGCTCAAAAGAAGAAATCCTGGCTATTCTGCAAAAATACGGAATCAGCGAAACAGAAGTCACTCTCTGGGGGACAGGTACTCCCTCCGCGAGTTTCTTTGGAGTGAAGAAATGGCAGATGCCAGCGTCTTCGTAATGGAGCACGTAGACTTCAAAGATACCTATAAAGAAGGCGACAAAGATATCCGCAACTGCCATATCAACATCGGCACGGGAAAGGAAATCACCATCCGTCAGCTCGCCGAACGTATCGTAGAAACTGTAGGGTATCAAGGCAAACTAACCTTCGACAGCAGCAAACCGGACGGCACTATGCGCAAGCTGACCGATCCTTCCAAACTGCACTCTTTGGGATGGCACCATAAAATTGAAATCGAGGAAGGCGTACAAAGAATGTACGAATGGTACTTGAAATAAGAATTTAAAGAATCACTATCAATATGCTATGAGCAGAATGATTTTTGCTTATAGCATATTTTTTTTTTTTAATGATGATTAAATTAGCTATAATGATAATTTTGGTTATAGCATAATGAAATTAGCTATAACCATAATCTTTTGAATATGAGCCTAAGCCTGTCGCCAATCTCCCCCACTACATCGCCCTTCCCCATTTCCAAAAAATCTTCACTCTTAATTCTTCATTCTTAATATAATTGCTATATTTGCACAAATTAACATCAAATGTGCAAAAAACAATGGAACAAAGTTTTATAGCTTACATTGAGAATAGTATCAAGAATAATTGGGATTTGGACGCCCTGACAGATTATAAAGGTGCCACCCTACAGTATAAAGACGTAGCCCGCAAGATAGAAAAGCTCCACATCATCTTTGAAGAAAGCGGAATCCGCAAAGGAGACAAAATAGCCGTTTGCGGAAGAAATAGTTCCCATTGGGGAGTCACTTTTCTTGCTACACTGACGTATGGAGCCGTCATTGTACCTATTCTCCATGAATTTAAAGCAGATAACGTGCATAATATCGTCAACCACTCCGAAGCCAAGTTACTATTTGTAGGAGACATGGTGTGGGAAAACCTCAACGAATCGGCAATGCCGCTACTGGAAGGTATCCTGATGATGAACGACTTCACCCTATTAGTGTCACGCAGCGAACGGCTCACGTATGCACGCGAACACCTGAACGAAATGTTCGGCAAAAAATATCCGAAGAATTTCCGCACAGAACATGTCGCTTATCACAAAGACGAGCCGGAGGAGCTGGCAGTCATCAATTATACTTCGGGAACAACGAGCTACTCTAAAGGAGTCATGCTCCCCCTACCGTAGCCTCTGGTCGAACACCAAGTTCGCGTTTGAAGTATTAGACCTGCAAGCCGGAGATAAGATCGTATCCATGCTCCCTATGGCACACATGTACGGACTGGCTTTCGAATTCCTTTATGAGTTCTCCGTGGGTTGCCACATCTATTTCCTTACTCGCATGCCGAGTCCGAAAATCATTTTCCAGGCTTTCGAAGAGGTGAAACCTAATCTGATTGTTGCCGTACCGCTTATCATCGAAAAAATCATTAAAAAAAGCGTGCTTCCGAAATTGGAAACTCCTGCAATGAAGATCTTGCTGAAAGTGCCTATCATCAATGACAAGATAAAAGCAACGGTACGCGAAGAGATGATTAAGGCATTTGGCGGAAACTTCAAAGCAGTTATTGTAGGGGGTGCTGCTTTCAATCAGGAAGTAGAGCAGTTCTTGAAAATGATTGATTTCCCTTATACAGTAGGATATGGAATGACGGAATGTGGTCCGATTATCTGTTACGAGGATTGGAGAAGAGTTCAAGCCGGGTTCTTGCGGAAAGCTGTACCACGTATGGATGTGAAAGTGTTGTCATCTGATCCCGAGAACATTGTTGGCGAAATCGTATGTAAGGGTCCAAATGTGATGTTGGGATATTACAAAAACGAAGAAGCTACCCAAGAAGTTATCGACAAGGACGGATGGCTGCATACAGGTGACCTGGCTTTGATGGACGCCGAAGGAAATGTTACGATCAAAGGACGCAGCAAGAATATGTTATTGAGTGCCAGCGGACAGAATATCTACCCGGAAGAAATAGAAGATAAGCTGAACAATCTGCCGTACGTGGCCGAAAGTATTATCGTACAGCAAAATGAACAAACTGGTGGGACTGGTTTATCCGGATTTTGACGATGCGTTCGCGCATGGCCTGAAGAATGAAGACATCGAGCAAGTAATGGAAGAAAACCGTGTGACACTGAACACTACGTTACCGGCATACAGCCAAATATCCAAGATGAAAATCTATCCGGAAGAGTTCGAAAAGACTCCGAAGAAGAGTATCAAGCGTTATTTGTACCAGGAAGCAAAAGGCTGATAGATTGTCAGCTGCATAGAGATATTAACTTAAACCGAAAAGAGAAAGGAATGAAGATAAAGAAAACAATATTCACGGCAGCTATACTAATGGCTGCCGTTTTTTACCAGCACAGAACAAGAGTGCAGGTATTAATATATCTATCTGGAAAGATATTTGCACGCAACCGCATGACAGTACACAGACGACCTATGTAAACATCGGCCTCCTGTCTACCAATGAACCGTCTGAACGGGTGGGTATCAATGCGTTGGGAAGCGTGGTTCATGGCGACATGAACGGAGTACAAATCACCGGATTAGCCAACTTGGCAGGGGGTACTATGCGGGGCGTTCAGCTGGCAGGTATCAGTAATATCAGCGGCGATAACACCGTAGGACTTTCTGCTGCCGGATTGGTAAATATCACCGGCGACAGAGCACAGGGAGTAGTTATATCCGGGTCTAACGAGCATCGGAGGAGACAACAACTCGGGGTTAATGATTAGTGGTTTCATGAATGTGACGGGCAATATGGCTTCGGGGCTTACACTTTTCCGGAGTGGCAAATATCACAGGGCAGAGCTTCGGCGGTCTTGATGGCTTCGGGACTTTTGAATGTGGTAGGCGAACACATGAACGGCTTGCAGATGGCAGGAATTGCCAATATAACCGCATCGAAACTGAATGGAGTGCAAGTAGCATTATGCAACTACGCAACGAAAGCGCGCGGACTTCAAATTGGTCTTGTCAATTACTACAAAGAAGATATGAAAGGTTCCAACTTGGTTTGGTGAATGCAAATCCTGATACAAGAGTACAAATGATGGTGTATGGTGGAAATGCTACGCCTGCCAATATCGGGGTACGATTCAAGAACCAATTGTTTTATACCATTCTGGGAGTCGGTTCCATGTATCAGGGATTGAATAATAAGTTTTCGGCCAGCGCATCCTATCGTGCCGGTCTGTCTTTCCCCCTTTACAAGGGGTTATCCATCAGCGGAGACCTTGGCTACCAGCATATCGAGGCTTTCGATAACAAAGACGAGGTGATCCCGAAACGTTTATATGCATTGCAGGCACGTGCCAATCTGGAATATCAATTTACCAGGAAGTTCGGCATCTTTGCAACAGGTGGTTATGGGTTAACCAGATTCTATAATAAATCGAGCAATTACGATAAGGGAGCGATTATAGAAGCAGGCATTGTTCTTTTCTAAACAATGAACGTTGAGATTCACCACAGAATGCTGACGATTTAATCAGACAGAACACTGCAGGTTTACTATTTTTTTATTCACTATAGAGTAACACAGAGTCTCATGTAAATTTTTAGAAGTTGGGATTTATCCCCAGTACCGCTCTGTTTTACTTGGTATTAAAAGAAAGAAAAAAACTCTGTGTCCTCTGAAAGCGTCCTCTGTATGGAATATGAATAAATTCAGAAATAATGTGCATGTATCAAGTTAAAGACATACTGATTAAACTATGGTTTTATTTCCTTTTCTTTTATCAGACCGGTACGATAAGCAACGAGCAGTTTCTTCAAATCCTGTATTTGAGTCACTAGTTCTTTTCCCTTATCGGTATCTTTCACCATCATTCGTTGCGAATTAAATTCGAGACGAAGTTGGTAGATTTGATATCAAGTCCCTCTTCAATAGCTTTCTGGCGAGACTGGAAAGGTTCGTGCTGTACAAGTTGCATACCATGAGAGTGATAAACAAGCGTATACCCCGCAATTCCCGTTTCCGGCTGATAAGCTTTTGAGAATCCGCCATCAATAACGAAAAGCTTGCCATTGGCTTTCATTGGCTGTTCTCCCTGAATCGTTTTCACAGGCACATGACCGTTGATGATATGCGAATGAGGACCGGAAGCTCCAAACTCTCCAAAATCTGATCGCAGACATCTTCCCGGTTACGCAATGTGTAATAATAACCTTTCTTTTCTTTATGCAATTCTTTATCTTCTACGAAATAGCGCTCAAAGGTCGCCATCTTATCCTTATCGAACAAGGGAGCTTCCGGACCACACCACATATACCAAATGTAATCCATAGCAAATTCCTTATCCTCCTCCCCTTCTTCATCGAAATACGCAGTACGAATCAGTTGATCGGCTTTATCCAGCAATTTATGTCCCCAGTATTCCTTACCACGTATTTTGACATGTTTAAAGCTGCCATCCTCATTCAGAGGAACAGAAGCATGATAAAGAAGATTCGAGTTTGAAACCAGATACATGCCGCCATAGGTAAACAGACAACGCATGTGCTTCTTCAATTTCTCACTATTCATAAATGAATAATGAATCTTTTCTACCAATTCACGTTCTTCTTCTGTCAACCGGTAAGGATCTGCCGGATCTACGGTCGGGAAATTGGTATCGCGCAAAGCATATTCTTTTCCTTCGTATACAAAGACACCACGCTCAAAATCAATCTTTTCCAGAAGTTTACGATTAGCCATTCCGAATTCCGGACGGCGATTAATAATTTCGGCCTCCAGCTTAAATTGAATGATGGTAATGGCTTTATGCATTTGAATCAAGCGCAGAGTCTTCTCATTATAATGAGCGTCGGCAAAATTCATCTTCGGCATGAAAATCGTGCAAGGATCATCCGCATAAGTATCCATCGCAAAAAGGCCAATGGAAGCAAATTGATTCCGTATCCGTCTTCAATGTACCCAGATTACCATAGCGCATCGAGAGACGTATCACGTTGGCAATACAACTATCATTACCCGATGCTGCACCCATCCAGAGGATATCGTGATTTCCCCATTGGATATCGAAATTGTGATAATCACACAAAGTATCCATTATGATATGGGCACCCGGACCACGATCGTAGATATCACCCACGATATGGAGTGAATCAATAGTAAGACGCTGTATCAGATTACACATGGCAATGATAAAGTCGTCAGCGCGGCGAGTGGAAATAATGGTACTGATAATCACATTGATATAAGCATGTTTATTGGGCTCGATGGTCGATTCGTGAAGTAACTCCTGGATGATATAGGAGAACTCGGCCGGCAATGATTTGCGAACCTTCGAACGGGTATATTTGGATGATACGTTCTGGCAGACCTTTACCAGCTGATTGAGAGTGATCAGGTACCAATACCAATCATCGGTTTCGGTTGCCCTTAATCAATTGGAGTTTCTCTTCCGGATAATAAATAAGCGTACAGAGTTCTTTCTTCTCGATCTCACGGAGAGTATGGCCGAATATTTCGTTCACTTTCCGCTTCACCGCTCCCGAAGCATTTTTCAGTACATGCTGAAAAGCTTCATACTCGCCATGTATATCGGTCAGAAAGTGTTCGGTCCCTTTCGGAAGATTCAGGATGGCTTCAAGATTGATAATCTCTGTACTGGCAGCGGCAATGGTAGGGAAACTACGTGAAAGCAGTTGCAGATAACGCAGATCGGCAACGATACTTTCGGGGGTTATATTACTTTGAGCAGTCATTCATTTATAATTTATTGGCAATTTTACCATTTTACTCAATTTTTAATTCCTCTCCTTTTTCTTGTTACAAATTTATCTATTTTATCCCGAAATGGCTATATCCAAGAAACATAACAAGCAACACACTTGGGCGATAATTACCCGCAGGAACATACACAGCGGATAAACAGTCGCATAGGCTACGGATGGGTTGTCGCCGGGGAATTGTATCGTTTACATAGTTCAGTGCCATCGGATTTGCCATACTTCCTCACAACATACCGGATACAGAACCGAAATCGATCTTCATCATCTTGAAAGCCACAAACCCCACCAGTACGGTTGGAACAATAGTCAATCCGGCTCCCTAAAGCGATCCATAAAAGCCTTCCGGACGGAATACGGTGTCGAAAAAATGAGCTCCGGCATCCAGTCCCAGACAAGCAAGGTACATGGAAAGTCCCAAGGCACGCAACATCAGATTCGCACTGCGAGTGGTATAAGTAATCATGTGTATCCGTGGTCCAAAAGTCCCCAGAAGGATACCGACGATGATCGGTCCACCCGCTAATCCCAACTTCACAGGAGTACTGACACCCGGAAAAGAGAAAGGAATAGCCCCCAGTGCCAAACCAAGTACGATGCCGATAAATATAACAACCAGATTGGGTTCTTTCAGGCTTTTGACGGCATTTCCCAATACCTTCTCCACATTCTGGATAGCAGCCGCTTCGCCGACCACCGTCAGACGGTCGCCCAACTGAAGTATCAATCCCGGAGTAGCAAGCAGTTGCACCCCCGACCGGTAAACACGGCTGATGTTAATTCCGTAATGGTTTCTCAACCGGAGTGCACCGAGTTTCTTACCATTCAATTCGGGACGGGTAACAACGATACGCTGCGAGATCAATTCGCTGTCAATCGCATTCCAGTCAATGTCCTCTTTATTCCAATCCGTATTTTCCTGTTCACCAAAAAGCACCGTCAAGGCCAAAGCGTCTTTCTCCGCAGTTACCACCAGCAGACGGTCACCTTCTTTCAGAATCTTGTCTGAAGTCGGAATACTTACATGTCCGTCACGCCATAAACGGGAGATGACAAACTTCGGGTAACTCATGCGAGCTATATCCTTGATACTTTTATTGAAAATAGCAGGATTGTGTACTTGAAACGCTGCAATATAAGTTTTGTTCGCATCGTCTTTCTCTTTTTATCTCCAAGTCTTCTTTGCGAACCAACACTTTGCGAATTAATAAAACGGCAAGGATTACACCAACTACCCCCATCGGATAGGCTACCGCACATCCTAAAGCAGGAGTACTGCTGTTCCATTCCCATCTGTTTCAGAGTTTGTTTGCGCAGCTCCCAATGCCGGAGTTTTGTTGTCGCTCCACAAAGGATGCCCACCATATCAGGAAGAGAGACACCTGTTGCATAACTGGCCACGACCGTCAACAATGTTCCCAACAGAACGACTCCCAATGCCAGCATATTCAATGTCACCCCTCCTTTACGGAAAGAGCTAAAAAAACCGGGACCGACTTGTAGCCCGAGGGAATAAACGAAAATGACCAGTCCGAAACTTTCTGCATAGTTCAACATCTGCGGATCGACCGAAAGCCCGAGATGGCCGGCGAGGATGCCTGCAAAAAAAACAAAAGTGACTCCCAGGGAAACTCCCCAGAAATGCACTCTTCCCAAGCCCAAACCAATGGCAGAAATCAATGAAAGTACCACAACAGCCTGTAAGGCAGAATGTTCGAGAAATAGACTATATAACCACTCCATGTATATAAAAACTAATAGGGCGCAAAGATAAAAACTATTTAGTCCGGTTCAAAACTTTTAAGCTTTCATTTCGCGCCCTATTTATACCCTGAATCATATATCCTGAAATCTTATTGATTACCCTTTTACTCCGTTACCTATTATTTTGTTCCTAATAACTATCCTATTTCTATCTTAACTATCTTATCCTTCTCTTTTCACCTGCATCTTGTTATCCTTCCAACGATGCTTTTTTACCTGTTTCTTCCTTTACGCTTACCTATCAACCTGTTTCCACCGATATGTACACATCATCCAGGTATGAAACATCATTCGGTCCGTATGACATACGAATGGAAGTCTGTGCGCATAATTTTCCCAACTCCAACGGAAATTATATTCATATTGCTCTACTGCTCCATTAGGATATTCCACCCGTATATAGTCGATTCCCGTACGGTCTAAAAAGAAGTCCAGTTCCTGACGGCAATAGTTACCGTCCATGTCGCGGTAGAAACTAACCCAGGTACGGCTACATAAATCAGCCGAACGGTTATAGTACCCTGCACCATTATTATCATCATCATAGAAACTATCTATTTCCACTTCGCAAGAGGTAAAACTTACCATCAATATAGCCATCAAAGCCAAACCGAAGTATTTAAATGTGTTCGTTTTCATATTCCTTTATTTTTAACGGTTCTCTAATTATTATCTATCATTTATCAGCAGCTTCCGCAAGATTCTTTCTAGATAAAAAGTGAGCCAAGTTTCATATAGACTTGGCTCTTTTAAATCTCATCACGTGCCGGTGGGTTCTCGTTCCTGAACGGTTGTAGGACACACACATGCCTCTCACGCATGTAATACGAGTTTCGATTCTCGTACTCCACTTACCTTATTTTAGTTGCTAGCTTCTGTCTCACTGAAAGTAAGAGGCTATTGGGCTAGTTCATATCTCAAGAAATGGAATATAAACGTAAAAGAATTCAGCAGGTAGCTTGGATTGAACAATGCAAAGAAGAAGGTATTTATTACGCATTGATAGCAATCAACAAACAAACGAAAGAGATCGTTTTGCCACAAAGCCTTGATAACGCTTTAAATAATCCGGATTACTGGCAAGGCCTTTAAATGCAGGAAAGTGAAGGATGAATATAAAGTAGAAGAGGTAAAATAAGCATAATTAGAAGGGATATGCTTATTGATATTGTATTAAGATGCTAAAAGATTTCCATACCTTATTTTGGAGCATTCAAAGTCTGTAAAGAATGTGCTATATCCATGTGTAAAACGAGATTGTCTTTCACATGGATACCCGTCAATAAATGAAGAAAAACGCTGCTTACTTACATTTCCTTCACTCTGCTCGTGTGTGTACACCCAAAGTAAGACTCTCTTTATCAATCCGCAGTCGGACTCTGTTTTCCGCTTCTGACCGGGCCATTGTAGATTGATAAATAAATTGAAGCATAATTGACTAAAAAGAGAGGTCGGAACGATCATCATAAGTGAGGATCGAAAGTGCACAGGTTCTTCTCGGAACGAATCGAAAGTCCCCAGCTTCATACCTCCCTTGCACATAAAGACTTCAGGGGAAATTCGCAGGCGGATAAGGCTGAAACAAGCTGGCCAGCTGCGCATACACATAATCGATCATCCATTCGTCACCGGATACAAGCAATTCTCCTTTCAGACGAAGTTTGACTGCATATTTAGCTGTAACGTCCTGAGAAGTATAAATAGGGACCTGACTCTCCGACGGGTAATTGCCATCCTTATAGCCTAGACTCATGGTCAGTTTTTGATTTACTCCACTCCGTTGAAATCTGCGACGTTCTGATCTTTCTGTTGATTTTTCAAGTCAATCATAAACGTCAGTTTACCCAAAGTCGGGTCATTCTGGATATTGAGCTATCGTATCCAGCACATAATCTTCTTCATTGAAACTTCGCGCTACCAATACATCCTCCTCTCCGACTTCCAACGGACCTCCTCTTTCAATATCCACATCGCCTACAGGGCTAATATATTGCATCATTATCTCTGACACAACCTGTCAGACAAAGCAGTAGCTGCCATTCCTACTATCTTATTCATTATCATATACATCCTTATTTTGGAGACAAAAAGATACATCTTTTGAATCAACTTGATTTATATCAACCGTTTTTAGTACTTTTTGCACATCAACAAGACTATAATGACATGGATACACTACTAAGAGAAACTGTAAATACCGTCGTAAATTCCCGCTTTCCCGAAATGAGTATAGAGGGACGACTGGCAGATAGAAAGCATCCTGATACGTGAAGAATATCCCAAAGGAGTGATCGCACTGTAATGAAGGAGAAGTAGCCCATGAATTAGTTTTTGTCAGGGAAAGGGATGCTCCGGCAATATTATTACAAAAACGGAAAGACGTTGACCGAACACTTTCTCATACGAAGGCTGTATCCTGATGTGTATCGAAAGTCTGCTGAAACAAGTCCCTACCCGATTGATCATAGAGACACTGGAGCCTGCTGTCATATACCTGTTCCCTTATGACAAAAATGATGCAGCGACAAAGCAAAAACTGGGGAAATCAATATGTTCTATCGGAAGATACTTGAATATTCCCTGATTGTATCTGCAAACCAAAAGCCGATTCCTGGCGCTTTTCGAATCCGCCCGCGAGCGTTATAATCTATTGCTCGAAACTCATCCGGAAAATCATCAAACGGGCACCTTTGGCACACA
>VOFI01003411.1_pt1 | contig 16612 bp, 8 predicted proteins | sample 5384131 | NCBI WGS metagenome assembly VOFI01 (sample SAMN12384728, study PRJNA508395) | human gut metagenome | isolation source: healthy gut H | host: Homo sapiens
CTTCACGCCGTTTCAGGTGGATTTGACAAAAGCGGTAAAGCCGGGGGAAGAGAATATCCTGATCGTGAAGGTGGATTCTACGGAACGAAAGGATATCCCGCCCTTTGGCAATGTGGTGGATTACCTGACTTATGGAGGCATTTACCGGGAGGCATGGCTGACCGCGGCGGAACCGGTGCATCTGTCACGGCTGTTTCTGGACTGCCCCGAACCGCTGGAGGAAGAAAAAACGCTGCACTGCAGCTGTGAAATCACGGCCCGGCAGGCGTGTAAAGCTATGGTGAAGGTGACGCTGTATTCCCCGCAGGGAGACAGGGTTGGGGAAAAGACGGAAGAAGTTGCCCTGCAGCAGGGGAAAGGAAAATATCTGGTTACCCTTTCGGATCTGAAAGGAATCGAATTATGGGAGCCGGATACGCCGGCGCTGTATACGGCAGAAGCCGAAGTTGCGGTTTCGAAAGAGCGGGATATCTGCCGTGAGAGATTTGGATTCCGGCTCGCGCGTTTTACGCCGGAGGGATTTTTCCTGAACGGACGGAAAATGAAGCTGATCGGCCTGAACCGCCATCAGTCCTGGCCCTATGCAGGCTATGCCATGCCGCGCCGGATACAGCGGAAGGATGCGCAGGTATTGAAAGAGGAACTGGGATGCAACATGGTAAGGACCAGCCATTATCCGCAGTCGAGGCATTTCCTGGATGCCTGTGATGAGCTGGGCTTACTGGTAATGGAGGAAATTCCGGGCTGGCAGCATATCGGTGACGAGGCGTGGAAGGAACGTTCCCTGAAAGAACTGGAGGATATGATCATCCGGGATTACAACCGTCCCTCAATCGTGCTCTGGGGAGTGCGCATCAATGAATCGCAGGACGACCACAGCTTTTACGAACGGACAAATGCGCTGGCTCACAGTCTGGATGGCGGCAGGCAGACGGGAGGAACCCGGTATATCCAGCGCAGCGAGCTGCTGGAGGATGTATATACCTATAATGATTTTACACATGACGGCGGGAAAGAGGTCTTTCGTCCCCAGCCGGATACAACCGGCCTGGAATACCCGGTGCCGCTCCTGGTTACCGAGAGTAACGGGCATATGTATCCCACAAAACGATTTGATCAGGAACAGCGTCTGACAGAACATACGCTCCGGCATCTGCGGGTGATCAACGAAAGCCTGGGCAGAGAGGATCTGGCAGGCGGCATAAGCTGGTGCGCATTCGATTACCATACCCATGGATGCTTCGGGTCGGGCGATAAGATCTGTTATCATGGTGTCATGGATATGTTCCGTAATCCCAAATACGCGGCATATGCCTATTCCTCTCAGAAGGATCCGAAGCGGCAGATTGTGATGGAGCCTGTTACGGCGGCAAGCCGCGGGGAAAAAGATGGCGGAGGGATGGTTCCTTTTTATGTGATGACGAATTGTGATTTTGTCAGGGTATATAAAAACGGGAAGCAGGTTGCGGATTTTTATCCCCAGAAGGAGGAGTTTCCTCATCTTGCGCATCCGCCGGTGATGATTGTGCATCTGATGGAAGCGGATGTGCTTTCCGTTTTTTCTGAGGAAGACAGACTGCAGTTTCAGGAATATCTGGGAAAGAGAATGAAGGAAGGGACACTGACCGGATTAACGCAGGAGGATATCGCTTATCTGGCTAAAATGGCGCAGAAGTATGGCCTTGATATGAGAGGGCTGGTCACAACTGTGATTAAATCTGCGGGCGGCTGGGGTGACGCTTCGAATAATCTGGTGCTAGAGGGATATTTGGATGACAGGGCTGTCTGCCGGCGTGAAATCGGGGAAGGAAAATATGCCGCGGGAATTGCTGTGAAAGCGGATGACACCGTTCTTTTCACGGATGGGGATACCTATGACGCCACGAGAATCACGGTGGAGGCCATCGATAATATGGGCAATCGGATGCCTTTTATTCAGGAGTGCGTGGAGGTGACGCTGGAAGGCCCGGGCAGATTGATTGGGCCGGCACGTTTCCCGCTGATCGGCGGGAGCTCTTCTTTCTGGGTTCGGACGGTCGGGGAAACAGGCAGCCTGAGGATTTTTATAGAAGGTATGACAGGGAAGGCGGAGTGTACGCTGAAGATAATGGCCGGAAGCGGCGAAACGGGAGAATAGCGGGAATTTTGGCAGGTAGGGTGCTGTTTTGTGCACCTTACCTGTTTCCCTTTGCAGAGGTTCTGTTTAATGATTTTATGCTTGATATTCCGACTGAAAAGGATATATGCCCTGTCAGTGTTAAAGGCCTGTGAAGGCACAAAGACAGAAAATATAAGGAACAAAAATAAAAGGTAAAAATCTAAAGAAAAGTTGACATTCTAACAATGATAAAGTATCATAATAGTAGTCTTATATAAAACACGTGCGTTCGCACATTCCGGCAGTTTCTGCCACGAATCACATTTTATGAACATGGCAGGAATTGTAACAGAAGTCCGGCGATATGGCTTTTTCAATCCCTGCCGCATCAAGGAGGTATGGATGAAGAGAAAGCCATGGATATCCCGGGAGCTGGACACTGCCGGGATAATGGTACAGTATGACGAGCATGTAAAACGTATCCTGGGGAGCCGACAGGTTCTGGCCCGGATATTAAAAGGTACGATTGAGGGGTACCATTCTTATTCCCCGGAGGAAATAACTCTCTGGATTGAGCCTGATATCGAAATAGCTAGCGTACCGCTGTGTCCCGGCGAAGAAAAAATGGATGACCGGCTCATAAACGGGGAGAACACGGAAAGCAAAGTTCCGGGAGAGGGAACGATAACCTACGATATCCGGTTCCGTGCTTTTCTGCCGGGCAAGAACAAAAAAAGCGGAAATCAAGCTGCTGATTAACGTGGAGGCCCAGAAGAAGTTTTATGTGAAATACCGTATCGTAACCCGGGGGATATTTTATGGGGCCAGAATGCTGTCTGAGCAGCTGGATCGGGAATTTTCCGAATTCCGAGTATGATAAACTGAAGAAAGTGTACAGTATTTTTATCTGTATGAATGCGCCCATGCATATAGGAAATGCCATGGCGGAATACCGGATAACCAAAGAGGATATCATAGGAAATATCCCGGAACCGAGAAAAAGCTATGATAAACTGTCGGTAATCATCATCTGTCTGAATGAGAAGCTGAAGAAGGGGACAGAAGGAACACTCCATGGTTTTCTGAATACGCTTCTGTCACCAGAAATGGATAGGAAGGAAAAAGAAGAGTCGCTTGTGCGGGATTACGGAATGAAAATGGAATATGAACTGGGAGAGGAGCTGAGTGAAATGTGCAATCTGAGTGAAGCGATTGAAGAGAATGCAATTAAAAGGGGAATTCAGCAAGGAATACAGCAGGGAATACAGATTTTAATAGAGGATAATCTGGAGGAGAAAATTCCCGAGGATCGCATTATCGAAAAGCTCCAGAAAAAGTTTAAACTGAATAAAGAAGAAGCGGTAAAGTATTTGGAGAAATTCCGTGGTGATAAATAAGGATTAAGGATTCCAAACTGGTTTTGAAAAGAACCGTATAATATACCGATTTCTGCCGGCTATTTTTGATTATAGTCTTGCTGATGAAAGCCCGGACTGCACTTTGATGCGGTCAGGGCTTTTTGGCTCCTCGCACGACTGTCAGTATAAAATTGTAAGATGTCAGCCCGGGTGAAGTATGGTATAGTAAGTAGTATATTTCAGGTTACAGTGCGTATCACAGGAGAGGAACAGGAACTGCTTTTTGACAGCAGTAACCAAAGCTACAGGAGGAATAATCGTGTCATTGCGTTTTTATACAGGAGCGTCAGGAGCGGGAAAAAGTACGGGGCTTTACAAAGAAATCATTCAGCGCTCCGGGAAAGAGCCGGATCGGAATTTCCTGATCATAGTACCGGATCAGTTTACGATGCAGACGCAGATGGATCTGGTGACGATGCATCCCTGCAAAGGGATTATGAATATAGATGTGCTCAGCTTCGGGAGGCTTTCCCACCGGATTATTGAAGAGGTGGGAGCGGACGAGAGGCCGGTGCTGGACGATACGGGAAAGAGCCTTGTTCTCCGGAAAATTGCGGGGAAGCTGAAGGGGGAAACGTCGGTAATCGGGGGAAATCTGAATAAGACCGGTTATATCCACGAAGTGAAGTCCGCGATTTCGGAATTCATGCAGTATGGGATCGGTGTGGAGGAACTGGAGAAGCTGACGGATTATTCCAGAAAGAGGGGACAGCTTTATCATAAGCTGAAGGATCTTGGAGTGCTTTATCAGGGGTTCCGGGATTTTATACGGGAAAAATATATCACAACAGAGGAAACGCTGGATGTGCTGGCGCGGCTGCTTCCCAAATCGGAACTGGTGCGGGGGAGCGTAATTGCTTTTGACGGATTTACGGGTTTCACGCCGGTGCAGAACCGGGTGCTGCAGCAGCTGATGGGGCTGGCGGGCGAGGTGATCGTTTCTGTGGTTATGGACGGAAGCGAGGACATGTATGACGAGAAGGAGGAGCAGAACCTGTTTCACCTGAGCAAGAAAACGGTGGCGTCTTTAAGCCGCCTTGCGGCGGAGGCAAAGGTGGCCCGGGGAGAGGATGTGATTTTAACGGCTGATCCGGTGCCCCGGTTCCGGGAGAATCCTTCCATGGCGCATCTGGAGAAGCAGCTTTTCCGTTATCCCAGCAGGCCCTATGAAGGAGAGGCTCAGATACGGATCATGGAGGCGTCCACGCAGCAGGAGGAGGTGCGGCAGGTATGCATTGCCATCCGCGAATACCTGCGCCGGACGGGAAACTGTTACAGGGATGTGGCTGTGATTGCCGGGGATCTGGCGGCGTATGCCAGCTTCCTGGAAAGAACGGCGGCTTTGTATGATATTCCCATTTACCTGGATCAGACGAGAGGAATTGTCCTGAATCCTTTTATCGAATATCTGAAAAGCGCCCTGCAGATTGTGACAAGAAATTTCACCTATGAGTCGGTCTTTCATTATATCCGCAGCGGCCTGGCTGATTTTACCCCGGAGGAGGCGGACCTTCTGGAAAACTATGTGCTTGCCACCGGTGTGCGGGGAAAAAAGAGATGGCAGACGATTTTTGTGCGCAAAACGCCGGATATGGAAAATGAACTGGAGGCGCTGGAGGGTTTGAATGTAAGCAGGCAGAAGCTGGTGGAGCAGATGGAGCCTCTGATGCAGACATTTACGGATACCCGATCCCTCGTCATGGGATTGTACGGATTTATTGAGAAAAACGAGGTGCAGGTTAAGCTTAAGGCATATGAAGAACAGTTTGCCGCGGAAGGGGATGCGGTAAAGGAAAGGGAATATGCCCAGATTTACAGGCTTGTCATGGAGCTGCTGGACAGCATTGTGGAGCTGATCGGGGATGAGCCGGTGAAAATGGAGGAGTTTTCCCAGATTCTGGAGGCGGGCTTTCAGGAAATCCAGGTGGGGACGATCCCTCAGAACGTGGACAGGGTCGTGGCGGGAGATATGGAAAGAACCCGTCTGAAGCAGGTTAAGGCTTTATTTTTCCTGGGAATCAATGACGGCTATATTCCCAAGTCTGCGGGGAGCGGCGGGATTATATCGGACATGGACAGAGAGTTCCTGGCGGAAAGCGGGATGGAGCTGGCACCGACTCCGAGGCAGCAGATGTATATCCAGAAGCTTTACCTTTACATGAATATGACCAAGCCTTCGGACAGGCTGTATCTGTCCTATGCCAGGATGAGCAGCGAAGGGCGTTCCATGAGGCCCGCTTATCTGATTGAAATGGTGAGAAAGCTGTTTCCTTCCATACAGGTGGAAAAGCCGGAGGAACTGCCGGGCCTCATGCAGGTGCAGACGCTGGAGGACGGGCGGGACAGCCTGGTACAGGGACTGCGGAAGTTTGCGGATGCCAGAATGGAAAAAGACGGGGAAGAAGAAAGGGATTTCCGGCATCTTTATCAGATATATGCGATGCAGGAGAATACACGGGAATGGACCCATGAAATGGAGCAGAAAGCGTTTTTCAGCTACCGTGACAGGCCTCTTGCCAGAGAGGCGGCCCTGGCTCTTTTCGGGCGTACCCTTCTGGGGAGCGTAAGCCGGCTGGAGCAGTATGCATCCTGCGCTTACGCCCACTTCCTGCAGTATGGGCTGATGTTAAGGGAGCGGGACGGATATAGCTTTGAAGATGTGGACATGGGGAATATTTTCCATGGGGTTTTGGAGATTTTCGGAGAAAAGCTGAAGGAACACGGCTGGACCTGGTTTGACTTTCCCAGGGAGGAAGGGGAAAAGCTGGTGGAGGAGGCTGTGGAGGCCTATGCGGTAACCTATGGGGAAGCCGTTCTTTTTGATAACGCGCGGAATCAATATGTGATAACAAGAATCAAACGGATTTTGAAACGAACGGTGTCAACCCTTCAGTATCAGCTGAAAAAAGGTGCCTTCCGACCGGAGCAGTTTGAGGTTTCGTTCTCCGTGCTGGAGGATTTGGAGTCTGTAAATATTGCCCTCACGGGAGAAGAAAAGCTGCGCCTTCGGGGGCGGATTGACCGTGTGGATGTATGTGAAGAGGAAGACAAGGTGTATGTGAAGGTCATCGATTATAAATCGGGAAACCGGGATTTCAGCCTGGCGGCCCTGTATTATGGCCTGCAGCTGCAGTTGGTGGTCTACATGAACGCCGCTGTGGAAATGGAAGAAAATAAATTCCCGGACAGGAAGGTGGTGCCGGCGGCCATGCTGTATTACCGGGTGCATGACCCGATTGTGGAAGGGGAAGAAACGGAGAACGAAGAGCAGATCCAGGAAAAAATCCTGGCGGGCCTGCGGATGACCGGTGTGGTGAATGCCGATGAAAATATCGTGGCCAGCCTGGACGGGGCGTTCGGAACCAAATCCGATGTCATTCCCGTGGAGAGGAAGAAGGACGGATCCTTCAGCGCCCGTTCCAGCATCCTGCAGGAAAATGATTTCCGGGTGATCTCCGACTATGTGAATTTAAAAATCAGGGAAATCGGCACGGGGATTCTGAATGGGAATATAGAGCTGAATCCTTATATCCAGGGGAGCGGCCAGTCGGCAAAGGATGCCTGTACCTATTGCCCTTACAGCAGGGTTTGCGGTTTTGACAGGAAAATCCCGGGCTTTCGGAAGCGGGAGCTGGAGGCGATTCCGGAGGAGGAAGCGCTCCATAAAATGGAGGAAGCGTTAAACAGCAGCAGGGAAGGCGGAAGGAGTTAGAACATGGCAGTGACATTTACACCGGATCAGCAGGCGACCATCGATGCCAGGGGCAGCAGCATTCTGGTATCGGCGGCGGCAGGCAGCGGAAAAACGGCGGTATTGGTGGAAAGGATCATACAGATGGTAAGCGACGGGGAGCATCCGGTGGATATCGACAGGCTCCTTGTGGTTACCTTTACCAATGCGGCGGCGGCCCAGATGCGGGAGCGGATTACCCAGGCTCTTTCCGCCAGAGTGGATGATAATCCGGGAAATGCCCATCTGCTCAAGCAGCTGACGCTGATCCATAATGCCCAGATCACCACCATTGACAGCTTCTGCCTTTATATTATCCGGAACCATTTTGATGAAATTGACCTGGATCCGGATTTCCGTGTGGCGGATGACGGGGAAATCAAGCTTCTCATGCAGGATGTCCTGGCGCAGATGCTGGAGGATTATTTTACGGAAGGCAGGGAAGACTTTCTGGCCTGTGTGGAATATTTCGCGCCGACGGGAAAGGAAAAGCGGCTGGAAGAGCAGATTCTGGGACTGTATGAATTTGCCATGAGTTATCCATGGCCGGGAGAATGGCTGGAACTTCACAAAGAGGATTATGCGGTTTCTCCGGAAAACCTGGAGGAATGCAGGTGGGTGGGACTGCTGGAAGACTATGTCCGCACCATGCTCGCGGAAGCGGGGGACAGCCTGGATCAGGCGAGGATGCTCTGTGAGGAAGCGGACGGTCCGTATATGTATCTGGATACACTGGAGGCGGATAAAAATACCATAGACCGACTTGCGTCAGCGGATAGCCTGCAGGAACTGTATGAACGGTTTTCGGTTCTGTCCTTCGGACGGATAAGCTCCAAAAAGGATGACAGCGTATTGCCGGAAAAAAGGGAAAAGGCCAGAGAAATCAGGAACAGTGTGAAGGATCTGCTGAATGGTCTGGCTAAGAAGTATTTTTATGCTTCCCCCCAGGCCCAGGCGGAACGCATGGCGGCCTGTGCCCCTTATGTTTCCTGTCTGCTGTCTCTTACCGATGACTTCCGTATGCGCCTGGATGCCAAAAAAAGGGAAAAGAACCTGATGGATTTTCATGATATGGAGCATATGGCGCTGCAGATACTTACGGAAAAGCGGGAGGACGGAGTCTATCCCACCGCAGCGGCACGGGAAATGCGGGAATATTATGCAGAAATCATGATTGACGAGTATCAGGACAGCAACCTGGTGCAGGAATATCTGCTGAAAAGCATTTCCGGTGAGGAGGACGGTAAATTCAACCGTTTTATGGTGGGGGATGTCAAACAGAGTATTTATAAGTTCCGTCTGGCACGTCCGGAGCTTTTCATGGAGAAGTTTGACAGCTACGGAAAGGGAGAAGGAAAAGAGCGGCGGATTGACCTGAAACAGAATTTCCGAAGCCGCCGTCAGGTGACGGACAGCGTAAATGCCTGCTTTTCCGTGCTCATGGGCCGTGATCTGGGGGGCGTGGAATACGACGAGGACGCGGCCTTGTATCCCGGAGCCGTTTTCCCGGAGCCGGAAGGGGAGGAGGAAGATGTTTACCGCACCGAGGTGCTGCTCACGATGTCGGAGGAGGACGGCCTGGAGGATCGGGAACGGGAAGCGCTGGCGATTGCAGGGAAATCCGCCGGATAGTTGGAACGCTGCCGGTCGTGGATAAGGAAAGCGGCGAACTGCGCCCCGCAGGCTATGGGGATATCGTCATCCTTCTGCGGACCACGGCAGGCTGGGATGAGGTATTTAAAAAAGGTGCTGGAAAAAAGCGGCATCCCTGTTTATATCACCTCCAAAACCGGATATTTTGCGGCGACGGAGGTTCAGACCATACTGAATTTTCTCAAGGTTTTGAGCAATCCGCTCCAGGATATTCCTCTGTTCGGGGTTCTGAAATCAGACGCAGCAGGCTTTACCGACGAGGACATTGCCTGTATGAAGGCGGAAATGGAAGGGGAGGGCAGAAGGCTTTTTACATGCCTGACCTCTTATACGGAAAAAGGAAGCAGGGAAGAGCTTTGTGAGAAGGCGCGGCGCTTCTGCAGCATGCTGGAGAGGTTCCGGCGGTATGTGGCTTATATGCCCATTCATCAGCTGATAGAGCAGTTCCTTAAGGAAACGGGGTATCTGTATACCATATCCGCCCTGCCCGGCGGGGAACAGCGCAGGGCCAATGTGGAAATGCTGCTTTCCAGGGCGGAGAATTTCGAAAAGACCAGCTATTTCGGTTTGTTCCATTTTATCCGGTACATGGAGCAGGTGGAAAAATATAATATCGACTATGGAGAAGCCAACATTCAGGATGAAAATGCGGATACCGTGCGGATTATGAGCATCCATAAATCCAAGGGCCTGGAATTTCCCGTCTGCTTTGTGGCGGGGCTTTCCAAGAAATTCAATATGCAGGATACCAGCAAGCCTGTGATAATGGACATGGATTACGGAATTGCCCTTGATTTTGTGGATATCGAATCCCGTGTGAAAGGGAATACCCTGAAAAAAAGCGTGCTTTCCGGCAAACTGCGCAGGGACAGTCTGGGAGAGGAACTGCGCGTTCTGTATGTGGCGATGACCAGGCCCCAGGAAAAGCTGATTCTCACCGGCAGCTGCAAGGATGAAGAAAAAGTGCGGCGGATGCTGGAAAATGGGGAGGACTATGAGCGCGCCGGGGGGCGTCTGGGCTTTATCCCCCGTTCCGAAGCCGCTTCGTATCTGGACTGGCTTCTGCCGGCCTGGGCTGTCTGCGGGCAGGAGGTGACACTGCTGTCAGGATCTGACCTTTTACAGGAAAATATGGAAGAAGAGCAGGGACGGGAATATCTGAGACAACGGCTGCGGACATTTGAAAGAGAGGCTTCGGAGGAAAAACAGGAGGAGGTTGAAAAACTCCGGCTCCTCCGTGAGCATATGGAGAGCGTTTATCCCCATGAAAACCTCAAAAACCTGTATACAAAAACCACAGTTTCCGAATTGAAAAAGGCGGGAATGGAGGAAGCAGCGGAAGAAGCCTATCATCTGTTTGAAGAAAAGGAAATCGTCCCTTATCTGCCCCGTTTTGTCAGGGAAGAGGAGGCGGTGAGCGGAACGGCACGGGGAAGCGCTTATCATAAGGCGCTGGAGATTTCCCTTTGAACGGCTGGCACAGGAAAAGGGCGCAGGCCCGGCAGATCGGGAAAAGGTGAAAGAACTGCTGAATCAGATGACCGAAACGGGAGCGCTCAGCCGGGAATTCCGTGCGGCGGTGAATCCCGGATAAAATAGCAAGGTTTCTGGAATCCGATCTGGCGGCCAGGATGGCGGGGGCGGCGGTGAAGAAGAAGCTGCACAAGGAACAGCCCTTTGTGCTGGGCCTTCCTGCCAGTATGCTGAACCCTGGTTTCCCTCAGGAGGAAACCGTACTCATCCAGGGGATTATCGACGTGTATCTGGAGGAAGAGGACGGCCTGGTTGTTGCCGATTATAAGACCGATTCGGTAACTCATGCCCAGGAGCTGGTGAACCGCTATCAGGTGCAGCTGGATTACTATGCGCTCGCCCTGGAACAGCTGACGGGCAGGAGGGTGAAAGAGAAAATTATCTATTCCTTTGCGCTGGCGGAGGAAGTGATGCTTGGTGCTGCCGGCGGACCGTATCTGAAATGACCGGGAAATTCAGGGAAACCATTGCAAAAACAGTGAAAATCCGATATAGTTAGGAGGTGGGTACAGGCTGGAAAACAGCTTGTGCAGACTACGTAGGAACGGTGTGCCGGGGAAGCCGCTCCGTCTTGGCGGAAACGTCCGCGGTGACATCGTAAAATACTTTATCTTATGAGGAGGAAACTCAAATGAAACTAAAATTCGGTATCAAAGAAGTTGTTGCTATCGGTATCGGAACCGCGCTTTTCATCGTTCTCACCAACGTTCAGGTTCCTTTCGGCATCATTCCCAATACCGCCCTGCAGTCCAGAGTCGCTGTCCTGACATTTTTCTCGGCAGTATTCGGACCTATCGTCGGCGGAGCCATCGGCCTGATCGGCCATGCTCTGGGTGATGCGCTCTTCTACGGAAGCGTATGGTGGAGCTGGGTATTCCCGGATGCTCTTTTCGGTATCCTGATGGGACTGTTCGCAGCCAAATATGCCATCAAGGACGGCGGTTTCAACGGAAAAGCAATTGCTCTGTTCAATGTGGTACAGATCATTGCCAACGCTCTTGCCTGGATTTTGCTTGCTCCTGTACTGGATATCCTGATTTATGCGGAACCTGCCAATAAGGTATTTACCCAGGGCGTGCTTGCCTTCATAGGAAATATTGTTGTTGCCGGTGTCCTCGGAACACTGCTTGCGGTGGCATACTCCAAGATTGGGGCCAGATCCTCCAGCCTGTCCAAGGAAGATTAAAGGTTTCCTTTCGGGAAACAGGGTAAGAATATAAAGAATACCGGGAGGCATAGGTCCGGCTGCGTATGCGGCGTGATCTGTGCCTCCGGGACTGCTCTGACTGCCCTGACGGCAGAGGCCGAAGCCATGAGGATATGGTTTGGGAGCGCTGCCAGAGGGAATTAAAGTGAGGTAAACCATGACCCCGATTATAGAATTCAAGGATTATACATTCAAATACCGTTCCCAGGTAGAACCGACGCTGTACAATATTGACCTTGCGGTTTATCCGGGTGAGAAGGTTCTGATTGTGGGACCATCCGGCTCCGGAAAGTCAACGCTGGCCCATTGTATCAACGGACTGGTTCCTTTTTCATTCCCGGGAGAAAGCTCCGGTACTCTGACTGTGGGAGGACAGGATCCATCCAAAGCCGGGATATTCGGCATGTCCAAGCTGGTGGGAACTGTGCTTCAGGATACGGACGGGCAGTTTATAGGCCTGACGGTGGCGGAGGATATTGCATTCGCCCTGGAAAATGACTGCGTGGAACAGGCAGAAATGTTTTCAAAGGTTGATGAAGTTGCAGAAATCGTGGATGTCAAAACACTATTGAGCCATGCCCCCACAGAGCTGTCGGGGGGACAGAAGCAAAGGGTTTCCATGGCGGGCGTTATGATTGATGACGTGGATATTCTGTTATTTGATGAACCTTTGGCAAACCTTGACCCGGCTACCGGGAAAAAGGCGATTGACCTGATAGACAAAATCAGCCGGACAACCGGCAAAACGGTGCTCATCATAGAGCACCGCCTGGAGGACGCCCTTTACCGGGATGTGGACCGGATCGTGGTGGTGGGAGACGGCAGGATTGTGGCGGACAGGAAACCGGATGAGCTGCTCTGCACGGATATTCTGGAGAAGGAAGGTATCCGTGAGCCTCTGTATATCACGGCTTTAAAGCATGCCGGCTGCGAAATCCTTCAGGAGACCCATCCCCAGCATATTGAAAGCATGGATTTGGCCCCTTATAAGGAAAAGGTACAGGCATGGTTCCGGAAAGCCAAGCTGCCTCCGGCCCGTCCCGGCAAGGAATCAGCCCTGGAGGTTCTGGATCTGGATTTTTCCTATATTACGGGCAATCCTGTGCTGCGGAATATTGATTTTAAAATCGGAAAAGGGGAAATGCTCAGCATTGTGGGAAAAAACGGCGCAGGCAAGAGTACTCTTTCCAATCTTGTGTGCGGATTTATCAGCCCGGACAGGGGAAGCATATTGCTGGGCGGCACGGATATTTCATCTAAATCCATAAAGGAGCGGGGCGAGGTGATAGGCCTTGTCATGCAGAATCCCAATCAGATGATCAGCAAGCCCATGATTTATGACGAAGTGGCATTGGGGCTTGCGGTCAGGGGCGTGCCCGAGGAGGAAGTGAAGGAAAGAGTATACGAGACGCTGAAAATCTGCGGCCTGTACCCGTTCAGGAACTGGCCCATATCCGCGCTGAGCTTCGGACAGAAGAAAAGGGTGACCATCGCCTCTATCCTGGTTATGAATCCTGAAGTCCTGATTCTGGACGAGCCTACGGCGGGGCAGGATTTCCGGCATTATACGGAAATCATGGAGTTCCTGAAGGAGATCAACGACCGCCTGGGAATTACCATTATCATGATTACCCATGATATGCACCTTATGCTGGAATACACGGATCGGGCGATTGTCATTGCGGACGGAGAGCTGATAGCCGATGATATTCCTGCCAATGTCCTGACCAGTGAAACCATTGCGGATAAAGCCTACCTTAAAAAAACATCCCTGTATGACCTGGCGGTGAAGTGCGATATCCCGGATCCCTCCGGCTTTGTGGAACGATTTATTTATTTTGAAAGAGAGGAGAGAGCCAATGGCTAGACTTCTTACTTATGCGCCTAAGAATACATGGATTCACCGGCTGAGCGGCGTGACGAAGATGCTGTTTTTTGTCCTTTGGTCCATTGCGGGCATGCTGACCTATGACACAAGGGTGCTGGCGGTCATGCTTGCGATCAGCCTGCTGATTTTCAAGGTGTCCAAAACGGAATGGAAGCAGGTGGGAACGGTATTCAAATTTATCCTCTTTTTCCTGTTCCTGAACCTGATTACCGTATTCCTTTTTTCGCCCTACCAGGGTACGGAAATTTACGGGACCAAGACGGTGCTGTTTCATATCGCGGGACGTTACAGCGTGACTACCGAGCAGCTGTTTTATGAATTCAATATCATGCTGAAATATTTTACGGTCGTGCCGGTAATGCTGATGTTTATGGTAACCACGAATCCCAGTGAATTTGCGGCCAGTATGAACCGTTTAGGGATCAGCTACAATGTAGGCTATGCGATTGCCATCGCCCTTCGGTATGTTCCTGACGTACAGTCCGATTTTACCAAAATCAAACATGCCCAGGAAGCCAGGGGAATTGAAATGTCCAATAAAGCATCCATTTTTAAAAGGCTGAAAAATATGGCAAACATTATTTTTCCCCTGATTTTTTCCAGTATGGACCGAATCGATGTGGTAAGCAATGCCATGGAACTGAGAGGGTTCGGAAAAAAGAAAAAAAGGACGTGGTACATGGGGAAACCGCTGGAACGAAATGATTATCTGACACTCGCATTTGTAGTCTGCTTTGTTGCGGCGGCGCTGGTCATTACTTTCCACGACGGAAACCGTTTCTTTAATCCATTTCAATAAATGACGGAATTATCCTCAGAATACGGCAGCGTATTAGGAAGGATGCGGAGGAAAACATATGAATTATACAATAGAAAATGACAGACTGAAGATTCAGATAAGCAGCAGAGGCGGGGAAATGCAGTCTGTTATCAGAGACGGAAGGGAATATCTGTGGCAGGCGGATCCCCAATACTGGGATGAAAAAGCGCCTAATCTTTTCCCATATATCGCCCGAATGACGGAAGGAAAATATGTGCTGGACGGCAAAAGCTATCCCATGCCTCTTCATGGCTTTGTCCATGTGACGGAGCTGTCCATGGAAGAGCAGATGGCCGATCGCATTGTTTTCCGGCTGGATTCTGATGAAGAAACAGGAAAATGCTATCCTTTTGCTTTTACCTACAGAGTGATCTATGAGTTGGACGGAGATGTCCTTCATATTACGTACCAGGTGGAGAACCATGATGAAAAGACCATGTATTTCGGAATCGGCGGCCATCCCGGCTTCCTGGTTCCCATGGAAGATTCTCTCGGATTTGAAGATTATTACCTGGAATTTGAGGGAACAAAAGATTATGACGAGCCTGTCAGAATTGGATTTTCACCCGATTGCTTTGTGGACGGCGGCATGACACCTTTTCCTCTGACAGACGGCAGTAAAATTCCGCTGAAGCACAGCCTTTTTGACAATGATGCCATAGTTCTGACACATACGCCGAAAACAGTGTCGCTGAAATCTGACAGAGGAACGCGCCGTGTGACGGTGAGTTACCCGGATATGGACTATATAGGCTTCTGGCATGCCACTCTGACGGAAGCGCCCTATGTATGTATTGAGCCGTGGTCATCCCTGCCTTCGCGCCAGGATATCGTGGAGGACCTTTCCACCCAGCCGGGGCTGAAAAGCCTGAAGGCGGGCGGTGTGTACCGGAACAGCTGGAGTATCGAGATTCTTTAAGAAGGATAATCCGATTCAGCCAAAATTCCCAAACTGTATAAAGTTTTTACAATATGGCAGTCCTGTCAGGATTTTTGACAGGGCTGTTTTTTTGTCTATGGAAGGGATTCTGTAATTAGGCTATCCTATGGCTACAAGGTTCCGACAAACAGGGAACAGCAAATCCAAGGAGGTAAGAATATGTATTACAGTAATGGAAATTATGAAGCTTTTTTTCACAAAGGATGAAGACCTCTATGACAAGAAAATAGAAGATTCTTTTACCGATGAATTTTTCTCTTCTAACTTCTGGCTTTACTGGAGAACCATGTTTGCCTTTGAGGAATGGCACAGCGCCCTGGAGATGAAGCTGTATATCCAGCATTTTATCCACCATATCGGAGGCCTTCCTGATTTCTCCGCCCTGAAATTTACCAAGTACAATCAGTATGAATCCTTGATTCTACCCATGGTGAAGTACCTGGAAGAACATCATGTGGATTTCCAGTATGATACCCGGGTTATCAATGTGATTTTTGACATCTCCGGGACGAAGAAAGCGGCAAAGCAGCTTGTGCTGGAGCGCAGCGGGAAAGAAGAAACCATCAATTTGACGGAAAAGGATCTGGTATTTATAACAAATGGAAGCTGTACGGAGAATTCGTCCCTGGGGGATGATGATCACGCGCCTGTCCGGGATGATTCCGCAGGCGGCTGCTGGCAGCTGTGGCGCAACATTGCAGCCCAGGATCCTTCCTTCGGCCATCCGGATAAATTCTGCACCGATACCAAGGCTACCAATTGGGAATCTGCAACCATCACTACGCTGGATGACAGGATTCCTCCTTATATACAGAAAATCTGCAAGAGAGATCCCTTTAGCGGCAAGGTGGTGACCGGGGGTATTATCACTGTGAAGGATTCCAAGTGGCTGATGAGCTATACCCTGAACAGACAGCCTCATTTCAAGGATCAGCCCAAGGATCAGCTGGTGGTGTGGGTATACGGACTGTTTACGGATGTTCCCGGTGATTATGTGAAAAAGCCCATGCGGGAATGCACGGGGCGGGAAATTACGGAGGAGTGGCTTTATCATCTGGGAGTACCTGTGGAGGAAATCCCGGATATGGCGGCTGGTTCCGCACACTGCGTTCTCTGTATGATGCCCTATATTACTGCATTTTTCATGCCGGGGGCTGAGGGCGACAGGCCTAAGGTGGTGCCTGAAGGCTGCACGAATTTTGCCTTTATCGGACAGTTTTCCGATACGGTAAGGGATACGGTATTCACTACGGAATATTCGGTGCGTACGGCTATGGAGGCTGTATATACGCTGCTGGATGTGGACAGAGGGGTTCCGGAGGTAT
>VOFI01001900.1_pt1 | contig 16599 bp, 21 predicted proteins | sample 5384131 | NCBI WGS metagenome assembly VOFI01 (sample SAMN12384728, study PRJNA508395) | human gut metagenome | isolation source: healthy gut H | host: Homo sapiens
CGAAGAAGTCCAGACCGCAGAGCATCCGGTACAGCTGGCAGATGTCAGGGGCAGCGTGGATTTCGAACACGTTTCCCTTCGGCTATAAGCCGGAACAGTGCATCATCCACGATTTCAGCGCCAAGGTGCATCCGGGACAGAAAGTTGCCATTGTTGGTCCTACCGGTGCCGGAAAAACGACCATGGTGAAACTGCTGATGCGGTTCTACGATGTCAACAGCGGTTCTATCAAGCTGGACGGACACGATGTCCGTGACTTCGACCGGCATCAGCTCCGGGAATCTTTCGGCATGGTACTCCAGGACACCTGGCTGTTCCAGGGAACCATCATGGAGAATATCCGCTACGGCAGACTGGATGCCACAGACGAAGAGGTCATCGCCGCCGCAAAGGCAGCCCACGCAGATACCTTTATCCGCCAGCTGCCGGACGGCTATCAGATGGAGCTGAACGAGGACGCCAGCAACGTGTCACACAGAAGGCAATGGATCATCTGATGGAGGGCAGGACCAGCTTTATCATTGCGCACCGCCTTTCCACCATCCGCAATGCGGATATGATCCTGGTCATGAAGGACGGCGACATCATCGAGCAGGGTACGCACGATGAGCTGCTGGCGAAGAACGGGTTCTATGCGGATCTGTACCGCTCTCAGTTCGCTCAGACGGCATAACCGCATTTCAAAAGAATAACAGCATAACACGCAAATTGGTTTTTCTGACTCCTCCGTCCCTCCGGAACACCTCCTCTAAAGAGGAGGCAAAATGGAGAAAAACCAATTTGCGTGTTTTTTGCATAAAAAAGGGCTTGCCAAATGAAAAAGATTGTGCTATAATGATGATATCTGTTGTTCTGTCCGCTGGAGGGGAACGGCGGAACACACCGCAGCGCCGTTTGCATCCGATGGGACGGGCTGTATCTCACTATACTTTAAGGAGGACTTCCATGGCAACCACCAACACCCAAGCCGTGCCGCTGCGTACCAAGCGTGGTATCAGTGCCGGCAGCATTTCTCGGCAATCGGAAGATGGATCGTCCGAAACCGGATCTATCTCATCGCCTTTGCCATTCCGGCTGCGCTGACCTATCTGGCGTATGCCATCTTCGGACTCTACCCCTTTGGCGAAGAATCCGTGCTTTGCCTCGACCTGAACGGACAGTACGTCTACTATTTTGAAGCACTTCGTGATGCGTTCTGGGGCGACGGCAGCATTTTCTACAACTGGTCCAGAAACCTTTCCGGTGAATTTATGGGCATTATCGGCTATTATCTTGCCAGCCCGTTTACTTTGATCGTGATGCTTCTGCCGGAGAAGTTCATGCTGAGCAGCCTGCTTATCATGCAGCTTTGCAAGGTGGGCGCTGCCGGCGTGACATTCAACTATTTCCTGCAAAAGCGCCGGAACGTACAGCCCTATCCGTCCCTGCTGTTCTCCACCATGTATTCCATGATGGCATATATGGTGATCCAGCTGATCGACCCCATGTGGCTGGATGGTCTGGTATTCCTGCCGCTGATTATGCTGGGCATCGAGTATCTGGTTGATGACGGCAGACGGCTGAACTACATCATTCCGCTGGCGCTGATGTGCGTGGCAAACTTCTACATCGGCTACATGATCTGCATTTTTTGTGGCACTGTACTTCTTCTTCTACCTGCTGGCAGGTTCGGACAAGCGCAAGGGCTATGACTATTTTACCGCCATCGTGCGTGTGGCATATTCCTCGGTCATTGCACTGGCTTGTGCGGCATTCATGCTGCTGCCGGTGTACAATGCACTGAAACTGGGTAAATTCGAGTTTACGGATCCGGACTACAGCTTCCGGTTCCAGTCTTTCCCGCTGAGTCAGAAACTGCTGGAAAAAGCGCAGGATTCACCGCTGCTGGTACTTCTGTGCGACCTGCTGGATATGTTCCGCAGCTGCTGCCGGCACAGTATGACTCTGTTAACGTCCAGGGCAAGCCGGAGATCTACTGCGGTCTGCTTACCCTGGTGCTGCTGCCGCTGTTCTACATGAACAAGAAGATCAACTGGAAGAAAAAGCTGGGCTATACAGCGCTGATCGTTGTGATGGTAATGTGTATGCTCATCACACCGGTGGACATGATGTGGCACGGCGGACAGGTGCCGAACTGGCTGCCGTTCCGCTATTCGTTCCTGCTGTCCTTTATCTTCCTCACCATGGCGGCAACTGCATTTGCCAACAAGGACGGCATCCAGAAGAAACATCTGCTCGGCTCTGCCGGGGTGATGGTGGTTATCATCGCCATTGTTGCCGGGCTGAAATTTGACCAGATGGCAAAGGGCGCAGTCTGGATCTCTGCGGCACTCATGGGCATCTATCTGATCCTGCTGTACTTCATGATCGGCGGCAAGCTGACAGAGGGCAAGCGTGCGTAAGCATTGCGCTGACGACTATGATGCTGGTTATGGTCGGCGGCGAGGCAACCTATAACGCAGTGGATTCCATGAAGGATATCGACGATGAGGTGGCATATTCCACCCGTGCATCCTATCAGAACTATGTGCAGAACGGCAGAGCGGCTGCGGATATGCTGGAGGAAAAGGATGACGGTTTCTACCGTGCAGAAAAGACCTTCTTCCGCTGTGTCAACGACAATGCGGCGTTTGGGCTGAAGGGTATTTCCCACTCCAGTTCTGTCATGAATACCCGGGTCATCAACTTCATTGAGACCATGGGCTATTGTATGCACAGCTACTACACCCGTTATGACGGCAACACAGAGATCGCTGACTCTCTGCTGGGCATCAAGTATGTACTGGATCGTGGTGAAAACTTCGACCAGAACCGCCGTCTGAATCCGGCGTATGAACCTCGCTGGGCATATGACTACAAAAACGAAAACGGCGTGGACAAGACCATCACGGCGTATGAGAATACCAATGCGCTGTCCATCGGTTATATGGTGGATGAAGATGTACAGAAGATCGACCACCTGGGCAACGACAACCCGTTCAACAGCCAGAACATCTTCATGAGTACCATGAGCGGCAACACCGAATTCGACGAAAACGGTCAGTTTGCATCGTGGCACGAATACTACACACCGCTGAACCTGGCAGAAGATCCCATCGTCAGCGATTCCATTACCACCAGTCCTTACGGCGAACAGACCAAGTATGATGTGACCGGCGACGGTGACCCGACAGTCGACTTCCACCTGGTGGCAGACTCCAGTGATCCGATCTATATCTACTTCAAGACAGAGTTCCAGAAGAAGGTCAACCTGTGGATGTCCACCTGGGACGAGAGCGAGTGGAGCGCAGACGAAGAGAGCTGGAAGGCAGAAAACGAGGGTGACTTCACCTGGAAGGCTGCCGACGAATACGCAAAAAATCACAGCGGCTTTGAGTCTCTGGGTGAATACTTCGAGGGCGACAACTACATTGCCCTGCGTCTGGGTACTTTCGAGCCAGGCACAAAGATCACGCTGCGTATGACCATTGCCAACGATGAAAAGTTCACCATCGTGAAGAACTTCCTGTTCTACACATACCATCCGGATGTGTTCCAGGCAGATATCGACACGCTGAAGAAGAACCAGTGGCAGATCGACTCTTCCAAGAGCAACGACCGGAAACTCACCGGTACGATCACTGCAGAGGATGGTCAGATCATGATGACCTCTATCCCGTATCAGCCGGGCTGGTCCATCAAGGTTGACGGCAAGCGTGTGGACAACCTGGTAGAAGAGGTCAAGAACGAGGACGGCAGCACCAGTCTGAACAATCAGAGCGGTGACTCCGGACAGATCGTTGTGGTAGATGCAATGATCGGTCTGCGGCTGCCTGCCGGAACGCATACCGTGACGATGACCTATACACCGCCGGGGTGGTGGATCGGCATGGGTACGCTGGCTGGCGGTATTATCCTGATTGTGCTGTTCTGGTTCGGCGACCGCAAGCGCTATGCTGCAATGCTGGTTGCAGTAGAGGCAGAAAAGGAACGGGAACGTCAGCAGGCAAAGAAACGTGTCAAGCTGAAGTCCAACAACAATAAGGATAAGGACGATTCTCCGGAAAAACTGCTGGAAAACTGGAGGCACTCCATAAGGAGGGTATTCTGGACGACAAGGAGTTTGCAGCCAAAAAAGGCGGAGATTGAAAAGAAAAAGAAAGCGAACGGCAAACAGACGTAATTGTCAGTTTGTGTAAAGTACGCTGAAAAATGAAACGGCGTTGCCGCAGGGAAAATGTTCCTGCGGCAACGCCGTTTTGGGTTTGGTGTGCGAAAGGAGATTTTTAACCGTAACTATATGACATCACATCACGATAGGATGGAAAGAACGATTCTAACGATACAACCACGATTATCACCAAAATGAGAATCAGTAGACTCACCAGAGACTGCGCTTTTGTATATCGTTTGATTTGATGACCTGGAATATGTAAATATCATGCCGGCAGCGCAAAGGACGAATAAAAGTACAAGAAACAGAAAACCAGCAAAATTGCCGCCGGCAGACTGCTTTCCATAGCCTTCTGTCATCCAGTTTAGCGCTCTGACAGAGTAATGTGTCTGCCAAAAATATTCGAGACATAAAAAGGAAAAAGGCAGCGTCAGAACCCATTTCAACAAGAGGGCTTTCCTGTTTTCGCTTAACAGCATGACTGCATATATCACTGCAACAACCAGCAGATACGGCAACAGGAGCAAATCGTTTGCGGTACGGATAATTTCCGCAAGAAATATCGCTGACACAACAACAGCTGACATTGCTGCCGAACAGATTATAGTGTTTAACGTTTTGAATTTCATCTCTTTCTCCTTAAATAGGGTGGAGCAATTTTTCGTGAATTTTGATTTTTCCCATTGGTTTGATTCTGAAACTACGCCGTGTCACATAGCAGTTGATATCCAAATCATGATATGTTGCACATATTCGCCCAATATAGTTAGAACGAAAGAAAAGGAGAACAAGCTGCTTGTCAGATATAAAAACAAGCTCGCTATAGCGTATGTGTTTGCTTGATGAAACACAGGAACACTTATTTCATAATTAAACCAAAAGCCGTTGATACTATAAATTTAGTGTCAATGGCTTTTTTCTATAATAAGTTTTTTTCAAAAAGCGACTCAAATTAGTCAGACTTCACAAAACAGCCAATAGAAATCAAGCGAAGATTCGGCAAAAGTAACAGCTCGGCTTTTCAACCGTTAATAACCGCAGACAGCTGTATCTTTTTTCGTGCAGAAAGATTTTTTTCTTTGCTGAAAAAACAATTATTCAATACCCAAAAGAATATTTACAGCTTTCCTGAGGTCTGGTTTGGTGCGATAAGCCATAATTACCTTTCGCTCTTGTTCGCTTAAATCTTCCGGTGATAATCTGACATCAAGCAGCTCACTGGGAGATACATTCAATGCCTTGCAGATATCCGCAAGAATATCCGCATCGGGACGGTTGATTCCCTGTTCCCAGTTGGAAACACGGCTGTTGCTGACACCGATTTTTTCTGTGCCAGTTCCTTTTGGCTGAAACCACTCATTTCCCGATATTTACGGATTCTTGCACCGATTTCGTATTTCATCAAATCACCTCTACCTTGATTGTACCACATGAATTCTGTTATGTCAACAAAGAAATCAAGAAAATCTGTATAGCCCGCTTGACTTCACAGATAATCTGTGGTAAAATGATAATAAATCCAGAATTTCTGGAAAGGAGTCTGTCTTATGAGAGTTTATGAGAAAGTTCGCACATACATGGCAAACAATGACTTAAAAGCAGCAAATGTCGCAAAGAAAGCAGGAATTTCCGCTAAGTCTTTTGATGCGATTCTGAACGGAAAACAAACGCTGTACCCGGAAGACCTGAGGGCGATTTGCTATGCTCTGAACGTAAAGCCTGAAAAGTTTATGTAAACGATCAAACGAGACAAGAGCGAAGGGTAAAAATTATGGTACTTGAATTTTTGAAGTATGCGTACTTCAATATGACAAAAAGGGTGATAGTATGAATGATATTCTAGTCAAATGTGCAGAAAAAGCTTATCTGGACTTGTGCAGAACGATAAAGTTCAACACGGATAATAGAGGCACTAGAAAAAGTGCAAAGCGAAAAATCTGTGAAATGCTCGTCCATGAATATGACGTTTTGGAGAATGCCGTAAAGGGTTCTGATGAAAGACAGAGTGCCTTTGACCGTGAGCATCAAAGAATCTGTGAAGAGATCATCAATACGTATTCGGAAATCAGCGAATTGACGTATGGACAGGCACAAAAAGTGGCTGAATATGATGCTAAAATATGTTTTGATGACGGCGGAGGACTCTGCTCTGAAAAACTATCTGCACATTCCTGTGGATAGCTATATTATGCAGGCTGTTGGCTCAGATAATCCAAAGCTGAAACATTGTCTGAAACTGGAATGCGTTCCGAAAAAGGACGGTACTGTAGGGAAGTACAGCGAAAGCACTTCAAAGCCCTGGAGTAAGTGGAACTATGAGGAATATATTGCTTTCCAAAATTGTATCAGAAAAGCAATTTCCGAAAGTGGTTATAACTCACCGATTGAATGGGAAAATGCGGCTTGGATTGAAGTTGCAGAATATAGGAAATAAAGGAGAGAATTAGAATGGCTTTTTTTGTACGCAATGCGGAAGCAAATTAAATGACGGCGCTGTTTTTTGCGGTCAATGTGGTGCTAAAGTATTTTCTGGCACAGCACAATCGCAATCGACAAATAATGGCTTTTTTTAACAAGCTGAACAGTACTGTCCAAAAGGCTGTGAACGGTGCGCAGCAAGTAGTTGGTGACCTTTCGGGAAGCCAATCAGCTAATAGTGCTTCAAATAATACATCTCACACTATGTATGAAGTGTTTGCCCCAAAATTTGGCATAGGTAGAAAATTTATTTTCACCGAGAATTCTTTGATTTATGGGGATAATGAATACAAATATTCTGAATTGACTCAGATTTTTTTTAGTTAACCCACCTATGCAATTTACAAATGGTGTGGCTAATACAATGGCAAATGGCAAACGTCTGATATTGGCTTTTGAGTATAGTCAGAAAGAACGCTTTTGCAAGAGCATTGACATATGCAAATGAGAAGATTGCTTCTGCAAATGGAACCCCCTATAAACTATAAATATATTTTGCAGTCACCCGATGGGATAAAGCTGGAAATTTATGAGGATTATGCGATTCTGTATTATCTCGAATCTGGACACAGGAATATTTTGAGCAATTCAATGCAGGGAGGTTCAAGCGGAAGTATTATATACTTCTCCAACCTGACGTTACAACTGATAAGCACTGTGGATAATACATCTGCTTTACAGATAGATATAGTGAACAATAATAGCACATCTACCATTTCCATGCCCTTAAATCCGCAAGATGTAGATACTGCAAAATCTGCTATTTCTTATATCGGGAAAATAAAAAACAGTGAACAGTATAAATCACAGGAAACAGTATCAGATGACTGGGAACAAGTAGTTGGTTCGGTCAGGAAGTTTTCTGTATGCGGAAAAGAGCTTGAAATATCGGAGAGTATGGATATTTTTAATTCATATAGACTGAAATTCCGTGAGCTTGCTTCTGCCTGTACTGATAATGCAAGAAAAGAATATGACAAAAAGTTCAGAACCTCTACATTTCTTGGGTTTTATCCCCAAATATATCGATCCCATCTCAATATTCTGATCAAACAGTCCATGAACATCTTAATTTCTGAGGGTATATGGACAGTTACAGAAGATTCATTTGAACAACAGCACCTTACTAATTTCCACCTCGGAATGAATGACTATACCTCAACGCTTGAAAGTATTGAACTGACACTGCAGTCAAACCGTAGAATAATGTCAAATATAACCAGCCTCATTCCAAATCTGAGTGGCGGTGGTTTGGGATTAAAAGGTGCAGCGAAAGGTATCGCAACAGCTACAGCCTTTAATATTGTACGTGACGGAGCAGAAGCAGGACTTTTGAATAGCGTATCTAACCTCAATCAGGCTCAGCAAGCAGAATTATATGGTCGCATTAAGCCTGACAATTTGTTTGACTGTGTATTCACGGATTATTGGCGAGTGTTCTTATCACTTGTATGCTTATTAAATAAGAACGGAAAAACTATCTGGTATCCCACAAATACAACAACGCAACAGGCAAGCAATATATTTACCAATATGTCAAATCCGAATTTTCCACAAGACAAGTTGATCGATGTATTTCTGGATATTCTTAAAATCAATCCATACAATGCAGAATATCACAAATTTATGATATCTCGCTTTGGCGAAAATGATGAAACAACAGCCATTAAAAATTATTTCGGTTATACCGATTTTGATAATCCAAGAATCACATAATATAAAAACAAGCATCTCTTTTCGTTTATAAAATTTCATAAAACAAAACAGCCGTAATCGTAAAAATTACGGCTGTTTTTTATAAAAGAAACAGTATTATTTTATAATGAGGTATTTTCGATGATTTACGGATATGCGAGATGTTCCACAGAACCAGAGAACATAAAATTCTCTGGTTCTTTCTGTTTTGCTATTACAGCAAAGTCACCTACAAAGTAGTAGGGGTTTGTGTAATATTGTTCTGGTGGAGCATAGGGGAGTCGAACCCCTGGCCTTCACAATGCGAATGTGACGCGCTACCAACTGCGCTAATGCCCCGTATGCTTTTATTATAGCACCGGAACTGCGCTGTGTCAAGCGTGTTTTTGCAGGCATAAAAATAACCGCCCTAAAGCGACCAAACTTGGGCGGTTACTTCTAGTAACTCAACAATTGGGAGCGGACCGTTTCCAGTACACTCTTTCTATTTCTATGATAGACGATTTCTTTTTTGCTTTGTCAAGCGGCTGTCCGGATTTTTTACAGAAAAATCCCTTGACAACTGCCGGGCAATATGGTATGATAAACACATTATGAAATGCGTGGAACAGGAGAAGTATCTGCATCTGTGCCGGCACAGAGAGCCTTCGGGATGGTGGAACGGAGGAGCGGCGCCGCAGAGAATACACCTGGGAGCAGGTTTTCTGAAACTTTTGTGCGTAGGGAGATCCGGGTACGCCCGTTACAGCGTCTTTGAGGTCGGACAGGCGGCTGCCTTTCCGATAAATTGAGGTGGTACCACGGTGAAAACATCGTCCTCTGGAAAAATCGTTTCCGGAGGGCTTTTCTATACCTCCGGGGAAAGAGGGAAAAACATGACAGTATTTGAAGAACTGAAACGACGGGGTCTCATCGCCCAGATGACCGACGAGAAAGAGATCGAAGAACTGGTGAACGCCGGAAAGGCAACCTTCTACATCGGTTTTGACCCCACCGCAGACAGCCTGCACGTTGGCCATTTTATGGCTCTGTGCTTGATGAAACGTCTCCAGATGGCAGGAACAAGCCCATTGTCCTCATCGGCGGCGGCACAGCAATGATCGGTGACCCTTCCGGCAAGACCGATATGCGAAAGATGATGACCAAGGAGACCATCCAGCACAATGTAGACTGCTTCAAAAAGCAGATGAGCCGTTTCATCGACTTCTCGGAAGACAAGGCAATCATCGTAAACAACGGCGACTGGCTGCTGGATCTGAACTATGTGGATGTTCTCCGGGATGTAGGCGCACATTTCAGCGTCAACCGGATGCTTTCTCACGAGTGTTACAAGCAGCGCATGGGCGTGGTCTGACGTTCCTGGAATTCAACTATATGATTATGCAGAGCTATGACTTCTACAAGCTGTTCCAGGATTACGGCTGCAACATGCAGTTCGGCGGGGATGACCAGTGGTCCAACATGCTGGGCGGCACGGAACTCATCCGCAGAAAGCTGGGCAAGGATGCCTGTGCTATGACCATCACCCTCCTCATGAACTCCGAGGGCAAAAAGATGGGGAAGACCGAAAAGGGCGCTGTATGGCTGGATGCCGAAAAGACCACGCCGTATGAGTTCTACCAGTACTGGCGGAATGTCTCCGACCAGGATGTTATCAAGTGCTTGAAACTTTTGACATTCGTTCCCATTGAGCAGATCGAAGAGATGGAGCGCACCCTGGAGGGTCAGCAGCTGAACCAGGCAAAGGAACTGTTGGCATACGAGCTGACCGAACTGGTACACGGCAAGGAAGAGGCAGACAAGGCACAGGCTGCGGCAAAGGCTGTCTTTGGCGGCGGCGGAAACAACGCCAATATGCCGACAACCGTGCTGAAAGCAGAGGAACTGACAGACGGCGGCATCGGGATCCTGACCTTGATGGTACGCTGCGGACTGTCCCCGTCCAACGGTGAGGCGCGCCGGCTGGTACAGCAGGGCGGCGTTTCTGTGAACGACACCAAGATCACCGACCCGAAGAGCGTGATCTATCCGGAAGCAGAAACCATTCTGCGGAAGGGCAAGAAAGTGTTCCATAAGGTGGTTGTGGAAGAATAACTTCGAAGGGGTCCCCTGAAATAGAAATCAAAAGGGCGTTCTGTGCTTGCAGGATGCTCTTTTTATTGCAGGGAAATCAACGCAGAAATACAAATAAAATGTTGACATCTTTTATGTTGTACGTTATCATAAAAATATCCTGTTTTGCATCTGTCGCACAATCTTTGTGCGGTATTGCCCTAAGAATGATATGGAGGAAGAAAAATGAAATTGTGGAAAAAAGGGTTGGCGGCATTGACTGCTGGCTTGCTTTGTCTGGGCAGTGTGGGACTGTCTGGCGTGGAACTGCCGGCGAGTGCAGATGTGCCATATTTTTACGACGGTACTTATGGAGATTTGTATTATGACGTGATCGATGCAGTCGAAATTCGAATTACTGGTTGTGAAAAAGAAGTTACGGCTGTAGAGATTCCAGCGGAGATCGCTGGAAAACCGGTGACGAGTGTTGGAAGAAGTGCTTTTTCTGGCTGTAACAGTCTGGCTGCGGTCACGATACCGGACAGCGTGACGAGAATTGGCTTAGATGCCTTTTATAAGTGCAGCAGTCTGACCACGATCACGATGCCGGACGGTGTGACGATTCTTGGAGCGGACGCTTTTTCTTTCTGTACCAGTCTGACCGAAGTCACGATGCCGAACAGCTTGACAAGTATTGGAAGTAATGCCTTTTCCGGCTGTAGTAGCCTGACTGAAATCGAGATACCAGACAGCGTGACCAGCATAGGAGAGAGTGCTTTTTCCGACTGTAAAAGCTGACCTCGATCACGATACCGGACAGCGTGACAAGCATTGAAAAATCTGCCTTTTCCGGCTGCAACAACCTCACTATTTATGGTTACGCCCGCTCTTACGCCCAGAAATACGCAGCCGAAAACAACATCAGATTTGCTCTGATCGGCGGATTGCTCAGGGGTGACGTAGACGGCAGCGGCGGCATTGACTCCACCGACATCTTTTACACCATGCTCTACATCGCCAACGTTGCCGTAGGCAATGACGGCGGTCTGACCCTGGAACAGATCGCAGCCGCCGATGTGGACGGCAGCGGCAAGGTGGACTCCACGGACGTGGTCTATATGATGTACTACGTGGCGCTCCACGGCGTGGGCAAGGATGTGTCCTGGGAGGAAGTTCTCGCCAAGTAAGCGTAAAATCTACAAATCCATCGAAAAAGGCGTTCTGTGTTTGCAGGACGCTTTTTTGTGTGCGGAAAAGAAGTTGCCCAAAAGGGAAGATGCCATGAAGTGACAGAGGTTTTTCTCCTTGGAACACAGATTGATTTGCGTGGAAAATGCGGATAAATTGTTGACTGTTGTGCCTGATATATGGTATAATAACGATATTCTATTTTGTGAAAACGATATGGAGGAGCAAAAATGCAGTTATGGAAAAAATCGCTTGCGGCACTCACAGCCGGCGTACTCTGTCTGGGCGGTATAGGTGTGTCCGGTTCGCTGAATATGCCGGGGAGCGTGGGTGTGCTGTCGGCAAGTGCAGAAGAAGGTACTTATGGAAGCCTGTCCTATGATGTGATAAATGCAGGCGAAATTGAAATTACCGGATGCAATATGGATGTTGCATCTGTCGAAATTCCGGCAGAGATTGCCGGGAAACGTGTAACGAGTATTGGAGACAATGCTTTTCGTGACTGTACCAGTCTGACAGAGATCACGATACCGGACAGCGTGACAAGTATTGGAGACGGTACTTTTTACGGCTGTACTGGTTTGACCGAAATCACAATACCGGACGGCGCAACAAGTGTTGGATTTCAGACCTTTTCCGGCTGTACCAGCTTAAAGAAAATCACCATACCAGACAGCGTAACGAGTATTGAAAACAACGCTTTTTTATGGCTGTGCCAGCTTGACGGAAATCGTCATTCCAGACGGTGTGACAAAAATTTACAGCGGTGCTTTTTTACAAATGTACCAGTCTGACCGAAATCACCATACCGGACAGTGTAACGAATATCAGAGTGGGTGCTTTTTGCGGCTGTACCAGTTTGAAGAAAATTGTTATTCCGGATGGTATAACCAGTATTGAAGGCAGCGTTTTTTACGGTTGTACCAGTTTGACGGAAATTACCATTCCAGATAGTGTAACGAGTATTTGGAGCAGCGCTTTTCGAGGCTGTTCCAGCTTGACGGAAATTACGATTCCGGATCGTGTGACGAGTATTGGCGACAGTGCTTTTTTACAGCTGTACCAGCTTGACCGAAATTACCATTCCAGACAGCGTGACGAACATCGAAGGATTTGTTTTTACGGATACGCCGTGGCTTACAGCCAAGCAAGAGGAAAATCCGCTTGTTATCCTCAATGGAACTTTGATTGATGGAACGACTTGTACCGGGAGCGTTACGATACCAGACGGCGTGACAAGCATCGCAGGCGGCGCTTTTGACAGCTGTACCGGTCTGACGGCAATTGCCATTCCGAAAAGCGTAACAAGCATTGGAGACAGCGCTTTTTACAGATGCACCAGCTTGACAGAGATCACCATTCCGGACAGCGTAACAAGCATGGGCGATTATGTTTTTGACGGCTGTACCGGCTTGACGAAAGTCACCATGCCGGACAGCATAACCAGTATTAGCGATTATGCTTTTCGCAGCTGTACCGGCTTGACGGAAGTCACCATTCCGGACAGCGTAACCAGTATTGGCGATTATGCTTTTCGTGACTCTACCGGCTTGACGAAAATTGTCATTCCGGACAGCGTGACAAGTATTGGAGACAGTGCTTTTGATAACTGCGATAATCTGATTATTTATGGTCATACCGGTTCTTTTGCCGAAACTTACGCAAAGGAACACGGGATTCAATTTGCAGCTTATACTTTCGGCGACTTGGACAACAGCGGAAAAGTCGACTCCACCGACATTTTCTACACCATGTATTACGTGGCGAATGTTGCCGTAGGAAACCCCGGCGGTGTAGCAGGACAGCGGGCAACCGTCAAGGCTGAAATGAACGGGGTTGCACCCGACCTTGACCGTCACCCGCCGTCCCGCTGAATGGGTGGACAAGGCGGCCAATCCCTCAAAGTGCTTGGCCGCGCTCTTTCTGATTTTGAGGTATTCAGTTTTTCAAAATTGAATAATCAAAATAAATTTTTTCGATTGAAAAAATTTTATTTGTTATCATCTTCAATGCCATATTTTTTCTTTTGCCGAATCACATAATTACTGATTTTTTCATCATATAGTGGATACTGGTAATCCAACTGGCATGCCACTTCTGACGAAACCTCCCGGAACAATGCCATACATTGTTCAAAGGATTCCCACATATGGGGATAGGAATCCATATTATAAGTGGACATAAGTCGTTCCCACAATTCCTCTGGGACATATTGCTTCATAAATTTATAGTTTTTTCCCAAACTGAAATGAAATCCCTGTTTGATACCAATCAGCCAGGAAATCATGCGAAGCAATTCTTTTCGTACTATATCATTCATATGGTCAATAGCAAAAAGAATTTCTTTGCGGCATAAGCCCTTTACTACATATGTTGTAGTATTCCAAAATTCATTACAGCAATCGTCAAACATTCTTTGAGTAGGCTTCTGCAAGTGGTAGTCTATATCCGTTGGTATTGGCGGCTTTACGATACGGTTGTCTTTATCCAACAGTAACTTTACCAGTTTATCCCATGTAAAATACTCGTCTATCAGTTCCAGCGGCAGCAAAGTTAAATCTATCTTAACATCATCAGTAAACAGCATTAAATATGAAAATCCCTTTTCTACAGCTGGAAATAATTCCATATCTTCCGGCTTTTGCAGAATCAACCTTTCACCAAATATATCTAGCCATTTATCATCACTTGTGAAGCTGTCCATATCCGTAACAAAAAAAGTAATATCAAAATCCTGAAAATCATCAGGCGGAATATTTGTATTTGTTCTAGATCCTTCCAAAGTAAAAAACCATGCGAATGCGTTTGTCTGTTTTTGCAAAATTCAAAACAATATCATAAACTTCCTTTTCTGATCTTTAAGTGGTGGGTTTCCTGTTTAACCATAACGCCATTATCCTCCTTATTTTCAATATGCGCTCCACATTCTTCACAATATTTTGCTTTAACTGAAATTCGATGCCCGCAGGCAGGACACTTTGCTTTAATCTCTGAACGGCGCAGAAAATAAATCAGCAAGCCGATAAAAGGAGTTGCGATAAAAACTACAATCGCCCATAATACCGGGTCATCGCCCCGCTTTTTTGCAATCTTGATATACCCATGCCGCAAAGAAAGCGGCAGTACACAGGGCAAAAAGGATAAAGAGCAGAAGAAGAATGGGAAGCAACACGGAAAGACCGCTAAAGCCATCACTTTTTAGGAAATACAGGCCGAACCGTAAGAAGATCAATAGTAAGATAACCGGAATACCAATATAAAGCGGAAGTCTGTTCTTTTTTGTATTATTCACGCCATTGCACCTCTTTTCTCAACACGGATTGTTATATCCTCTTTCATATTTGTTCTCTTTACACCAACTATAGTAAGCAAAACGCCAGCCATCTCAATGTAGAAACAGATACCAGCGACAAAGTAAGACAAGTAAGTATTGCTGATTACTATTAGTGCTACACCTGCCAGCATAATAAATGTAATTAGGTTCAGAATCATCGGCAAATACCAAAGAGAAAAACCGCGTGTGGCAGGTTGCTTTCGCATTTCCACTTTTTTTGATACAATGTCGCTTTCAGTTTGCTGTTCAACTCCGGGTCTGGTTCGTCAGCCAGTTTCATAGAAGCCCGGATGATTTCATCAATTTCTGTATTGAAAAGGTCATTTTTCATATCCTGCTTCCTCCAATCTTTTCTTAATCAGACTTCTTCCCTTAAACAATCGGCTTTTTACTGTTCCGGGCGGTTTCTTAATGATTGTTGATATTTGCTCTACGGAACAATTTGAAAGATAAAACAGTGTCAGCGGTATTCGGATTTTTTCTGGCAGTGTTTCAATAATCCGATTAACTTCTGAAATCAACTCTTTCTGCAAATAGCGTTCTTCAATACTTTCTTCGGAATGTAAGACTGCTTCTGCTTCATCATCCAAATTACTACATGGAGCAATCATATTTCGGCGGGCCTGCTTTCGTCTATCGCTTTTTCCAAAGATTATGAGTCAATGAAAAAAACAGTGCTTTAGGATTTTGTCCCCAGTCAAGCGTCCATTCCATTTCTAACGCTTTTAGAAAAGTCTGTTGATATAAGTCCTCTGCTTCTGATTTGTCCATACAGAGTTTCAGGCAAAATCTATATATATCTGTACCGAACTCATCAATACACTTCTCGATTTCTCTTGCGTCCAATGTTTCACCTCCATTGCCCGTTCACCCTATATTCGTCATGACTTTCTATGTGGTTCATTTTTTCAAAAAATTTTTTGCGGATAAAATGCCGGGATGAAATGCTGTAATTTCATTCCCGGCAATAATGATATGTTCTCTAACAATTATGTTTCTTTTCCTGCCTGCTCAATCATCTTCTTCGCCAACTGCTGGAACAGGTCAACAGTTTCTTCGTCCATCGGCGCAAGCTGTCCGATCTGTCCAGCTATCATCGCCGTTACATCGTCAATGGAAAGCGGGTTTTGCTTCTGTTCCGCCAATGCGTCCCGCATGGCTTGGAGCATAGCGGCGGTCACAGCTTCTCCCGGCTGTTCCCCGTTGTCTATGTCTTTCTTAATGTCCCGCAGGATAGCAAGGAACACATTTTTGATTTTTCTCAATCTCCGCCTCATGTTCCCCCATCTTCTGGGCGTTCAAAAGCTGTAAATCCTGCTTCGCTTCCGCCCGGTGTTCCGGGTGTTCTTTCATCAGGTCGGACAGGGAAGCCGTTGCCATCTCGATAAGCTGGTTTCTTGCTGTTATGCCCTTTGCCGCCGTATCCTTTGAAAATAAATCCGTATCAAATCTATCTCCGGTAGACAAGCCCAGTATGTTCCGTGTGCCACACCTATAGAATATTCCCGTTGCGCTAAATCGGAAACTTCGCAGTTCCCTTTTGTGTCCGGATGCTAAATCGGAAATCCGGTAAAGCCATAGATACGCACCTCCTCCGCATACTTCCATTATACAGGATGATTGCAAAATGCAATTTCCAAAGTAAAACCATCAAAATGCAATTCTCGCAAAATTCCGGAATTGCATTTTTTTCGTGTAG
>VOFI01000955.1_pt1 | contig 16576 bp, 35 predicted proteins | sample 5384131 | NCBI WGS metagenome assembly VOFI01 (sample SAMN12384728, study PRJNA508395) | human gut metagenome | isolation source: healthy gut H | host: Homo sapiens
GCCTCTGCATTCTCAGAAAAAACGCACTCCACATGAAGACCGCTGACATATTTTGTCTCCCACACAATCCCATTATCCTGGTCATTATCTGTAACTACACCCACGGTGTAAGTGGTTCCCTCACCGCGCAGCTTGGTGCTGGAAATATTCTTGGTACGCTCCAGGTACACCACATCACAGTAATTTTAAGGTAGTCAAATTTGCTGCGCCAGTCAGAACCAAGTACCAGAAGGTCTACCTTATACTTGATGATATCACTGAGCTTCTGCCCCTGGTACCTCGATGATGATCTCATCTGCAAAACCGGTACGGCGTACATTCTCAATCCTTTCAGAAGGCTGTCCCGCACGTTCAGCTTACCACGCTCAATATCGTAGCTCTCGCTGGTCACGCCCACGATCAGATAATCGCCCAATGCTTTCGCTCTTTTTTAAAATATTATAATGTCCCTCGTGGAACAGGTCAAAAGTTCCGTAAGTGATTACTTTTTTTTCATCGTATTTCCCCCTTAAAAGCCCTGCTGTCAGCTTCATCCTGCAGTAAAATACTCCCTTTCATTCCCCGGTTACTGTTCATAGCCTGAGCAGCAACAAACTGAACCAGCTGCCGTCCGGGACTAATAAATACATTTAGTATAACACAGTTTGCATAGTAAGTCATTATGAAAGAATATCTGCTTTAAAAAATATTCCTGGTTTAACAAAAAAATATAACTCTTTTTTACTGTGAAACTACTGAACTGCTGTCTCTTTCTTAATAAGAAAAGAAAGACAATCCGTCAGGACTGCCCTTCTTCATGATCTTCTTTCTCTTCTGCATCAAAGGAGGTATCCCATGTGGCAGCCAGCTCTTCGATAGCCATTCTTCGCTGAGCCAGTACTGCAAACCGGTCTTCCTCTTCACTATCATATTCGTCTTCCAGACCTTCATCCTCAACCTTCTTCTCACGTTTGAAAAGAATGAAGGTGATCAGTCCCATAACATTGGTATAGACCCAGTCCACGGAAGACTTCCGAGCATCAGTACAAACAGAACTGACACTCCAAATAACGCCCATACATTCATCAAGCTGCGGAATATTCAGGATCATAAGTCCGTTCATCAGAATCATGATGGGATAATGGAAAAAGTAAATTCCCATTGTGTTTCTTCCCAGGAAAATAAATGGATGGCGTTTATCCGGCATCAGCATCAGCAATGCGAAAATAACCGTAATAAAGGAAATCAGATACATCATTCCTCTGACTACCATTCCTGCACATTGTCCATTCCACTTGCAAGATAGGAATGATTGCCTCGGAAAAGGTCTACCGGAATATTATTTCCGATCATATAATTGGTCGCCACAAAACAGCAGAATGATCACGAAAAGTGCAACCACGATCTTGCCTTTAAATTTGCGGATCACCTTGGTGTATTCACTCTTCCATAAATATCCTGCCACAAAAAACGGGAAAAAATACCACAATTCTTGAAGCTGATAAAAATGTACTGAATTCCATTCTGGTTCCTGCCCACAGCGCAAAAATAATGCTTGAGAGGTACAATAAACCTTATTTTTCCAAATGCTTCTATGGTCAGACGGTATGCAAAACAACGCAAGCACATACCACATAACGGTTCCGGAAGGACGGAGCAGTTCATAATCCATTTTATTTCCCAGCCAGATCTGCGCTGCCCAGGTAGTGTGTATAGCCCAGAATATATGGAATCAATAAATTTTTTAACATTCTTCATCACATCCTGAGGCTTCTTGGACAGATAACCGGATATAAAAATGAACGCCGGCATATGAAATATGGTAATTCCATACCACACAAAACGAACAACCTGATCTGCTTTAACCAGCTGGAATGCAACAATGTGATTAAAACCACCAGAAAAATCAAAAATATTTTTATATTATCCACAAGGTAGGAATATGGGATTTCCTGTTCCTTCGTATTCTTGCTCATTTTAGCCACCTTTATACTCTGACATAATTATTTTTCAGGCATGTCAGTTTTATGAATAAAGGATAACATATTTTTGTGGTTTTGGAATAACTTTTTAATATTTTAACGTGTTTTGAAATATTTTCCTGTGGTTTTGTGTTGCCGATGAACCGCAATAATGTATTATTTCATTTCTCCAAAAACCTGCTGGTGCAGTTTGCGCCCTGTAGGTGTTGCCGCCAGGCCACCCTCTGCTGTTTCTTTAAGGGCAGTGGGCATTACATCTCCTACCTTTTTCATAGTCCAGATCACCTCGTCAGCCGGAATTGCGCTTCGGATTCCGGCCAGAGCCAGTTCTGCTGCCACAAACGCCCCTGCTACGCCTGATGCATTTCTCTTAATGCATGGAATTTCAACCAGCCCTGCAACTGGGTCACATACAAGACCCAGAATATTTTTTAGAGCAGTGGCTACTGCCGACTGAATCATATCAGGTGTGCCGCCGGCAAGTTCCACAATTGCTGCCGCTGCCATGGCAGATGCAGAACCGCACTCAGCCTGACAGCCTCCCTGCGCTCCTGCAAGTGAAGCATTATTGGCAATTACCATTCCTACTGCAGATGCTGTGAAAAAGGGACATGACGCATTCCTCTTCTGTAAGCTGGTACTGCTCCTGCATGGTGAGTACAGCTGCCGGTACAATGCCGCAGCTTCCTGCTGTAGGCGCTGCTACGATTCTTCCCATGGAAGCGTTCAGTTCTGATACTGCAAGTGCACGATAGAGGGGCTCCTCCAAGAAGGGGGCCTGTAAGATTTTTTCCCTTGCTCTACAGCAGTGCGCATGCGATAGGCATCTCCACCAGTGAGGCCGCTTGTGCTTTTCAGATCCGGGCGCTGCCAGGCTGGATACAGGATGCCATAACCCGATAGTTTTCCCTCATTTTTTCATATATTTCCTGCTTCGGCAGTTCCATCTGCTCCGCCTGCTGCTCCAGAACCAAAGCGGACAGACGACAGTTGTTCTCCTTCGCTGCTTTCAGCAGGGATTCTATTGAGTGGTAGTTTAGATCCACAGTGAATTCTCCTTTACCGTATTTTTAGTGGGGTGAGATGTTTTTCAAAAAGGGACGCATTTGGGCAATGTCGGCTGGAACTTCGACCCACTAACTAGCAATTTATACACGCTCTAACATCGTACTAGAATATATATTCTCCAGCCGGTTAATCTTCTCATTGAGTTCCGGGACAAAGTGGCTGTCGCTCTCGATTGTCATTACTGCTACGCCGCCCTTGGTCTCGCGCGCCAGATGGAAATTACAGATATTCACCCCGTACTCTGCCATCAGCTCTGTAACCGCAGCAATCGTCCCTGGTGCATCCTTGTGAAGCACGATCAAAGCAGGATTCTGCCCGGTAAGGGCAACCTCCATTCCATTCACCCGGGTGATCAGGATATTCCCCCCGCCAATACTGCTGCCCCGAAGAGACACCTTTTTCCCCGTCTGCTGCAGTCAAAGTGATCTCCGCAGTATTCGGGTGCGTATCCTCCCAGTTCACCAGTCTCGATCTGGATTTCCAGCCCCTCCTTTTTTCGCCACATCAAGGGAAAAACGGATACGCTCATCATCTGTCTGCATTCCTAGTATTCCCGCCACAAGAGCCTTATCCGTACCGTGTCCCTTATAGGTTTTCGCAAAAGAACCATGCAAAAATATGTGTGCTTTCACCGGAGTTTTTCCAAGAAGAGCCCTTGTCACCAGACCGATCCGGGCTGCTCCCGCAGTATGTGAGCTGGACGGTCCGATCATAACTGGCCCCAGAATGTCAAATACATTCATACTTATTTTCCTCTTCCTTTTATTCATCCACTGCCAATATTCGTTTCCGGCAGCCTGCAGATGTTTTCACGTTACCGCTCACATCTGCACTGTTATTGTTCCATCTTAACATTAAAACATACCTTTTACAACATGGATAAAGGGTAACTGTTTACTTCTTGTTTACTGTTCACTCCATTCACAGTAACGCGCTTCGCAATGCACAATACCCCGATAAATAATCTTATGTTTCCTTTCTACCTGGACTGTGGTAAAATAGTTCTATGTAAATCGCCTGGAACCATTCCGGCAAGACTATTTTCAGATTTCTTTATGAAAGGCACACAATTCATGAAACGAGTGATTACTTACGGTACCTTTGATTTACTTCACTATGGGCACATTAATCTGCTGCGCAGGGCGAAAGCTTATGGCGACTACCTGATCGTAGCTTTATCTACAGATGAATTTAACTGGAACGAGAAGCATAAAAATGCTATTTTTCTTATGAAAAAGGAAATCCCTGCTGGAAGCCATCCGTTATGTGGATCTGGTAATTCCGGAGGAGAACTGGGAGCAGAAGGTAAGTGATATTAAAGAATACCACGTAGATACCTTTGTTATGGGTGACGATTGGGAAGGGAAGTTTGACTTTCTGAAGCCTTATTGCGACGTGGTGTACCTGCCGAGGACACCGGAGATTTCTACTACGCAGATTAAGGCGGATCTGCAGAAGTAGAAAGCAGTGGTAATTATATGGTCAGAGATTTCGTATGATTCATACAGGTTACGAAATCTCTGACTTTTTATTTCATGACAGCAATGTGCGCGCGATTTTTCCCGGACTACTTAGCAAGACGGATCATATTCCAGCTGTGTTTTCCAAGCACAGTACTTAATTTACCGCCGTCAATCCGGCTTGCAGCGGATTTCACAGGCACAACCTTTTCGGGATCCGCTTCTGTATTTACAGCTTTCATATCGTCATTGGTAAGTACAATGTGTTCTTTCACCTGATAGCCTTCAAACTGGCGCAAATCGCAGCTTATCTCCAGATCTTCCTCAAGACTTTTATTCACTGCAAAAATTGTAAGAGTATCTTTCTCCTCATTCCATACGCACACAGAATCCAGATACGAAACGTCACAGTAATTCCTGCTGTCGTATACCGGAGCCAGTACCTGTGTATTCAACACAGTTCCTCTTCCAAAAATGCTTGTGTACATATATGGATAAAAGATAGTCTGGCGCCATGCACCTGTATCGGAGGTCATGATCGGCGCGATCACGTTGACCAGCTGTGCGAGACATGCCATTTTCACACGGTCTGCATGGCGAAGTAAAGTGATCAGCATGCTTCCAACCAGAAGGGCATCTTCAAAATTATAAATATCCTCAAGCTGATGTGGAGCCTGTCCCCATTTTTCCAGTTTCTCGTCGGCCGCATTGCTGTGATACCACACATTCCACTCATCAAAGGAAAGATTAATGCGCTTTTTTGCCATGCTTTTTCGCACGGACAGCGTCGCAGATGCTGACTACGCCGGAAATAAAGTCATCCATCCCTTTGGAATTTGCAAGAAAATCAGGGGTGTCATCAGCAGCATTGCCGTAATACTGGTGAAGGGACATATAATCCACCAGATCGTAGCACTCGTCCAGAACCGTGTACTCCCAATCTCCAAATGTCGGCATCATCAGATTAGAGCTTCCACAGGCAACTGTCTCGATTTCCGGATCCAGCATTTTCATAATACGGGAGGTCTCCGCTGCTGTTCTTCCATATTCATATGCAGTCTTGTGTCCCATCTGCCATGGACCATCCATTTCATTTCCCAGACACCAGGTCTTAATGTTATGCGGCTCTGCATGGCCGTTGGTCTTGCGCATGTCGCTGTAATAGGTACCGCCCTTAAAATTACAGTATTCCAGAAGATTTCTGGCTTCCTCCGGTCCTCTTGTTCCAAGATTCACTGCCATCATAATATCTGTGTCTGCTTTCTTCGCCCAGTCCACGAACTCGTCCAGGCCAAAGTGATTGTTCTCGATCACACCCCAGGCAAGTTCCGGTCTGGCAGGTCTTAGCTCCTTTGGTCCAACACTGTCTTCCCATTTAAAACCGGAAACAAAGTTGCCTCCCGGATAACGAACGATCGGTACCTGAAGCTCCCTTACCAGTTCCAGAGTATCTTTACGAAAGCCCTGCTCGTCAGACAGCGGGCTACCCTCCTGATAGATTCCTTCATAAACAGCACGTCCCAGCTGTTCAATAAAAAGAACCGAAAATCCGCTTATCCACCTTGCCGGTGAGGAAATATTTATCGATGATGATCTGTGCTTTTTTTCATGGTGTCCTCCTTATATGGTGCCAATTGTATGGCATTTTTCTGCTCTTTATGTATCTATTATTTTAATGGCATACGATTTTTTTACCAGTTTTTTTATTCCGATATAGTTGACTTTTTTTCCGATAATGATTACAGTAAAAAAAATGGTGAAAGGAGTCCGGAGCATGAATTTTCACGAATCTGCAGACAGAGATTTTTCCATTCAGTTCTGCGAATACAACTATTCAAACCCTGATTATGATCAGATCTACCGTCCCAACGGAAGCGGAGACTATCTGTTTTTGCTTTTTAAGACACCCATGAAGGTTTATCTGGACAAAAGCTCAGTATTTCCAAGGAAAATGCGTGTATCCTCTATGCCCCCGGAGATGAGCAGTATTATAAGGCTGTTCACAGGTTCCGGAACAGCTACCTTCATTTTTCCTGTAAGGCAGATCTGAAAAAAAACAATATGGAATCCCGCTTAATACTGTTTTTTATCCGGGAAACTGTGAAGAGATTGACGCCTGCATCCGGCTCCTTCACAAAGAACATATAGCAAATGATTTATTTTCCGATGAATACGAGTATACTCTCTTTCAGCAGCTTATGATTACGATTGCAAGGGGACTTAAAAGCCATCAGATACATGGAAGTGGAACGGAAGGAGACAGTCTTTATTCTGCTTTTCGAAAGCTTCGACTGGAAATGCTCACGAATTACGCAGAGCCATGGAACACCACAGAACTTTGTAAAAGGTCAGTCTGGAAAAAAGCCAGTTCTATTCCTGCTATCAGAAATTTTTCCAGAGTACCCCTCATGCAGATTTGCTTCAGATTCGTATGGATAAGGCAAAGAACCTGCTGACAAATGAAGCACTGACTGTCCAGCAGATTGCGCAGATGTGCGGATTTTCAGATTTTTCCCATTTCAGCAGATATTTCAGGAAACAGGCAGGATGCTCTCCCCTGCAATGGCGCAGGAAAATAGGAGAGCCCCATTGATACTTTAACGATATTTCCAGATTCCGTGAAGTGCATAGGACAAAAAAGAAACAGGCACTTCTCAGCGGTCCATAGCCAACGTAACGGTACACCTGATAGGTCATGATGGCAGATTTGGCTTTGTTTCTTGACTTTCCGCCCTGGGACAGACGATATTTCAGATAGGGCCTATTAATTCCTGTGGCATGTCCGTATTTTCGCACCACCTTCAGCCAGGTGATATAATCCTCATGGCTATCATCATGCTCCATGGGAAATTCCAGTGCCACCTCACGGAGAATCAGGACGGAAGAACAGTTAATGCTGTTGTGTTTCAGAAGCTCATGATAGTCCAGCCTGGATTTAACCGGGATATACTTGCCTGTGAAGGTTCCGTCCGGATTCATGAGATCACGTCCCGTGGAGCAGATTACATCACCGGTCATTTCAAGAGCGGCCAGCTGTGCCGCCAGTTTTCCCTCTTCCCACCAGTCATCTGCATCCAGAAATGCCACATATCTGCCTTTCGCAACAGACACACCGCGGTTACGGGAACCGGCTGCACCGAGATTGCGCTCATTTTTTTATATAAACAAAATCCGGTCTGTTTTCCCATGGAATGAGCGCTTCCCGGGTTCCATCAACAGAGCCGTCATCAATAACAATCAGCTCCAAGGGAATATTCTGCGCATAAACAGACTGCACTGCCTGGGCGATGTATTTCTCACCATTATATACGGGCATGATTACAGATACCGCTGGTCGCATTTCTTCCCCTGATGCCCTCTTGGATTGCTGCATTTTTTCTGCATTTTTCACTCGTAGCCTCTGGTTCTGTAAATTCCATTTGTAACTCCTCTTATCTTTCACTTTCTATCATTATAAAACATCCGATTTCTTAAATACGCACTTATCTTTAAAGAAGGTCTTTATCAATAATCTGGTAGTTCGCCCGGTGTATGTACAGTGCCTTCCCATCGACCATAAGCTTTGTCATTTTCGGCAGATCGTCCGGAATTTCCCAATAGACATTATCCCCGGAAAATGCGGCGATAGGCTGTCCAAGCTGGGATTTGATGACCACAACCCTGGATTTGCCGAAATCATTTTTTGTACCGGTTCAAAACCCTTGCCAGAGCTGCATTATCCGTGATTCCGTTCCCACCGTTACTGTTGACCTCGTCCAATGAAGAAATCCACCTCCGGTTTCAGTCCATTCTGCACAAATACACAGGTATCTCCGCAGTTTTCGATTTCTTTTCCATCAATGGTAATGGTAATTACTGAAGACAGATCATAGCCGGTTACTGCTCTTCCATCGCTGTCATAGCTGACAGTTTCGATTTTATTTCCGGTAATGCTGATTTTCTTTCCAGAAGTTTTCAAGGTCTGATTCCCCATAATTATCATAGGTATATACGGTATAATTGTTTCCGATCAATGAGCCATGAATTTCATTAATAATGGAACCCAGCTTACTGCAGCCGGTGAGCGCAACTACCAGAATTGCAGACAAAAGGACTGCGAATATTCTCTTCTTTTTTTCTTTTGCATTTTCTTCTCTCCATGTGTTTTTATGTTTGATATGCTTCCACTATAACTTGTATCAAAAGATACTTACAGATTTATAGTAGCATGACAAATCACAGAACACAAGATGAATCACTGTCCCACATTTTAAATTATTTTAGTTCAGTTTATCTGTTCACTCCGAGACCAGCAGCTGCTTCGCGACGCACAGAAATCATGTATTCACATGATTTAGTGCCATTCTCACGCCAAACCAAACTCCGCCAATAACTTATTTCGATACTCCCGATCGGTGCTTGCTTTTAACAGCTGCTGATACGGTCTGCCAAAATAAGTTTCTCGCTCAAGGTCGCCATTTCATCTTGACCTTCCAATCGTCCTTCCTGTCTTCCTTCCAATCGCCCTTCCTGCCGTCCTTCCAATCGTCCTTCCTGCCGTCCTTCAATCGTCCTTCCTGTTCTCCTTCTTGTCTGCTAACTCGCAGCATCTCTTTAATCGCTTTTACACATGTCAAATCCACCTCCTTTGGATTGTACTTCCTGTTTGATCAGCCTCAAATTCCTAATTCCCGCCATTACGGTTAGAAAGTCATAAGCATCTTCTGGTAAATTGGAAAAAACTTCCTGATTTTCTTCTATGTATGTTTTTAATTTCATCCTGTCGTTAGTTCTTTTTTAAAAAGCCACAGACCTGGCGCAAATCTGTTTGAAACCATTCTTCATTCGGAAAATGGCACATCTCAAAAAATCAAAAGTGGTTTTTCTGTAAACAGCTTCTTCAATTCCTCTGGAAATATTTCTGTAAGAAATAAGTCATCCATTTTTTCTCGCTGCTTTCCAACGTTTCTTTCCAAAATATACCACAATATGAATCACCGGATAAAATCTGTCCCGCTTCTTAGCTCCGGAAAGATACTCTTCTCCCTTCATCAGATCTCTGGCTTCATTATGCATCTTCTGTAATTTTTTTCCACTGATTATAATAGTCAGTTCCTCTCTCGTGTGATGCCCGTACTGGCATTACATAATGCTCAATTGTCTGCCCCTGGAGCATAAGCAGAAACTTTGCTTTCCCCACTGTCACCATCACGGATAAATCCAGCGTATTCTCTACAGCCGAAACTCTATTGTCCTTTTGGAAATATCATGCAGTACCGGATTCTGTTCCTGCAAGTCGCATTCCCTGACAATCTGTTTCCCATGAAATATGACTCCATTGATCAGATCCGCAACCCGTCTAAAAGCCCGAAAGAACTCGATTGATGTGGCGTTCTCCTCCTTCATGCACACTCCCTTCTGAATATGATAGCTGTGTGTATGATCTGAGAGAAATTATACTTTCAAAGCACTTTTTATAGTATAATGATACACTATTTAATTGTATTTTTCAAGTATTAGTATATTTTTCATTTACCATTTTACACATCTATCATTTTTCCAATACAATTAACAAATTTGAATTACCTGGTCGAATGACCGGACACAGATTTTTCTGTGAGATTATCTGTAGTGAAAGTGAGTTTAGTATACGACTTGTTGAGGTGTGTTGTCAATCATAAAACAGCTGAATTTTTCGCTTGTTCCATGATATAAAATATGTTATAAGTATATTATTGAACATGGAAGGAGTTGTTCGAAATGGCTGATAAGTCAGAGGCAATTGAAAAGGCAGTCGTAACCCTCCACCAGCTATCTGAAGATAAAAAATCAAATTACAGTGTGAGGCCAAGGAACGCTACTGGATGGACTGGCAGAGCTCTATGAGAACCAATTATCAAAAGGGACAGGCGGCTGAAAGAGCAAATACCTTAAAAGAAAAGGAACGGGCGGATAGTGAAAAAAGCGCGGGCGGACAAAATTGAGGCGGAAAAGCAAAGTATGCTGCTGGAAATTGAGAGGTTGAAGAGATTGCTGGAGAAGGGGCAGGAATAGGGTGGTTTGGGAGGTGTGTGTTTAGGTGAGTCACACACCTCTGCAATATGATACTACGGCAGACGAATTTTCAATTGATCTGACTTCAAGTTTTCCCCTCCCAGAACTGGATGAAGAGCTCCCACTCGAATAACTCTGATTGCCTAGAAAAAACGGCGATCTTACTGACCGCCGTTAAAAAATTTCCAAGAAAAGTTTTCCTTTCAGAAAGTGAAAAATGACTGAACTTTTAAGGAATCCATTATCAATATAATATTGTGGGCGCACGGGTCTGACCCCCAATGTCGGACCCCAATGTCCTTTGAAATTTCGCCCTATTTATAAGAAAACATTTCACATTTTACTTTGTATACTGAATTTCCACCCAGTTGCCCGAATCACCAGGACCATTCGGTCGCACATAGTCATATTTAGTTTCATTTTTTCTTTAAAAACATACATCTTTCCATTTTCTATAAATATATCCCCTCTTGTTGGTGCTTTCACGTTTCCATTGTCCATTACGTCTTTAGCTGTAAAAAGCGCTTTGGTATCACGGCAAAACTAGCCTGCATGTAATTCGTAGTTGGATTAACATATCCCCACTCATTAAAAGTTTGCCTTTCGTTTCTAAAGAAACGTAATAGACTCCCTATAGCAATAAATATGACCCAATTCCCAACTATAATCTTCATTAGTTGGCCCCTCTGGCCAATTGCTATATCCATATTTATTTACAACAGAAGATAAATCTCCATTAATATTTCCTGAATCCGACGGAATCGGCGTTGGCGTTGGTGTCAGTACAGAATCCCACGGATTGGGTTCTATTGGCGTTACTCCCGGATTGCTGCTGTCATTTCCACCACTCCAATAAAACGAAAAACATAATCATCCTTTGGATGATATGTAACTATACAGTATCCATCTGGTCCGGGCTGTCCTTTCCAATAAGGCTCTCCTGCTTTAGAAGACACACCTCCAATCGTAATCGGCTCAGCGGTCTGCCAGCCAGATTGTTTTTGTTTCAATGGTGTTACAGTAATAGTATAAACACTATTCTGTGAATCATATATCGTCTGATTCGCATCCTTCGTATAATACGCCGTCGTATCCCCAGTAATCGCGGCCATCACCACTTCCGCATATGCAGATCTTACATCGGAGAGGTCTACGGCTTCGCGGCTTTTTCGAGCTGGCTGGTGAAAATGGGGATTCCGATTGCTACCAACACAGCAATTATCGCCACTACGATCAAAAGTTCTGCTAACGTAAATCCCTTGGCAGATTTTATTTTTCTCTTCATAAACATCCCTTTTTTTCTTATGTATTTGTTGCTAAAAAGCATACTTTTTTTGCTTTTTAAGGATAGCACATAGACCTACCGAAGTCTATCTGCATTTTGGCTAAAATAATACCTCATTTTCGTAAATGTTGCGCAACTGCAACTAGATTTCGCCGCGTCTCTCTCTGCGCAGAAGTCCTTCCTCTTTTGGGTTATATTCAAAATTTTCAACATCTACACAGACTATGTTTACCTAAACAATCATAATTATTCTGGAATTAAACAGAGTGGCAGCTATCAAAGGCTGCCACCCAATTTTACCCTTATGCAATTCCCAACTCTACCATCAGTTCTTTTCGATACTTTTTATTATTACTTGCCTGCAATAAATCATTAATACGTTCGGCAGAGACTAACTTTTGATTTAATTCATTCGTTCTTTGCAAAAAATCCACAAACCTGTTGTAAATCGGTTGAACATGCAACCAGTGGATATTTTTAGTATATACATAATTTTGTATTTTTCAATATGTTTTTCAACAAAAACGCAAAATAATCGAAATGGGAACCGAATGGTCAGACCAGAAATGACTTCTGGTCAATGCCCGGTAAAAAAGAATTATTTAAATTGAAATCACCCAAATTTCCTCATATTACTAAAGTCTGTCAGGTCGATCATCTGTGTTTCGCCGACTTCACCTGTTGGGCTCATCGGGCATACGGCGTAATTTCGTGTTTCACTTCCTATCGTAAGTTTAGCCACATAATGCCAGCGTGACCATTCCTCAGTGCCTCTCTGATAATCGCCATAACAATTGTGAATATCATCAAAACCACCGATTAACTTTGCAAAATCGCAAAAGAGCTGCCGGTGATGTGCAGGAATCCCAACGATAAGATACAAAAAAATGGAGTATTAGGTTCTGCTGCCAGAGATACCAGATAATTTCCATGTACCGTTACATATTTGAAGCGACCTGGCTCTGTGAGGTAATCACTTACAGCATCCATTTTTTCAAATGGAGTCATACCGGAAGTTGTAACTTTATTGATAATGTCAGTCATCCATGCTTTCTCAGCCTGGTCATAGTCCACCACATTTAATGCCACTGTTTTTGCAACCGTATAACCAGACATGGGTATTCTCGGAATTCAATATTGTATGTTCCTGCTTTTTCAAAATCTACATATCCGATATAACCGCCTTTTACTTTTTTCAGGGAAGTTGTCTCGGAATCGCCGTTTTCATAAGGAATATCATCATATATATGCGTTGTTCCACCTGAATACACATTTATCAAAAGGGCTTTTTCCATTACAGAGCAAGCCAAAAGAATTTAAATCGGATTGTCTGTTTTATAAAAAGAGGTTTGATACAATGCGTGTAGATATCTGCTTTCTGCTTGTCCAGACCATAAATTTCATATGTATATTTAGCAGGTGTTGTGCCTTTCGTATCATATATTGGCAAATCCACTTTACGGATTTCACTCCACGGTCCAACGACTTTTTACATTATTGCGGATGGTGTAAGAACGTACTTTTTTGTATAGTAACTGCGGCCTGAGTCTAAATAATAGAAACTCACACTTCCTATCCCGTCATCTTCACCGATTGTTCGCATATCCTGAACACTGTATGCAAATTTATCATTGTAAGAAAGATAACCTTCGTAACCAACATAGGGATCTGACTGGGAAAAAAGTTCCCGGGCAGTTCACATCCACCCATCCGTCACCATAATCTATTGACTTGATGGTGGGAACAGGAAGTGTGCTGTCAACGGTTTCAGATGTCACTACATAAGAAGTCTCAATATGCGGATTGTATAGCTTCTGGGTAACTGAAACCGTGGAAGTAATTTTTTGTCCATAAATATCCGTGATGGTAATCACGCATTTCCCAGGCTCAAGTGTCGCAAATAAGCGGCTATTTCCGCCTTCAGCTTCATCTGTGGAATATACAACAGCCGGATCAGAAATATTAATGTCTTTGATTCCATTTGACGTTTCAATCTCATAATATCTTCCGCTTTCCAGGGTTATATTTGCTTTTTCCCTCTTCGAGCGTTAATTTCGGAACCGGCTTAGGGGTAGGCGTTGTATTTGAAGTATTTCCTTTTGACTTTCCGCTTGTTTTACAATGTTCCGTGGAAGACCATTTGGAATAATATTTCTTTCCTTTAATGGCCATGTAGGTACGGGCCTGCATATAATATGTAGTTCCGGCTTTCAGTCCATTGAGGGAAACGGTGTTGTTTTTGTTTCCTTTGACTGTTATGGTTTTCGCATTTTTTAATTTGGAATTTGTGGCATAGCGCAGCTGGTAACCGCTGGTCTGAGCGGTTTGCCTTTTTATTATCACACTGGCAGTCTTTTTTCCAACATAACCACCCATTACCTGGGTCTTTGGAGGCAAAATGGTAAACTGCTTTTTTCACGTTTCCGGCATAAGCACCTTTTCCAATAATCTGAACCGTATAGGTGCCTACCTTTTGCAGCCCTTGGAATATTTCAGAACATAGTTTTTTCTTCTCTTTCAGGGCGTTGCCCTTATAGGTGACGCTTACCTTCGGGCGCTGGACTTTTTGATTGTAGGTGAGTTTGGTGGCTGATAATTTGATTTTGGTGTTTTTCAGATTTACCTTTGCTGCAGCAAATACCTGGCTTGCACTGCACAGCAGAAGCAGGGAAATCATCAGGCAAAGACGAACCAGCCGATGAAGGTGGTGATTCTTTTTTCATAGAATTTTTGCTCCTTCCTGAGATAGATTGATAGATTTATTAGACCATTGCAGAACTTCATTTGTTTTGATTTTAGCACTTGATGGGGGAATTAACAAGTAGAATGGGGTGCAAAGAAAATATTAAGAATATCCAATGCAATTTATAGTTAAAAGCCCAAAATTGCGTTGGATATTCTTCATATTGGCTTATAAGCCATCATATTTTGACATTTTCATTCCTGCTAATTCCAAAACATGTTCTTTGCTAATTTTCAGTAAAGCCGCAATCTTTTCAATGCCCATTCCATCCTGAAGTAACGAATTGACAATTTCTTTTGTTTTCAATTCCTTTCCTTCCTGTATTCCCTCTTGTATTCCTTTTTTGTATTCCTTTTTTGTATTCCACTTTGCTCCCCAGCCTCAAACTCAGCTTTTCTCAATTTACGTTCTTCCTCTTCTTTGTCATATTCAAATATACTCACTGCGATAACCTCCGCTCTATTTTTTTCCGAAGAAATTCTTCCAGAATTCCCTCCTGAATACATTCATCTACAGCTTTTTTTACAGCTGTTTCCAGTTGCATATATTTTGCATATTTACGAACCCGCGCTACATATATTGCATATTCCCTTAGTATCTGGCACTGTTCCATCAATTCCCTATTACTGCCTTCATTGATATTCAAAGTTACTACTTTAAGTTCAAGTTTCGGTTCACTGGATATATTCTCATATGCTTCTGACAAACGGTTCTCCCATCTGTCTTCTTTCCGCTCTGTACCATTATAAAATACAATAAAGTTCGGTGCCGGTATTTTCTGCAATGCTGATGAATATAAAGACTTCTTATTCACCAGCTTCTGGTATTCAGCGGATATGTAAAAAAGATCCCGTAAGGGCATATTCGGTGTGTATGTTGACTGATGCTCATACAGGAAAAGATTGGTGTCAATAATAAACGACAGATCATTTTTCATTCCCATATAAATCGCATTCTCAAGTGTGACAATCTCCAGGTCTTCCGGATTCATATAGGATGTTCCATTAATCGCATTATAAAGCGACAGCAGATTCTTTCGATCTGAAAATAGCATCCGGAATATCGTATCCTTGTAGTTTCTGTTTACCATAAGCTGGTCCTCCTTTTCCTTGCAGGAGTCAGAAAAGACAAGCTAGGCATACATACCTTTCATTCAGAACTCCTGCTCTTCTTCGTTAATGGGTTAAAAAGCATGGATTTCTGATGTGTGATTAGATAAATCAGATGGCGGATATGCCTTGAACTATATGAGAAATATGCTTTTTATCATAATAACATCATAGTTCTTAATTTACAAGTATTTTTCGAAAGTCTGCTAAATTCTTTTGCTTTCTTTCTTCACAGCCTATTCCCCTGGTAACGGGAATGATTTTTCAAACACGCTCTAATCCGTCACCAGCCTTACGCCATCCATAAACAAAATCTCACACCCCTTATCACCCCCAATTATAATTTCCCCAATCACCATTCTCGTCTTCCTCGCCACCTGGAACCAGGAAGGATACTTTTCGGTCAGCTCTTTCATCTGTGCTGCACGTAAGCGCTCCAGGGCATTTCCCTGGGCAATATCTTTCTCCCAACCTGACAGAAGATTTTCTCTCTGGGATACCAGCTGTGCCCAGGCAGCGCTTACGTATTCTTCCATCTTATGCCCCTCAACAGGCTTGGCTTTACAAAATCCACCCTTTTTCTTTTGCCGGAATTTATGCACCGCCACACACTTTTTCTGCTCTTCTTCACCATCCTTCCACCACAGCACCCACAAAAAATTTTTCCATAAAAAGGTTCCAGACTGCTGCTTTCCCAATTCCCTGAATCTGATGATTCCGTTTAAACTCTTTGATTCTGTTGATTTCCAGCTGTGCCGCGTCCCATATTTCCCGCTCTATGATTGCTTCATGATCATTTTCCACATAATACTGTGTCAGTTTTCCATCGTTCTTTTCCAGCTCTTTCGTAAGAAAATCCCGGATGTAATACTTCTGCATAAGCAGATCTCCCTTGTACTTTTCATTTTGAAGGATGC
>VOFI01000306.1_pt1 | contig 16557 bp, 12 predicted proteins | sample 5384131 | NCBI WGS metagenome assembly VOFI01 (sample SAMN12384728, study PRJNA508395) | human gut metagenome | isolation source: healthy gut H | host: Homo sapiens
TCTTGGCCAATAAGGGTAAAAATAAGTAGTAAGGTGAACCGGCCCCTGTCGCCGGCTATATTATAATCAAATCCCTGTGATAGGGACCGGTTTTCCCCTGCCATCAAGATCTACCCAAATGCCATTTCCGATATGCCCGCACACATATCCCTGCTGTTTTAATGCCTCTCCCAAAGTAACAAAAGTCTGTCACGTCCTCCTCCGTATTTGTAATAGGAATCAATTTACGCTTGGTTTTATCTCCTCTCGCTGAAGGACTCTACGGTATATGCTCCGTGTCTCGGCGAGACCTGTCATAAAACAGGCACGGCTCCGGTGCCGAATTGGCTGCCGCTGCCAAGCATTATCAAAGAAAACCCTTCAGAAGCCAGTTTATCAATATTAGGCGTCTCATAATAATCACTTCCGGTTATGCCAAGATCATTCCAACCCAAATCGTCAGCCATGATAAATACAATATTGGGACGTTCGTTCTGTGCATGTAAAGGCTGATACAAACATACACCCACCAGCCAATATCGGAAAATATAAATGTCTCATCCGTCTCTTTTTTTATGGATGCCAATAAGTTATCTATTTTTTCTTATATAAATCTGAGCTGTTTTAATCTCATTATGCATCAACTGCTGATGATACCTATTACCTATTTTCGCCAAACCTTCTTCCAGCCATGAGGGTTCAATACGCTCATTTTTCTCCCATTGTAATTTTTTCGCCAGTTTACGATACAAATCCGGCTCTTTGTTTATCAAATTATTTCTCTTCAGGATCTCTTCGGATATTATACAATACAGAATCAACCCCATGAGTGATGATTAATTTATAATCTCCGAACGATAACACGTGTATCCATTTTACGCCAGTATAACACTTTATGGGGTTCCCCTTTTTACCTTTCAGGTAAAGAGGTAGTAATGATACCGTCAATCTGTGTTTTCAGAATATGCTGGCCGCATCAATAGCTGTCGCAAAAATATCAAGAAGAAACCAAACAAAACATCATAAAGGGCTTTGCCCAGCGAATTCCATTCTTCCATACTACAAAGCCAGGCACACGATGTCCACCTTCAAATTTATTTCCTTTGAAACCCTTCCGAGATAATTTCGGAAACCTGATTGAAGTGACTCCTCCGTTATAACAAGAAAAAAAATCAATGTATTGTCGGAATTTCACACTAACTTTCAGTCCACGTTACAGTGCTACGCCCCTGTCCAGCCGCCAGGTCATTGCAGCTAGTTTTTGTCTCGGGGTGCGCTGCGGCAACCGCCCATCTTCATCGGTTGCTTGCATTGGAGTATGCACCGCATTTACATAAGCCAAATACATCATGAAGGCTGAGAACTTTCATTTATAAAAACAAATCAAATCCACGATTATTAAGGATGTTGTTCATCTACTTCCCAAATGCCACTTACCAATAGCAGCAGTACGATATCCATTCGTTTTAAATACTTCCGCAATCGTTTCTTCTTCCAAAGGAAGGCCATTAGTACGGTCCGATAAGTTACATTCATAGCCGAACCGATGTCCATAACGCCCTGTGATAAGACAAGCTCTTGAGGGACTGCTTACTGTCGCAGCCACATGAGCATCGGTAAATACGACTCCCTCACTGGTTAAAGCATCAATATTAGGAGTTTGCATCTCTTTTGATCCCATAAATCCGAAGTCATTATAACCCGCATCATCAATCAAGATCACCAATATATTCGGATTTTTATCAGTTTTACTTTCTACCGCCGAGACGGTCTGAATGTCACCGGGAAACTAACAATCCGGGAAGACATATATACTTTAATATATTCATACTTTTCTTTACATATAAATTTATCTTGTACCACAAACCAAAGTTCTTTTACCATCCCAAGAGACAGCTTCAATACGAGTAGCCCCTTTGGGATAACGAATAAATGTACTTGAATTATCTATAGTTCCTGTACCGACAATACAAACTTCAACTAACTCATTACCAGCATACGTTTCAAATGCTACGACATTTTTCCACACCGAATGAGAAACTTTGTTTTTCGAAAGATTACCATTAGATACCCCTTGATTAAAAAAACTCCTTGTACAGAAAGTTGTTTTTTATATGTATCCAGACTATTTCCAGATATATAATAAATAACAGGAGTAGGTACCGTGGAGATTTACTCTTACCGGCCCATAATCCCCGACTTTCATATTAATCTCCGCAGTAATCCCATCTTTTTAAAAGAAATCGGTCAAATTCATCTGATGCATCCATCGCACGTTTCATGAAATTTACATATTTTTCGCCATAAGTATATACCGAATTATTATCGTGAATAGCTGCCCAATGTACATCTGGCCAGAAAATCAGGTTTAGACCACGGAGCATCTTCTGTTAACATAAAAAAAGAGATAATTGCCAAAGAGGAGCCAATGAAACAAACGGATCAGCACTATAATATTCACCTTTTCAGGGTCATTAACAAGTCCGCCTTCATGTGTCAAATACGGTTTTCTTCACAATTGCATCATTCAAATAGGCATTAAAACGATCGGCAACTACTTTATCATTATAACCTTGCCTTTTTAAATTCAGTATGCTCCCAAACGACAAGCAGCATTATTCATCTGATACATGGCTTGTTGCGCATAAATATTGTTTGTTACTTCCGCCCAACCGGCTCCTTTCATTTGAGCCACTTGATTGCCATGACCAAATTCATGCCCGAATACCCAGATATTCTGAAGAAAAACTCCTTTATCAAGCATAGCTTGTTCACTATTGGGAAAATTAGCACAAGTTCCATTCCAATTAGGGGATCCTCCCCATGAACGCACACCCAACATACGATTTCGGGGAACTGCATTGTTTTTAACTAATCCCATCATCATATACTCTATCTGCATTAGTTCATCATGCATATTCATTATACTCATAATATCATCCGGACAATAAGTATTAAATGCATTAACTGTATTTATCAATTGAACACGTTCACCTAAAACATCCAGCATAGCATTAGTTACATTCAAACGTTGGACACATATATTCGCTAAATTAAGAATACGTTTCCAATCTTCATTGGTATGTCCGGCACGTACATCCCCAAAATCCTATTTCATTACCGTAACATACATGTACTTTTACGGCAGGTTCATATACTTCCATATCTGTCCAATACTGTATATACCCTGTACCGTCTACTGTCGTTATTATTGTATTTAAACCACTTTTTAATCCAATAGTCTGATTTTCGCCTCCTTCACGCCAATCCTTGATATATAAGTTTAGGGTCTTATCACCTATCTCGTCTCCTACAAATATAATATACTTCTTATCCTTTTCAAAAAATAATCCTGTCGGATTATCGCAAATACTTCTTTTACCAATTGTCAACCCTTCACCAACTGTTACCGGATTTTTACAAGACTGGTAAGTCCGTACCCGAAACTCACTCGGATAAGTATTGTCTAAAAGTTCTTGTGCAATGGCACGTATCATCGGATGAGTGATTTTCACAATGTCAGCTTGGGTAGTCGTAGGTTTCAATTGAGAAAAACATTGTCTTCAAAATAAACAGCATCAGCCGCCAGATCAAAATCAGTACCTTCTGCTTTCTGATAACATTCAAACTCTGCCAGAGCAACACTGCCTTGATTTGGTTCTGGTGTACGTTCAAATGTAAGACGAAAATGAGTAGGTTTTACCACATTCACATCCATCCGAATAGACGGCACTATTATTGACTCATCAAACGAACCACATTTAGTCCATTCCGTTACCGCAGCAGACTTATATGCTATTTCCCCTTTTGTTAATTGATTATGTACTGTTATTCCCGCTTTTTTCTTTGATGTAAAATAACATAATCAACTTTTTCTGTCCCTTCCTGCAGTGTATACTCAAATATGATAGGTTCCCGTTTTGCACTTGTGCCCGATCCATAATGAGTATTCAGATCACCATCAATAGTCTTTTCCGGTCCCGACTTTCCATCACCATAAACAGTACCTTGAATCATCCCAACACTTTCAACCTTTACCTTAATATCATCCGGAATAACATCATCAACGTTTGCAGCTTCCTGTTCTACTGCAACCTCTATCACAACAGGTTCATCACTTTGCTCAACCGAATTTATTCGAATTATATCTCTACGTGGAGATAAACCAATATTAGCAGTCACACTATATTGATATTCCGACTCCACCATTCCTCTCGTATCCGGTCCTTCTTTCAATGTCAGCCATTTTTCTTCATTCTGAAGGGTATATTCTACATTAGCTGTCACTTTCATAGTAAATGTTTGTGCCTCCTTTGATAAAAGTTTTGATTCAATGTTTACCAATATTTCCGGTTCTGAACCTAACTGTACCACTCGAAAAGGTATACTTTCAACTCCTGTACCACGTAGAACGAACTCAGCCTCACGCCTGCCCACTTCTTCATTAGGAGCGACATTAAATGTCAGTAAATGAATATCTGAAGCCGATAAACCAATAGAAGTTTTACACCAATCGTATCCACTTGAAATTTTAGGAACCAATTCCCAATCAGACAAATTGGTATGTATTTTTATAGTTCCCGTTTTTCCTTCAATAGGTACATTGAATACATTATTTTCGAGCTCAACAGTCAAATAAGGATCAATCAAATTTTCTTCCGTATCACTACATGCAAATAAAAAAAAAGAAATGGTAAGAATAAATAAGAATAAATATGTTTCATGATTAGATTCGTTATGAGTATTTAAAAGAGCTATAATGTAAAAACCTCCTTCCGTCTACCGTCCCAAGAAACAGCCACTAACCGGTCGCATCCATTCGGAAAATATGCGATTGTCTCAGTATTGTCCTCAGTTCCCGTACCTACCATAGAAACACGCTGCAATTTACTTCCCTGATAGGCTTCAAAAACCACTACATTCTTCCATATATCATGAGAAATATAACAAGATTCACCCTCCACACGAATCCCCTTTCCTTTTTTATACCCTGTACAGGTAACTGTTCACGGAAAGCTTTGACACTATTCATTGTTATATAATGTATAACCGGAGATTTAGGTTTTGGATATCGGGAAGCATAACGGATAACTTCCTCTACTTGCTTTTGAGAAATACTTAAATGCCGGTTACCTCCATAATCACCAATTTCAGTATCTACAGACCGGAGCATACGCATCTTATGAAAAAGTCTGTTAAATCTTCCTGTATTACATCGCAGGCATTCTTAACAAAGTTCAATTGAAGTTCACCTACTGTCAGATCCTGTTCATTTGTCCGACGTACAATCTCACTTATACGCGCATAGAAATCCGGTTTTCCAAAATTTGTAAGTGCATTATAAATTTGTAGTTGCCAAAACGGACAAAGACGTACAAAAGGATTTTTATTATCTGAATAGGGAGGCGTAAACGATGTTCGAGGGTTATATAGCAAAGGCTTTTGCTGTACGACACAATGATTGAAATGCCAATTAAACAAACCACCATAAACTTTTTGCCCTGTACCGTCGGGAGCTTTGGAATGCTCTATCCTAAAGGGGCCTTCCGGACGCAGCAGATATTGTATCCATGCCGCCTGAATATTATTAGTAATTTCCGTTGTTCCATGCCATTTCAAGCCCGGACGTACCTGATTCACATGACCGAATTCATGCCCGATTACCCAATTGGAATTTCGGATATCTTCGGGACGAATAATAGAAGAAGTACGAGGAAAAGAGACTCCTTTCCCATTTGCATTAGGCGGACCTGCCCAACTGATACGAGCAAACATATGGTTGTTCGTACGATAACCGAACTGATCAATTCCCAACATTTCCTGCTGCCACAGAATAATTCGATCATACATACGAATCATCTCCACTCCGCAATCACTTCCTTTTTCACGCAGAGTTTTTACATCGAAAGTCAGATGTACATATTTTCCCTGCATATCAATCACTTCTGCTATCGCGCTATCCAACATTCGCTTCCATTCATCATTCGTATGTTGATAGGCATTAAACACCCCATTATTAATTCCTGTGTGAAAGGTAAGTTTCTGTTCCGGAGCCTTCCGGCAATCCTTTACATAATAGCTTACATAAACCAATCCCTTATGAGGAGCATAAAACTTATTATTTCCTGTTTTTAAAGTAAATACGGTAGTCTTCTCTTTCTTTTCACCTTCAGCAGGTTTACTAAAGTCGACCAACAATAGATTCAATTGATAACCTTGTAAATCAGGAGCTGTTACCTGTATCGTTTCGCCTTCTTCAAAATATAATCCGGTAGGATTCTCAAACGGACTATAACGGGATGTCTTCAGCTGTTTTGCCAATGAATTGATATCAGAATAAGGAATAGCAACAAAATTGACAGGAGTAGCTTGTACGGTAATCCCAAAACAGACATTCAACAACCCTAAAATAAATATACTTTTAATAGTCATCTTGTTTAAATTATAAATAAAAAAAGAGGCTTATATGAACCTAAGAGGTATCAATATAAGCCTCCTTCAAACAATAATTATGATTAATATCCTGGATTTTTGGACAATATGAGGAACCTTATTGGTTTCTGTCATAGGAATAGGCATCAAATATTGTGCCTGTTTAAAAGTACGAATATTCTGTAATTCAGTTGGCACAAAGAATGTCTCATCTGTATCTCCTTCAATATTCATACCCCATACTTTCTCACCCAAAATGCCTGCATCTTTCCAACGGCGTAAATCCCAGAAACGTTGGTTCTCCAAATAAAATTCTATCTGCCGTTCTCTGCGTACTATCTCTCTAAGTCCCTCAGCAGTATTCGCTTTCTCCGGATGATTCGCCTTTTTCCATGCCTCATCAATAGTGGGAATACCTGCACGAACACGAATTTTATCAATTAAACCTTTAGCTTCTTCCAAGCGTCCCGTCGTATTCTCCAAAGCATCCAGTTCTATTAAAATCTCAGCTAAATTCAAATACATTTCTGCCATACGAATCACCGGATAGGGGTAATGAACCGGACCATTCTGAAATGCAGGATGAACGAACTTCTTATTCAGATATCCGGTACCTGTGTAATTACCTGTTTGTCCATCTTCCCAGCCATTAGCATCATTTTTTCTGAATTTCACTACTATAGCCTTTTTTGCATTATTCGTATTAACTACTTTTCCATTATATTTCATGATCTCATAATTTCCATTATGAAATGCAATCCACGCAAAGAAACGCGGCTCTCGGTTTAAATGTAAATTCAAAGTTCTTCCATTTGATTGAGCAAAATAATTATTTCCATCATAATTTACCGGCATATTCACAATTTTATATCTCCCGGAATAATCGAATTCTTTATCCTCATCAATAGGTAAACCATTTTTTGTGTAGAACATCTCAACAGTCTGTAATGTCGGAGCCAAAATACCCCATGAATTTTTATATCCATTAGATGCCTTTTGTTTTTGGAGTAGACTGATTCTGAAGAGCATACGTCCCTTCTTTACGAGTATCAACCATGATCACTTCTGGATTTGTGCCACCTACATTATCCATAAAAGTATAACGTACAGCACGTTGAGCTTTATTCACGGGCCCCGGTTTATTAGCCGAAGGAGTACCAGCATCATCATGTCCTACTTCATTATATAAACGATAACCGGCATTCTCCAAATCAGCAATTGCCTTACGTGTCACCGTCTCTGCAGTTTTCCACTTTTCTATGTCAACCGTCTGAGATATTAGAAAACGACCATCCAACGGACTTTTAAAGCCTGCAAAGAAATCAGAGTTGCCATTAAACAAAGGAGAAGCAGCATACAAATGTACTTTCGCACGTAAAGCTTCTGCCACATACTTCGTAAAACGCCCGTAATCATCTCCATCATGTTTCTCAGCTAGCCCTATTGTTTCCGCCTCAGTAATCTTTTCATCAATAAATTGAACTACTTCATCTACACTCGAACGCTCGGGAAGTTCTTCAATAGGGGTAAGCGGATCTATGTTCTCTCTCATAATTACCGAAGGACCATAGGCTCGGAAAGACAACCAATGATAATAAGCAATCAACAAGGTAGCTTCTGCTTTATAATACTGTAAATCATCCGGTTCTATGTCAGGTGTAAAATCCACCACACTCAAAAACTGATAACATTGATGCAAACCTGTCCAAATATTATCATAATATCCTTTTGTCAACTGTGGCGAACTCGGTGAATAATAACCACGCGGAAAAGTAACCCATTCACTTTTTTCGATCACATTAATAATCTCCGCCGCCGAATATTTATCAAGCGCTTCACTCACTCGCGGATCAGGCATTTTTGAATAACAAGAATACAAATAATTCTTTGCTGCCTGAGGATTCTGATAAGTGTTTTCCGGTGTATTACGCTCATCCGGAACAATATCCAAATAATTACATCCAGAAAGGAGTACTCCTCCCATTAATAATATAATTGCAAACTTTTTCATAGCTTTTTACTTAAAGGTGAATTGAATTCCAATATTAAATACTCTTTGAGTAGGATATTTCATACCACTACCACCACCCATTTCCGGGTCCCAATGCTTAAAAGGTGAGAAAGTCAAAAGATTCGAACCGTTCAAATAAGCACGGAACATCTTGAATGTATAGCCAATTTCTGCATTCTTCAACTTAAGAAAAGCACCATTCCGCAACCAATATGAAGAATTTACCGTATTATTAGCATTGGTATCACGAGTCAAGCGTGGATAAGCTGCATTCGGGTTCGGATTACTTTCACTCCAATAATCATCAGCGATAAACTTCATAACACCACGAGTAGCATTTTTCCCAAACGGATGAAAACCCGACATTAGAATAGAAGTGCGAGCTGCCCCTTGGAAGAAAAATGAAAAATCCCAATTCTTATATTTCATTGAAGGACCGAAACCATATACAATCTCAGGATCTTCCGGATAGCCCATATAAACACGGTCATTGGTATTAATAATCCCATCACAATTGCCATTTGCATCTGGTTGATCCACATATTTAATATCGCCCGGCTGAGGAATATACCCCAATGTTTGTTCGGCATGTGAATCAACATCAGCCTGGTCACGGAATAATCCATCCGCTACATAAACCAAATGCTGCCCTCTGGAATATCCTACACTGGACAAATTAGGATACAACTGGAACGGAGGTTCGTCACGCTCCAAAATCGTATTATGCGCATAAGTAAGTGTCCCCTTAAATGATAAAAAGAAATCTTTTGTTATCTGTTTATTGTAATCCAACGCTATATCAAATCCGACATTCTTCATCTTACCGCTATTCTCATAGATTTTCGTTTCACCAGTTCCTATGAAATCAGGAAGAGTATTTACTTTCTGCATATAGATCTTACTACGAATCTCTTTAAATACATCAAAATTCAAATTGACTTGATGAAATAACTGCATATCAAACCGACATTCAGTTTTTTCCCTACCTCCCAAGTTAAATTCGGATTATAATAACGGTTCCATACGGGACCCTGTAAATTAACATTCTGATTTACTCCCGTCGTATATTTCCATTTATCACTAGATAAAACAATATCTTCCAAATAAGCATAACGCTCATTGATACCATCATTACCATTGAAGGGAAAACCGAAACGATTGTTTTTCGCAAAAAATTCTCCGAACCATTATATCCAAAATTGACTTCAGCCAGATAACGGTCATCATAAGCATAAGACAGACGTGCGGCAATTCCTTTGTTTCCGACGTGGTAAAGAAGATAAGAGATTATCCGGTTTATTATTGTCTAACTGATCCTGATTATATAAAAGCATTGCATTGACATCATGTACGCCAAACTTTCTTTTATAGTCCAAATAGGCTTGAATAAATATTCTACGGTCACCTGTGGCAGCTCCCTCCGTATTTAAAGCCGTTTTTGTTCATTACCCACTCTACTTAATGTATATTCTCCCGTAGCTTCATTGTATTGATCAATCTCAAATTGATTATAACCAGCTTTACGTGTAGTTTCCGTCTTTGACCAGTTTTTAAAAAGAAGCCAATACATGGAGTTTTAATCCTTTAGTTACCATTTTTAAATCCTGGTCTAAACGAATATTTGCATTTACCGTACTGGTTGTTATAAATACCACCACTCATACCTCCCCAAAGCGTATAAATCTCTTTATCATTACGAGCCGGATATACAATAGGAAAATCAACGGGAGAAGCTTCTCTTGACATAGAAAATATTCCATCAACACCTGCTGAAGGCCCTTTCCAATCCCGTAAACTTACATTTAATCCCAATGATATTTTGGTAGTGTTTGTTGCTTTTATACTCAGATTATTAACAAAATCATAACGCATCACATTGATATTATTATTGTATGAGAAATAATCCTTACTCAATGACTTCAGATTACCAGCATCATGCTTCACCGATGCACTCATAAAATAGGTAACCGCCTTTTTACCTCCACGAATATTAAAATTAAAACGCTGCGCAAAAGCATTCTTATTAAACATTTCATTATACCAGTCTACATTCGGATAAACCAATGGATTCAACCCTTGTTCCGTAGCCCTGATTTTAGTATCATCATATAATCCGGTTGTGATGCCACGAGTTGTCAAGGCTTCATTATAAAGCTTCATATAGTCAACTCCTCCTACCATTTCGGGAACAGAAGTAAGTTGGGACATAGACGTTTCCAAGCGGAAATTAATTATCGGCTTTAAAAAGGTCCTGACCGGATTTAGTAGTGACAATCATCACACCATTTGCTCCGCGGGTTCCATACATAGCCGTAGCCGTAGCATCTTTCAAGATAGAAAAACTTTCAATGACTTCCGGATCCAAAGCATTCAAATCGCTCGAACTGATTTCTACCCCATCCAATACAATTAAAACGCCTGTAGCATCGCCGAAGGTCGATTTACCACGAATCCAAAAAAAAAATCGGCTCCATCAGCACCAGGCTGTCCGCTACGTTGTATAGCAATCACACCGGCCATACGTCCGGCAAAACTGGTACTTAAACTGGAAGAAGGAACTTTCAATTCGGCAGGGCGTACTTGCTGGATAGACCCAACCATTGTTTCTTTTTTTCTGTGTAGCACCAAATGCTGTAACTACAACTTCTTCTAGTGACTTCGTATCTTCTTTCAACTGAACAGTTATCGAAGAACGATCTCCTACTGAAATTTCCTGAGTCACATATCCTATATAAGATATGACAATTACGGAATTTTTATCGGTTACTTGTATCTGAAATAAGCCATCTAGATCTGTAATAACCCCCTGTTCCCGTATTTTTTAACTGAATGCTGGCACCAATAATCGGATTTCCTTGTTCGTCTTTCACAAGCCCCTGAAGCAAACGTTTTTCTGCGAAACGCTTTGCTCTGATACTTTTTTCTCTTTCAGAACTATCTGGCGTTCTTTCATTTCATATACAATATTAGCTTGCTCCGAGACCTTATCCAACAGTTGCTTAACAGTTGCATTTTTTAAACTCACACTGATTTGTGTTGACTGATTTATCACTTCCGGCAAAAAGAATACATATTGGCTATTCTTTTCCACATAAGAAATAACTTCTTTCAAAGTTACATTTTTTCAGCGATACCGTAAACGTTTTGGCCTGCCCATAAACCGGAGATTTAGCCTGCAAAGCAGCGACCAAAAAAAAAAAACAAATAGAAGGAGATACTTGCCGTTTTCCTAGCTACAGAATCCTCCTTAGCCATAAAGTTAATCATAGAATTAAATGTTTAAGAATGTTACATCGGTAATTGTGTATTAAGCCCCTTTCTGCATCGAATGATATTTGCGGTATCATCAACGAATAGGGAAAAACATAAAAAATCATGGTCCCATAGTGTTTCTCATTTATAAGTTCATAAATATTAGTTATTTTTCTCGTTCATTCTATTGATAAGACGAACAGGTTCTTTATTACTCCTCAATTTATCAGAAAAAAAAATGTGCAAAAGATTTTTTTAGTGAAATTGCCCCTCAACCAAAACGATCTGACGCAATTTAGCTACCGAGCGTCCTACCAGATTCATACACGAATGAAGACATCTCAAACATATCTGCTAGTTCATCCCACGAAAATTCTTGAACAAATCGAAAATATATGGCATTTCTTTGTTTGGAAGACAGTTGCTGAAAACCCTTTTTCAATAATTGGACCTTCTTTAGGTCAGAATCATTTGTCTCAAAAATCTGCATCAAGCCTGTGTCGTCGATAGGAATATCAACGTACTCATCCAATGGCAAGCTACGGTTACGGGCAGCTTTGGAGGAATCTAACAGAGCATTTAATAAAGTACGATATAGATAAGACTTCACATAAGATAAGGTAGGAAGAGAAGAATGACTTTACGTATATTTTAACAAACATATCCTGCAAACAATCTTTAATTGTTTCTTCATCAAAGTTCAGACGAAGAGCATACCCAAACAAAGAAGAATAATAACGATGATATAGTTCCTCAAAAGCAACTTTATCACCTTTAAGTATTCGTGTCCATAGCTCGATATCCGTCATGTGTCTTTTAAATAGCTTGCAATTAATGATAAGGTTTACAAATGTAGCTTTTTTCTATCAACTAGCGCATTCTTCCTTAGTCTTTTATAAAAAAACTTAAAGTTACCCACCCTCTGTCTTTTTTATTACAATCCGCATTGCAAGTTAATAGATTATCCATAAATTTGTATTATTAAGGATTTTAATCATCGGTTATTGGTTATTATCCCTTTTTCAATTCGGATGGTATTTGCGGTACCATCCGTTTTTATTGCTGTCGCTTCGGACTTATATAATAGGTTCCATCAATTATCTGACAATCAATCGGCACCACTACCGAAATCATTCTAACCAGTTCGGACAAGGGTAAACGTAAATCAACTTTCCATATCTACAATTTCAGTTTGTATAGCGGGTGCTACAACAATGGGGATATCATTAGAAACGGTTCAGCCTCTCGAACACACTCATCAATGGTTCGTTGTGCAAGATAAGCAAACCATTAATCCAAGCCGTATAGCGCTTAATCCGGCTAGTAATGTCCTTCACTTACAACAACCAGGTTATCAGGGCTTCATCAAAACTTCTTTTGATATTTGTCGCTAAGCCTCACAGAGCCTTCCACCAAAAACTACTTCTGACTGTTTTTCCCACCAACAGTATGTTCTCCTGTTCATTTTGAATCTTTCCATTAGAAGAATAAACAATACCGACTGTGTCCTTGTTCATCTGTACTTTCCGCTTGTCTGGTGCCACTGTATTTTGACCACTTGCTTCTGCTACATTTCCAGCCAACTGGCCTACATAGGTATCTAAAGTCCAACTGTTATCCAGAAAGCCTCTCCTTTACCTATCATCACATATGCCAACAACAAACGTTTGTGCCACTGATACAGGTATTAAAAATTCATATATTCTCTCGTTCTGCGTTTTCTTCTCCTGTTGTCTTATTTCTATTACTATGACGAATAGACAATTGATTACTCCTCACTTTTACTACATTTTTCACCTTCTTCATATCACTCAATACTAAAAGATATACCTTTTTTTAAAAAGGGACATTCAAATTATAAAAGAGCTGTATTTAGCTATCAGCTTATAAGGGGAAAAAAAGAAAAAATGAAGGCATTTGCTAATACAAGAAATACGTATTTCCAACACTAAACGACTTTATCGATCAGTATGATTCACATCTAGATATTTGGCTACTAATAAACACTATTTGGATATATAAACTACACTATCATAAAAAATCTCAATAACTCATTCTCTTTTTTGTTAAAACTGAGGAGTAGCTTAATACACAATCGTCTGGCAATAAAGACAGCTTAAATAGTTCAATTCAAGCCAAATAACTGAACTTTAAAAGGAAATTGCGAACGAATAAATTGTGTATTAAACAAAACCATAAACCATGATAAACAAATATCTATTATCATCCTTAGTCTGTATTTTATTTTATACAGCACAAAGCACATCCTTCATGATGCCCCAATATAATATAATCAGCTTATAACAAGCAGGCTGCAGGCCAAGACATTCAGGATGATATACTATCTCTTACCGGACAGTAAAGTTGCTGAAGTTGGATCCGGACAGTATCGGTGAAAAGCACAACTATTTCAACCCGGTCATACAACCATGCCGATTCAGCTACCCGGAAAATACATAGGTCCGGCCTGGTATACACGTGAGCTGTCATTCCTCACCTGGCAGGAAAAGAAATAACACTTTATCTGAACGTGTGCTGTGGGAGTCAAAAAGTCTGGATTGACGGACGTTTATTGATACACAGGAAGGATTAGGAACTCCATTATCATCGCCCAGGAGCTTTAAATCCCGGAAAACATCGAATAACTTAATCCGTATCAACGACATGATATACAATATAGGTGATAAGGGCCATTCATACGGAGAACGGATCAAAGTGTATCCCCATGCATGACAATCAGCAGATGATGCAAAATCATTCAAATAAGACATTGAAGGAGGGTTTCCTATACATTGAAAGAAATTGGAAGCAAAAGAAAATATACGCATACAAAAGAAATAAAAGGAGAAAAAGAATACAACATCACCGGGGAAGCATTGAATATCCGGCAAGCCATTGAAACACTGGAACCCTACACCCAAACCTATACCAGTTGGAGAATATGTATCACGCAAAAGGACAATCAACTTAAAACGGTTGATTTCGGATTTCGTAATGTTACTGCTTCCCCGATCAAAGATTCTTAATCAACAAATCGACCCGTATTCATGCGAGAATCTGGATTGCCTCCATTTTCCCTACCGGTTATCCTCTTGCGATTATCTTCGTGAATGGAACCTGGCTTTCTCGTATTTAAGCAAAATCATACGGACTCAATCATAAAAAGTTTCACTCGCGGTGTCCTCCCCGAGGCAGCTTTTTACGGCAGCCGACCGGATTGGTATTTATATTCAGGCAGAAGCACAGGACACCGGGTGGATGTCCAGTTGTAAGAAAAGAGCGCCCTGAAATGACCACACGCGGACTGTTGGAACGAGATAGATAAATATACCGGTGTATTGGAAGCCAGAAATCTTGAAAGCTTACGCCAACAAGCCGTAAAAAATCATATAGAACACCAGGACAGAAAATTCCATGAAGCCAGTGGAGCATTACAAACAATCTTATATAAAGGTTTGATTGAAAATTTACTGCGTACCCCCCTCATGTGCCGGATTCCAAATGTTAAGTATGACTGATTATTCGGGACAGGGAGAAGCTTTAGTCGGTTGGTTAGATTCATTTTGGGATTCCAAAGGAATCATCACGCCCGAACAATTCCGATGTTATTCCAACGACATTGTCCCTCTGGCACGTTTCCACAAATATACCTGGCAAACGGACGAGACGTTCAAAGCTCAAACCAAGTGGCAAACTACAGTGATACAACTCTAATTACACCTACGATATGGACTTTAACCGATGAAACAGGCAAACTGCAACAGCAAGGCAGCAGAGAAGTGCCGGCTATCATCCGGAAAAGTAAATCAGGTAGATTCTTTATCTATCGATCTCTCGAGTACATCACCGGGAAAATATTACCTCGATGTCACCATTAGCGGCACACCTTATCACAACCGTTGGACCCTCTTTACTTCACACCTTTGTTCTATTGGTCTACTTCTTTCTTTCCCGGTCAAGCAACACCACTGGAACATGGATGGGACAAACTCACCCACCATTCTCGCAATTTCCAGCCGACAATTTATACTGACTGGCAATGGAAAGAAATAACACAAGGCCGTTCGTTTTATCATCAAAACACCCTCAATTCCACCCCATTGTACAACCGGTAAGCGACTTCCATATCAACGACAAACTAGCTTCTATCTTCGAAATTAAAGTGAGCAAAAGGCAAATTATTAGTCTGCGGTTACAACCTGAATTTGGATTCACCGGTAGCACGACAACTAAAATACAGCTTATTACATTATATGGCACAATCAACTTCAATCCTTTCTTATTCAATAGAAATTGATACACTGAAGAAGATGTTGCATATACTCCTAAAAGCAATGGTTTCCGTTCTAAAGGATTTGAAAACTCAATTCTTTATATATCATGCGGGAAGCAAAATGAAGAATTCGAGTTCTGCTCCTTGGACAGCCACGCTCGACCATACTGAAATACAAGACGAACGTTGTAAATACAAAGTTACTTGTGATAATATCTGGAAAAGATGAAAAAGGGACAGCCTGGACAGGCAAAAAATATGACAATTGAAATACAAACTCGGAAGGTATTATTGGAGACTTATATGTAAAAATTTGAAGACTGGAATCACCAAAATAGAGCAGGACTCTTTATCAATCAGAAAGGACGAGAGTCCATTTTAGAAAATCAGAAAGGAAAAGAACGGTGGGTGAAACTATTCATTATGAGAGAAGATACAAATGACGGAAAAAATAGTTCTCAAAACCCATACAGAAACAAGGAGGTAACCTAATGATTAGCCAAATAGCATTCATAAACAATAAGTAGTCAATACTCTTACACCAAAGATTTCCAATAAAGGGCTCACTTAATTGAACTGCACCCCAAAGTTAGACACAAAACTTTTGGGA
>VOFI01003039.1_pt1 | contig 16549 bp, 28 predicted proteins | sample 5384131 | NCBI WGS metagenome assembly VOFI01 (sample SAMN12384728, study PRJNA508395) | human gut metagenome | isolation source: healthy gut H | host: Homo sapiens
TAATGCGACAAACTTTGATGAAGATATTTTAAAAAGAAATATAAGCGTGGTTATTTTATTGAATGGCGTATTGCCGATAAGCATAAGGCTGAAAGATTTGAAAGTTTTGATTATGTGGTGGACACAAACAAATCAAACGATCCAAAGATGATTTCAAGTGATACTTTTAAAGAAAGTTTAAGTCTACTTGCTCAAAAACCATTTCGTACAGTACCATACTTTGATCCAGGCGTATGGGGTGGTCAATGGATGAAGGAAGTTTGTAACTTAGACAAGAATCAGTCCAATTATGCATGGAGCTTTGATGGTGTGCCAGAAGAAAACAGCATTCTATTTGACTATGATGGAGTTACATTTGAACTTCCAGCTATGGATTTAGTGTTGTATCAACCAAAAGAATTATTGGGAGAACAAGTCTATGCTCGTTTTGGGGCAGAATTTCCAATTCGCTTTGACTTTCTAGATACGATGGAAGGACAAAACTTGTCTTTACAAGTACATCCATTAACGGAATATATTAAAAAAGAATTTTGGTATGAGTTATACACAAGATGAGAGTTATTATATTCTAGATGCCAAAGAAGATGCACATGTGTATTTAGGTCTAAAAGAAGATATTCAACCCAATGAAATGATTTCTGATTTAGAGTCTGCGCAACGTGGTGAAATTGTATTTGACGCGGATAAATATATCAATAAGTTTCCGGCAAAGAAACATGATCATTTCTTAATTCCAGCAGGAACTTGTCATTGTTCAGGAAAGAATGCGATGGTATTAGAAATTAGTGCTACACCTTATATCTTCACATTTAAATTGTGGGACTGGCAAAGACTAGGCTTAGATGGACTTCCTCGACCTATTAATATTGAACATGGAAAACATGTCATTCAATGGGATCGTACGACAAAATGGGTCAAAAGAAAACTTGGTCAATGCGACTTATGAAGTAAAAAAGAAGATGGAAATGATTGTAAGATCGAACATACGGGACTTCATGAATTAGAATTTATTGAAACAAGAAGATATACAATCAACAATGATTCATTCCATAAAACACATGGTACAGTGAATATGTTGAATTTAATTGATGGAAAGAGTGCCATTATTGAAGGTGACTTTGAACCATTCATTGTGCATTATGCAGAAACCTTCATTATTCCTGCAAGTATCAAGGAATATACAATCAAGCCTTTATGGTTGTGATGAAATTAAAGTATTAAAGGCATATGTAAGAAACTAAAGTAATGGACATTTTTTGGCCTAAAGAAAAACCTGAGAGTTTATGATCTCTCAGGTTTTCTTAGCCTTTTAAGGCATCTAATTCTTCTTGAGTTAAAGCTCTAAATTCACCTAATGGTAAATCATTTAGTTTTAAAGGACCAAACTCAATACGTTGGAGATAGGTAACAGTGCAGTTTGCCTTTTCAAACATTCTTTTGACTTGATGGAATTTTCCTTCATGAATCGTTAGATAGGCTTTATTTGTATCTAAAATTTCTAGTTTTGAAGGGGCTGAAGTAAATTCCTCAAATTCCATAGGCTGATTAAAGAAGTCTACGGCATTTTCTGGTAAAGTTCCATCAAATTCAACATAATATTTTTTATCTACATGTTTTTTGGTGATAATACTTCATGCGTTAATTTACCATCGTTGCTGATGAGTAATAATCCTTCTGTATCTATATCCAATCTTCCAACTGGATACAAATCGTGTCTTTGGCTTTGGACAAGTTCCATGACTGTAGGATAGAGCATATCTTCTGTGGCGCTCACATAGCCTTGAGGCTTATTTAAAATATAGTATTCGTATTCTACATAGCTTACAGGTTCATCATCCACACAAACACGATCATCTTCTTTTACGTTATAGTCTGCCTTTTTTATGGTTTCATCATTAATGGTAACCCAGCCGTTTTTAATTAATTTTTTTACATCGTTTCTTGTGCCAAATCCCATATGTGATAAATATTTGTCAAGTCTCATTGATAACGCCATCCTTTCGCATATTTATTTTTTTTAATGAGCCTTTAGAAAGTTTTCGCAAATCCTAAAGGGAAGTTATTTACGCAAACAAGTGTCCATCCAGATGTTTTTTTGTCTAAATCTTTCACATCTAGAGTTTCACCTTTTAAGTATTTAATAACACGCTCATCTTCAATGGAGAAGTTTAATACATTTTTAAATTGTTCAGGACAAAGGGCAAGGGCAAGGCTTTGACTTGGCTCAAAATGTTTACCTTTGAGTTGACCTAATAATAAGCCAGATCTTAAGACGCGATAGCCTTTATAAGCTTGAAAATCACTGTTTAACCAGATGACCTTGTCCTTTTTGATTTTAATGGCTCCCTTTATTTAATTTAACCAATCGTAAAAAATCAGTAACACAATCATCAAGCCTATCGCTTGGCTCCAGTCTTATTTTTTTATGTTTTGTTTCTCCGTCTTTGACAAGTAAAGCTACAAAGTGACCTTCTCCCTTGATTTTATGATAAACGAACACATTCCTTCATGTTTACACCTGGCATCATACCATCAATTTTATTAATAGGAACAAGATGTAAGTCTGGATGTTTGTCTAATACATCTTGAATAACTTCTTCATTTTCGTGAATCGAAAAAGTACAAGTGGAATAGACAATGGATCCACCTGGCTTTAACATGGATACAGCAGCATTTAAAATGTTTTTTTGAATAGGCGGATAGAACGTATCGTCTTTTTCAATCCAGCTTTTGATTAAGTCCGGCTCTTTTCGAAACATGCCTTCACCACTACATGGGGCATCCACTAGAATCTTATCAAATGTTTCTGGATAATGTTGTTCCATGTTTGTCAAATCTTCACTGGTAACCCAAGCATTGTCACAACCAAATAGTTCGATGTTCTTTAAGAGTCCTTGGCATCTTGAAGAACTTATATCATTTGAAATTAAAAGTCCATTATGATTGAGCTTTGTCGCAAGCTTTGTGCTCTTTCCACCAGGAGAAATCTGAATAGAAGTCGTAGAAGAGGTCAACATTTTTAAATATATCGATTTCTCACAGAATAACGCTCATGGATATGATGCAATCCAAATGTTCGAAGCAGTCATTCTTGCATTTGCGATAAACGGTTATGCTTCTCTTCGTGATTTAGAAAAATTATGTAAATATGACATTCGCTTTAAATTCATTATGAACGGTTCAACACCTTCTCATATGGCTTTTGAAAGGTTTATCAAAGATAAGCTTGCTATGCCTATCGAAGATATATTTGTGGATATCAACAAGTATATTGAAGCTCATGATGTCATAGATACAGAAGTATTATATATTGATGGAACCAAATTTGAGGCCAATGCCAATAAGATGACTTTTGTATGGATGAAAGCTACAAAGAAATTCAGAGAAAAGCGTTGGATCAAAGTTATGGACAGGCTTTCTGCATTTAATAAATATTGTTCAAAAAACAATTTGAATATTCGTTTTTCAATTGTAAGAGAGATCAATTTCGATTACTTGTTTGAAGTAGTTTCTGTAATAGAACAGCTGATGGCGAAGAATTCAATCCAAGTTGTGCATGGTAAAGGTAAAAAGAAGCATGAACTGCAAAGGTATCAGGAAGCATTTAAAGAAGATGCGTTGAAGATGTTTAAATACACCATATATTCTGATATTGCAGGAGATCGAAACAGTTTTTCGAAGACGGATCCAGATGCAACGTTCATGCACATGAAATACGATTACTATAATCATACCAATGTATTCAAGCCTGGATATAATGTACAGGTTGGAAGCAGTGACGGATATATACGACATGTATATGTATCAAGTGACGCCAATGATCTTAGAACATATATTCCATTTATGGAAGGCTATCATATGGCGTATGGAAGCTATCCATATGCCACACCTGCTGATGCCGGATACGGAAGTTTTGACAACTATAAATATGACAAGGAACATGGAATTCAATTGTATATGAAATACAGTGGAATGCGTAAAGAAGCTGAAAAGAAAACGACTAAGAATCAGTTTACCCGAGCACAGATGAATCCAAATGAAGAGGATAAGATCATTTGTCCAGCGAACCATGAATTTACATTGGTAGATACACGAATAGAACGACGAGGCGTGTATCCACGAGAAATCGAAATGTATCAGAATGAACATTGTGAAGGATGTCCGTTCAAATCAAAATGCACAAAATCAAAAAAGGGCCGAACGATACAAAGGTGCCGAGAGCTTGAATCCTACAAAAAAGAAGTCAAAGAAAATCTTTCGACTGAACAAGGTAAAAAGTATATGATACAACGAAGTATCTGGAGTGAAGGAATCTTTGGACAGATCAAAGAAGACAATCATTATGACAAATTACGTCGTCGCGGTATATCTGGTGTAAAACTGGAGATACTACTCGTATGTATCGGTCATAATCTAAGAAGATATCACACTCGAAAACTAGAATTCCAGAAAAATAACAAAATAAACTAAGGTCCTAAGAGTAAAAAAAATAATGAAAATAGATATCTTTTTTTAGTGCGCCCAAAAAGGCAGTAAGGTTAGATGTGTATTTTCATTTTTTATTTATGTAAAAGCTAATCAAAAACATCATGTTTTTTACAGATATCCATAAATTTCTGGATTTCTTTTTTTCCATACTCTTCCTGTTGGATTGTGTGGGGAACAGAAAATCGCAAAATGGCATATTATGTTTGATAATCTTCCTTTAAACAAAATGCAGTCAATTATTGTTTAACACATCCAGAACTAAGTCGTAAAGAATGTGCTAAAAATTTAGGTATTGGGAGATAGTACTTTATACAGATGGAAGCAAGAAGCTAAAGCCAATAACAACCAGGCAACATTTAAAGGTTCAGGGAATCTAACAGAGGCTGAGCTTGAAAACAGACGTTTAAAACGTGAATTAAAGGATACGCAAGATGCTCTTGAAATTCTAAAAAAGCCATCAGCATTCTGGGAGAATAACACAAGTTCTGTACTGTCTTTTTTCGGAATTTGAAATATTGAACGATATCATGTATAATGCTCGCATGACAGATAGTACTTCAACTTTAAAAAAGATTGTCGACTTATTGATTGACATCATCTATAAGACACATACCTATTTCTTGAGTATGAATGACTCATTATTATTGGCTTGTTGGGTATCGGAATGCTTCTTGTGATTTATCCACTATTTAAGTGGATGGCTAAAAAGAACTTAACTGTTTTAATTAGTTGGTTCTACGTATTTACTGTACTTGTAGTTATTACGTTTGCGATTGAAATAGGCCAATGGTATTCGCATACAGGCGAAATTGACTTCAACGATATTTTGGCAGGTTTGGTCGGCTATTTTGCGATGTCCTTTATATTCCTGCTTGTGGTTGCGATTATCGAATTAATAAAATCGATTTTTAAGAAGAAATAATCAAAAGTTATTTCTTCTTTTTGATTCCATTTGTGGGATGATTAAATCAGAAAGAAGGAATGCCTATGCGCACACGATTTTATAATGCACGTATACTGACAATGAAGGATTTTGATGTTTTTTCAGGGGAAGTCTGGATAGAAGATAATAAGATTATATATGTAGGAAAAGTGAAAACTTCTACTTTTTGTTTTGACCGAGAAATAGATGTACACCAGAATCTAATTATGCCAGGATTTATTAATGCGCATACTCATTCTGGAATGACTTTTTTAAGATCAATGGCCGATGATATGCCTTTGCAGCAATGGCTAAAGGAAAGGGTATTTCCGATTGAGGAAAAACTAACACAAGAAGATATTTATTTCTTTTCAAAACTTGCGATATTAGAATATCTAACGAGTGGAATCACTACAAATTTTGACATGTATTTAAATCCTGAAGCAATTGTACATGCAAGTCTTGATATGAATTATCGAACGGTATTATGTGGTGCGGTTAATGATTTTTGTCTATCTGTAGAAGATGTAGAACGCTGCTTCAATGCATACAATCAAAAAAATAGTTTGATTTCTTATATACTAGGTTTTAGTCATGAATATACCAATTCAAAAGAAAAAATTCAACAAGTTGCAGCCTTATCTCATAAATATAAAGCGCCAGTTTATACACATTTAAGTGAAACAGAATATGAAGTTAATACATGCAAAGAAAAGACGGGACGCAGCCCTATTGAATACTTGTGTGATCTAGGTGTATATGACTATGGTGGAGGTGCATTTCATTGCGTACATATGAGCACGCATGATTTAGATTTATTCGCCAAAAAACATTTGAATGTCATCACAAATCCAGCATCCAATCTAAAACTAGCTAGTGGCATAGCTCCAATCCAATCGATGCTTCAACGAAATATCAATGTATGTTTAGGAACGGATGGTGCGGCAAGTAATAATTGTCTAGATATGTTTAGAGAGATGTTTTTAGTGACAGGACTAGCTAAATATAAAAAGAGAAGGATGCTTCTGCAGTCGATGCTTACGAAGTGTTGAAAATGGCGACAGTGAATGCTGCGAAAGCTTTACATTTAAATTGTGGTGTCTTAGAAGTTGGAAAGTTGGCAGATTTAATTATTTTAGATCTACATCAACCGAATATGCAGCCAATTAACAATATCGCAAAAATATTGTATACAGTGGATCTAAATTCAATGTAAAATGTACTATGGTCAATGGTAAAATTCTATATGAAGATGGACACTTTCATGTGGGATTTGAGATTGAGGCACTATATGATGAAGTACAAAAAAAGGGTAGAGAGGTTAATGCGATGAATATACAGATTTTTGGGAAAAACAAATGCTTTGATACAAAGAAAGCACAACGCTATTTTAAAGAAAGAAATATTAAGTTTCAGTTTATTAATTTAGACGAAAAAGAAATGAGTAAGAAAGAATTTGAGAGTGTGCTTAGACAAGTTGGCATTGATTCCATGATTGATCCAAAGGCTAAGGATAAAGAATTATTGACAATGTTGAATTACTTGTCGAATAAAGAAGATAAAGTGTATCTCAATCAGCACATATTAAAAACGCCAATCGTGCGTAACGGCAAATTGGCGACAGTAGGCTACGAACCAAATGTTTGGAAAACATGGGATTAGTCTTTTGTATAAGAAACAATCTTTTTCATGAGAATAAATCACACCGATGGCTTGAAGAAAGGAGTATATAATGGTACTTCCTACAAACTTCATGCCTCTTTTTTTGAATCTGAAAGAGTCGATGTAGTTTTTCCTGTTTCATAGATAATCTTTCCATGTGTAAAAGTACATCAATAATTATAAAAAGTTTGATACTCTTCTTGAATGGATTTAAAAATCTTCGCATTTGAAATACTTGCTTTGATCTTTAATTTGTTACGAATGATATTAGGATTGTTTCTTAATTGTTCTATTTTTTCTTCATCAAATTCAATCACTTTATCAATGTCAAAATCTTCATAAGCCTCTTTAAAAGCTTCTCTTTTATTTAGAACACACTGCCAACTAAGACCTGCCTGAAAAGATTCAAGGATCAACATTTCAAATAGATATTTTTCATCTATATTCAGTTTTTCCCCATTCATAATCATGATATTCAATATATTTTGGATTGTTTAGATTACACCACGTACACCGTTTCATAATTTCATTTTAAAGTAGATAAAATGTGAACTCAATGATAAAATTGAATCAGTTGGTTATTCTCACTTGAGAATAACGGGAAGGATTTTATGCAAGATTCATTTGGTCGAAATATAAATTATATGCGAATCTCATTAACTGACAGATGTAACTATGCTTGTTACTACTGCAAGCCAGACATTTCAAAACATCTTTGTCATTCAGATATATTGACGTATGAACAACTTTTAGATATTTGTAGATGTGCCATTACTTTAGGAATCACTCGATTTAAAATCACGGGTGGAGAACCCACACTTCGTAAAGGCTATATTGATTTTATTCGCAGGTTAAAAGAATTGGATGGAGTTGAACAAGTAACTCTCACAACCAATGGAAGTTTATTTTCTTTTACAGATTTAGATGAACTAAAAAAAATAGGGCTTGATTGTATTAACTTTTCAATTGACACACTCGATGAATCTGAATATTTGAAGATATGTAAAAAGAACAATTTGAAGAAGGTTCTTTCAAATCTAGAATATGCCTATCAGATTGGAATCCCTGTGAAAGTGAATTGTGTTGTGGACAATCTATTTTCGCTTTCTCGATTTGAATCTATGTTAGAACTCATCAAAGATAAAAGATTGCGTTGCGATACATTGAATTGATGCCACTAAAATATAGTGATCGAAACTCCAAAATGAATGAACTGATTGAATATGTACAAAAGAATTATACATTAAATGCATATAATAATAAGCTTGGCAATGGACCAGCTCATTATTATACAATACCAGAGTTTCAGGGATATATTGGTTTTATTGAAGCGTTACATAATAAATTTTGTGGTCAATGCAATCGCGTGCGCTTAAGTAGTGTAGGACGATTGAAATTATGTTTATTCCATAGTGATGGAGTGGATTTAAAACCTTATCTAAATGATTTGGAAGAACTAGAAAAAGTGATGAAAGAGTGGATATTCAAGAAGCCTAAGGAACATAATTTTGAAGAAGAACATTCGTCGACGGTGATGAATGAAATTGGAGGTTAAAATGGAATTAACACATTTTGATGAACATGGAAATGCATGCATGGTGGATGTAAGTGAAAAGGATGTTACTTCAAGAAGTGCTTGTGCGGTTGGAAGTATATTGGTAAATGAAGAAATTCTAAATAAAATTGAGCAGAGCGACATGAAAAAAAAGGAGATGTATTAGGTGTAGCTCGTATTGCCGGAATTATGGGTGTAAAAAAGACGAGTGAGTTAATTCCTTTATGTCATCCTTTAATGATCAATAAGGTGAATATTGATTTTGATGTTGATAGAGCAAATTGTTTGATCTATGCCTACTGTACCGTGAAGTGTAATGGAAAAACGGGTGTAGAAATGGAAGCTTTGACAGGTGTAAACGTTTGTCTTCTGACAATTTATGACATGTGTAAAGCTGTAAGTAAAGATATGGAAATCAAAAATGTACATTTGGTTTCTAAATCAGGTGGAAAAAGTGGAGATTTTGTATGGAAGGAATAATTATATTGATATTATTGAGAATCATGGATTAGAAAAATGATGCGCATGCGGGTAAATGGCATCGCCAAGTTTCTTTATTATCGTATGAAATGCGTGAAGAATTTAAGGCTAAAGGAGCTGATGTAGAGGATGGTGCCTTTGGCGAGAACTTACTTGTATCAGGTATTGAATTCACAAGTTATCCAGTAGGAACACAATTTAAGATTGGGGATGTATTACTAGAACTGACGCAAATAGGCAAAAGCTGTCATTCGCACTGTGCAATCTATCATCAAGTTGGTCAATGTATTATGCCTCATCTAGGTGTATTTACGCGTGTAATACATGGTGGGCATATTTGCGTTGGAGATACCGTTGAAGTCATTGAAAATAAAGATTCTAGAATGCGTGTAGCCGTATTGACATTAAGTGATAAGGCAAGTACTGGACAAAGAAAAGATGAGAGTGGTCCATTAATTGAAAAGATCATGACAGAACATGGATACAATGTGACAAGTGTGACAGTGATTGCGGATGATGAAAATGAAATTGTTTCGCAACTCATCAATTTAAGTGATCGTTGCCAAAATGATTTAATTCTTACAACCGGAGGTACCGGACTTAGTATTCGTGATGTGACGCCAGAAGCCACAATGAAAGTTATGACAAGAAATGTTCCAGGTATTAGTGAAGCATTGCGCTATGAATCGATGAAATATACAAATAAGGCCATGTTGTCTCGTGGTGCAAGTGTATTAAGAAATCAGACTTTGATTATTAACTTGCCAGGAAGTCCTAAGGCAGTAAAGGAAAGTCTAGATATTATTTTAGGACCATTAAAACATGGCTTAGAAATTATGAAGGGTGAAGCGAGTGAGTGCGCAAGGAAGTAATTTAGATTTAACTCCAATCTGGATATCTTTAAAAACGGCAAGTATCACAATTGTGATCACATTTATTCTTGGTTTACTAGCGGCATGGTGGATTTATTCAAGAAAGAGCGAAGCTTTGAAAATGGTCTTTGATGGAATCTTTACTTTGCCTATGGTTTTACCACCTACAGTAGCTGAATTTTTCTTGTTGATGATCTTTGGCGTAAATCAACCTATAGGAAAATTTTTTATGAGTGCATTTGGCATTCGCATCGCATTTAGCTTTAGTGCGACTGTGATCGCAGCGGTGGTTATTTCATTTCCACTCATGTATCGAAATGCCAGGGGTGCCTTTGATCAAGTGGATACGGATTTAGTGTATGCCGCAAGAACTTTAGGAATGAGCGAATGGAACATCTTCTTGAAAGTGTTGATTCCCAATGCTTTACCAGGAATTATTAGTGGTGGTGTCCTTGCGTTTGCGCGTGGCTTAGGTGAGTTTGGTGCAACGGCGATGCTTGCAGGAAACATCATTGGAAAGACAAGAACACTTCCTGTAGCTGTATATAGTGAAGTGATGAGTGGAGATATGGAATCAGCTGCCTTTTATGTGTGGGTGATCATTGGCATTTGTTTTACAGTTGTGATTTGATCGTGTTTTATTTGATTCAGAAAAGAAAATAAATGTACCGATTCAAAAACGAAATGTGGGCTATATGTTTCAAAGCTATGCTCTATTTCCCAATATGGATGTATATGAAAATATTAGTGTGGGATTAAGGGCTAGAAAAGTAAATGATGTGGATATTGTGGTCAGGAAAGTGATGAAACAATTTCAAATTAGTGAAGCAGAAATTGGTTTAGTTTACGCGACAGATGCTGCAAGTAGTGATAAAGTAGAGGTAGTGGCAGAGTGCGATAATTCATTATTAGCTACACCAGTACTATATCCAGTTGGTCATATATCTAGTACAAAGCATAAAGATGAAGCCAATTCATTGATTGAATTCTTAAAGAGCGATAAAGCTTTAAAAGTATTCAAAAAATACGGATTTAAAAAAGGAGAATAAGATGAAATTAATCAAGACACAGGATGCCGTAGGGCATGTACTTTGTCATGATATAACGCAGATCATTAAGGGTGTCACAAAAGATGCCCTTTTTCGTAAGGGTCATATTGTGACAGAAGAAGATATTCCTTTATTGTTGTCAGTTGGAAAAGAACATTTATATGTTTGGGGAAAATGACGAGAGCATGATGCATGAAAATGATGCGGCTATGGTTTTACTAGATATGTGTAAAAAAATGAACACATGTCGTATGGTGAGATCAAAGAAGGAAAAATCGAATTAAAAAGTGAGATTCACGGGTTGTTGAAAGTAGATCGTAAGGCTTTGTTTACAGCAAATTCATTTGGACAGATGATGATCGCAACAAGACATGGAAACACAGTAGTAAATCCGGGTGATAAACTTGCGGGTATGCGTATTATTCCTTTGGTGATTAAAAAGGAAAAGATGGATAAAGTTAGATCACTCATCACATCTCCTATTCTTGAAATTAAGCCGTTTGTATTAAAGAAAGCGGCTGTGATCACAACAGGAAGTGAAGTGTATAAAGGAAGAATTCAAGATACATTTACACCAGTTATTCAAGATAAATTGGCTGAGTTTGGTTGTGAAATGGTGTATCATGCGATTTGTGATGATGACGATAAAATGGTGACAGAAAAAATCAATGAAGCATTGACACAAGGGGTAGATATTGTACTTTGTACAGGTGGAATGAGTGTGGATCCAGATGATCGAACGCCACTCGCAATCAAGAACACAGGTGCCAATATAATTAGCTATGGTTCTCCAGTTCTTCCTGGTGCTATGTTTTTTACTTTCTTATAAAGGAGAAGTCCCAATTGTTGGTCTTCCCGGATGTGTTATGTATGCCAAAAGAACGGTATTTGATTTAGTACTTTGTCGTTTACTTGCCAAGGATGTAGTGACATATGAAGAATTGTGTGATTTAGGTGAAGGTGGATTGTGCTTAGGATGTGATATTTGCACATATCCAAATTGTGGATTTGGAAAATGAGATATAAACTAAAAATTCAAATTGGTAATAATGAACCAAATTTTGGCAAGGGCGTTGTAGAACTATTGGAATTATGCGATAAGTATGGTTCTCTATCAAAGGCTTATAAAGAAATGGGAATGTCAAATTCAAAGGCTTGGAAAATCATCAAAAGAGCTCAAGAAGATTTGGGTTATGAACTGGTTCATACGACGAGTGGTGGAAGTCTTGGTGGAGGCTCGCAATTGACTTTAGAAGGAAAAAAATTGGTACGTAAATATAAATTGTTTCAAGAAAAAATAGAAATGTATTCCGAACAAGTGTTTAAGGAAATATTTGAAAATGAATAAAGAGGAAGTATTGATTATTACTTTTAAAAGTATTCAAGATGTTCTAGATTTGGAGTCTAAGACAAAAACGGGCGTATGATACCTGTTCCAAGTTGTGTTAAGGCAGGATGTGGCATGTGTTTTATGTCGAAGGATCTAGATGAGGAAAAGTGGAAACTCTTTTTAGAAGAACAAAATGTTTTGTATGAGGATATAGTAAGGGTGAATTTTTGATGAATGACAAAATATATTGTAAGAGTGGTGGATGTAGTGCTAAATTGGGCGCAAAGAAATTGAGTCATATTCTAGAAAAAATTGATTCTTATAAAGACAGTAATGTTTTGATTGGATTTGATTCAAGGGATGATGCGGCAGTTTATCAAATCGATGAGAATCATGCGCTTGTATCTACTTTGGATTTCTTTCCACCTATGGTAGAAGATCCATATTTGTATGGTCAGATTGCAGCAACAAATGCACTCAGTGATATTTATGCGATGAATGGTACGCCTAAAACAGCTTTAAATATTGTGTGTTTTCCAGACAATGAGGATTTGAATATTTTAGGTAAAATCATTGAAGGAGGAAATTCTAAGCTGGTTGAAGCTGAGTGTGCACTAGCTGGAGGGCATTCCATTCGTGATGATTCAATTAAATATGGTTTGAGTGTAACTGGTTTGGTAAATCCAAAAGACGTAAAAAAAATAATGGCACACAATGTGGGGATGTCTTGATTAAAACAAGATGTTTTGCCAGATGAAATGATTTTCTATAATGAGGGTGTAAAAATCACAACGACGAAGAGTGAAACTTTAGAAGATTTAAAATATTTAGCGGATAATGGAGTAGAAATTGTAAGTTGTGGAACTTGCTTTAAAAGAGGATTTTTCCATTTGTGGAAAAAAGAAGAACTTCAGGTTGGTTCAGTCACAAATATGTATGATATTGTAGAAAGAATGGAGAAGGCTGATAAAATGACTGCGCTTATCAAGGGCCATAAGGATTATGAATAAATGTGTTATTGTGCGTGGTGGAGGAGACATAGCGACAGGGACAATATATAAACTTGTAAAAAGTGGATTTCAAGTATTGGTGCTAGAAGTTGAAAAACCAAGCGCAATACGAAGAAATGTTTTGTCAGGCTGTGTATGAAGGAAAATTTACGGTTGAAGATATGACGTGTGTTTTAGTTTCAACGATAGAAGAAGCTAAAGCAGTGATGGCTAAAAATCAAGTCGCAATGATGGTAGATCCAAATGGTGAAATGATTTCTAAAATAGAACATATTGCCTTGGTGGATGCGATTCTTGCCAAGAAGAATTTAGGTACGACAATAGATATGGCACCTATCACAATTGGTTTAGGCCCTGGTTTTTGTGCAGGCAAAGATGTGCATGTGGTTGTGGAAACGATGCGTGGACATAATCTAGGAAGACTGATCTACCAGGGACATGCTTTGCCAAATACGGGTGTTCCTGGAAATATTAAGGGATATTCTAAAGAAAGAGTGATTCATTCTCCTTGTGCAGGTGTTTGTCACAATGTCAAAAAGATTACAGATATCGTTGAAAAGGAGAAATTATTGCGTATATCGATAAAACACCAGTGTATGCGAGCATGTCAGGCTTACTTAGAGGATTGATTCAGGATGGATACAATGTAACATCTGGATTTAAAATGGCAGATATTGATCCTAGAGTGGATGAATATCAGAATTGTTTTACAATTTCTGACAAGGCACGTTGTATTGGTGGAGGTGTTTTGGAGGCGATACTGCATGGTTTATCTTGATCAGGCTGCGACTAGCTTTCCAAAACTAGATGTAGTCAAACAAGCGGTAATGGATGCATTAGGTGTGGCAGGCAATGCGAATCGTAGTTCAAATATGGATTCTTCACGTTTGATTTTTGCGGCAAGAAGAAATATTGCACAGTTTTTTGGACTCTCTGATTTTCACCGTGTTATTTTAAATGGTGGAAATACCGAGAGTTTAAATACTTGCATTAAAGGAATCTTAAAAAGAAAATGATCATGTGATCACTACGTATGCGGAGCACAATAGTGTGCTTCGTCCTTTATACGAGTTAGAAGAAAAGGGAATAATCACATTAACGATATGTGCTCCTTATTTAGGATATTAAATGCCATATTCAAAAAAAATACTCGAATGGTTATCGTGACACACAGTTCAAATGTGACAGGTGAAATTTTTGATGTGAATTCCATTGGAAAGTATTGTAAAGAATGTGGCATTCTTTTATGGTGGATGCGGCTCAAAGTGCAGGTCATATACCAGTATCTATGGAAAATATTGATGTTTTATGTTTTAGTGGCCATAAAGGTCTATTAGGGATTGGTGGTATTGGTGGTTTTTGCGTAAAGGACATTGAAGTAAAGCCATTGATTTCTGGTGGAACGGGCATAGATTCTTTTAATCCACAAATGCCAGAGGCGTATCCAGAACATTTAGAGGCGGGAACACAGAATCTTGCAGGAATTGCAGCTTTAAATGCAGGGGTTCAATATGTTTTATCACATCAAAAAGCGATTGTGGAAAAGGAACACTTTTTACTTCAAAAATTATATGAAGGTTTAACAGGGGATGTAGAGTTTTATTCATCTTTAGAAAATTCTACGCCTATTGTGGCTTTGAATATTCCAGGTAAAGATAGTGCTTATGTGAGCGACTTATTGAATTATAAGTATGGTATTGTGACACGTTGTGGAGCGCATTGTGCTCCATTAATGCATAAACATTTAAAAACAGAAGAACAGGGAATTGTACGCTTATCTGTATCTTTTCAAAATACAATAGAAGATGTGGATTTTGTGGTGCGTGCAATTCAGGAGATTTCAAATGATCATTAGTGTAATTGGTTCAGGTGGAAAAACAACGTATATCCGTGAGTTAAAAGATAAATATGTTTCTATGAATAAAACCGTTTTAATGTGTACAACGACGCATATGTTGATTGAAGAAGATACATTGGTAGATCCTGGTTATGATGAAATAATGCATAGAATTGAAACATATGGATATTGTCATGCGGGAAATCGGTGTGGTGACTTGAAAATTGAGGCGTTAGATGAAGAGTTGTTTAATCAATTAAAACAAGTGGTGGATGTGATACTGATTGAGGCAGATGGTTCTAAGCATTTACCTTTAAAATATCCAAACGTGAATGAACCAGTTCTTGATTCAGATACGGATGAGGTTGTGTTGATTTCAAATCTAAATGGATTAAATCAACCAGTAAAAAAGATGTGGTACATCGTTATGAACCTGCAAATTTAGATCCGAATGAACTTGTAACACCTAGAATTATGCAAAATTTAATATGTGCTTATTTAAAGAAACTAAATAAACCTGTAAAGATTCATGTGAACGGGGCCATGGATTTGTATACGCGTTGTGTAAGAGTTTTATTAGAAGAAAATGTCGATGTGAATATAATCCAAAAGGAATGGTTTAATATGCAGCCTAAGCTTGTGATTTTAGGCTGTGGACATGTCAGTCAATATTTAGCTAAAATGGCTAGTATATTAGAGTTGTATACGATTGTGGTTGACAATCGTAAAGAATTTGCGAATCGGGAATGTTTTCCAACCGCAAATGAAATTCATTGTATCGATTATGATCAAATGGATTCTGTATTGCCAGATGAAGAGAATGCTTGTTATGTGATAGTGACAAGAGGACATAAAGATGATCGTCTTTGTCTAGAAAAGACGATTCGTAAACCTCATTTATATTTGGGTATGATTGGAAGCAAGGGGGAAAAGTAAAAAAGACTTTTGATGCTTTGATTGAAGAAGGATATTCTAAGGAAGAAGTATCGAATGTGCATGCTCCAATTGGCTTAGATATTAAGGCACAGACGCCTGCTGAGATATCAATCAGTATTTTAGCGGAGCTTATTGAAATAAAAAACGCAAAGTTTAGTTCGAGTGTTTCGAAAGAATTATTAGAATCCAATGTTCATGGAACTTTATGTATCATTATTGATAAAAAGGGGTCAGCACCAAGGGGGTCGGCAGTATGATGTTAGTGCATAAAGATGGAGTCATTGATACGATTGGCGGAGGAAAAGTCGAATATCAGGCTATTTTAGATGCCAAAGAATGTAAAGAAGTTATGATCAAGGAATATGATTTATCCAATGCAGAAAGCGCAACATTAGGCATGATTTGTGG
>VOFI01003267.1_pt1 | contig 16524 bp, 24 predicted proteins | sample 5384131 | NCBI WGS metagenome assembly VOFI01 (sample SAMN12384728, study PRJNA508395) | human gut metagenome | isolation source: healthy gut H | host: Homo sapiens
ATCATTGTACTTCGTTCAGTTACGTATTGCTCCCTACATTCCGAGACAAGACGTACCATCCCGATAGGAACAGCACGCCTATACAGAGAAGGTCTCGATCGACACGGGCATGGGCTTTAGCATGCGGGCCCCTCTTCGCTGCGCTATTGCACCATGACTCCGAAGCGTTTCTGCGACACGGTTTGCGGCCATGTGCAGAAAGCTCTGCGGATGGTTTTCGGTTTTTAAACCATCGCCCGCGGTCGACATAGCGCAAAGGCTTAAGCAAATCAGAAGAAAAGGAAACACACCACAGAAAGTATCTTTTTGAACTAGATGAAACCCAAGACGAGAAGGCCCCATGGAAGCGAGTCTATGCTCGTGCGAGCCAGAAGGACAGCGAGAATGATCCAAAGTGGGCAGCAGAATGACGAGATCGGAAATAAAGCAAACGGAAAAGCACATCGCTCTGAAAGCCTCTTATTGAAATAGAAGAACTGCACAGATTTTGCAGCGAAGGTTAAGGGCGAGATAGTGGGGAAAACAATTCTACGAGCCGCACGGCGAGGTAATGGGTATTGCGGCATCCCGCTAGAGCTGCTGGAATCATGTTGCTAAGTCTTCCAGGCGTACTGGCGGAGCGGAGTTTAAAAACATATACGTCAACGACTTAACACCGCTGTCGAATTCAGCTCGAAAAATCGCAGGTCAAGAAAATCTGTTACGGCGATATCGTCATCGTAAACCCAATAATAATGAAAGCTGTGCTTATCGAACTTCAGGGAGGTTATCCATGGTTCAGGCGCCGTGCTGGACCACGATGCCCTGAATGACAGCATTACAAAGCATGGGATGACGTATTTCTTGTAACCCATGACATGCTCAATGATCACGATCAGCTTGATGCCATCATTCACAGTGTGTGTGAGTTGCGATTGGAGTTGCGCTACAAACCAAAAACCGAGGCGATGAGATGCGCTGAGACCGGATTGCGAGCCAACGTTCTGTGCAATTGGCTTGCTACGGTATTGGTAAGTAATATTGTTCAAGTGAGCATTATTACTACTTTTTATATGCTGCCAGTGGGTGCCATTTTGACCACGCCAGGGTTTTTACTACGTTGGTTGGGGTAGCTAAGAACTTTTTCAATTCGTCGCTCGTAAAACCGCAGGTAGAATGCCGTTTTGCGAATGTAGGCGTGTGGTCGAAATCGGGAATCGTGCAAAAGCAGGTCTGTTTATGCGAACCAACTGGCGCGCCGAGCTGCGCACGGTCAAATGGCGCCAGGCCAGAAAGGCGCGGAGAGGGGGCTCAGGGCGAAACCCTCCCGCAGAGCACCGCGGGGCCGCTTTGTTCTGGCCGGCGGCACGGGGCGGCTATGCGCGCGCCCAGCCCCGGAAGAGGCTTGCCGCTGCCCGCGAGGGCGCCCCGCAGGCTGGCTAGGGCATCGTGTCCCTTCGCGCGACTCGGCGCCGCGGAAAATTTTTTCAAGAAATGTCACTTGCATCGGCGGGGGATTCCTTCTCGCACGGGGGCGTAGCTCAGCTGGGAGAGCGCTTGACTGGCAGTCAAGAGGTCAGGGGTTCGATCCCCCCCTCGTCTCCACCCGAGCATTGAATGAGGGGCTCCAACGCAAAGTTGGGGCCTTTTATATCTATCGATTTACGCCATGTGATTTGACTGAGCAGCATCTTGGCGACATACCCATTGTTAATTACGAATATGAATGTTAATAACTTTACGTATCTGGATAGCACCCGATACGATGTAAAAGCAGTCGGGCGTAATGGGATAATGGACCCTCGATCTGTCACATGGTAGTATGCGCAACGTGGCCAGCAGGTCATGAGGTTTGAATGCAATTTTAGCAAAGGCTGGTATGCATTCGCTTTGCTTCACGTCGTGAATACTACCATGCACGAGCAAGTCGCACAACGCAAGATCAAGTTCGATGCGCAACGATTAATCCAGGCCGTCGCAGATAAGGAGGTTTTATAAAAAAGTTAAGGCAAGGTCTTTTTTGGGCTTAATTTCAGCGTGAAATCCCTGATGGTTCAAAAACCATGCCCGTTTACTACGACGGATCGGCGACCTTCGACCACCGCGTGTTTAAGCAGGCCATGTGGTAGAGATTTGTTACACTTGCGGGCCTGGTCGAACATTACAGATACATCGTAGTAAACCGGCATAGTTCTGAGGCGCAGATGAGGGACGGTTCGCCGGACCCGATAATGGGACTGGCGACGCATAGGAAATCCGGTTGCGCGGAGAGGGTCGCGTTCCGCGCGCCAAGTCGCCGGCGCGTGCGGGGGGCCGCGCTCCGCAGGCTGGCCCGGCCCCGCGCGACTCCGGCGCCCGCCCCGGAAAGTTTTTCAAAATGTCCTTGCATCGGCGGGGGAGTTCCCATGGTATACTACTTCTTCGCACGGGGCGTAGCTCAGCTGGGAGAGCGCTTGACTGGCAGTCAAGAGGTCGGGGTTCGATCCCTCGCTCCACCCGAGCATTGAATGAGGCTCCAACGCAAGTTGGGGCCTTTTTTCATATAGGCACACAAGGTCAAAGGCGGCACCATGATCCTCCCTGGTCGACAAGATCGAAAAAAGCTTCGGCGCACGCGTCCTCTTTAGCGGCGCGTCCTTCCAGATCAACCCCGGCGAGCGCTTCGCGCTCGTGGGACCCAACGGCGCCGGCAAAACCACCATGCTCAAGATCATCATGGGCATCGACAGCCCCGACGCCGGCCAGATCCAGTACGCAAAGGACTGCCGGTAGGCTACCTAGAGCAGGAAACCAACCTGGAGCACAAGGACACCACCATCCTTGCCGAGGTCATGGCGGCCGCTAAGGAAATCCGCCGCATGGGCGAGCGCGCCAACGAGCTTCAGGCACAAATCACCGAGCTCTCCGAGCAGGGCAAGGACGTCGACGCGCTCCTGAACGAATACGGCCAGGTCCAGGACCGCTTTGAGCACCTAGGCGGCTACGAGCTCGAAAGCAACGCCCGCAAAATCCTGTCCGGCCTGGGCTTTAAGGTCACCGACTTTGAACGCCCGTGCTCCGAGTTTTCCGGTGGCTGGCAGATGCGCATCGCGCTCGCCAAGCTTTTCCTGCGCCACCCCGACCTGCTGCTCCTGGACGAGCCCACCAACCACGGATCTCGAGAGTGTCCAGTGGCTGCGCGGCTTTATCGCCAGCTACGACGGCGCCGTCCTCATCGTCAGCCACGACCGCGCCTTTATGGACGCCTGCGTCGACCACGTCGCCGCGCTCGAGAACCGCCGCGTGACCACCTACACCGGCAACTACAGCAGCTACCTCAAGCAGCGAGAGGACAACCTTGAGCAGATGCGCGCCAAGCGTGCCGCCCAGGAGCGCGACATCGCCCACATGCAGGTCTTCGTCGATAAGTTCCGCTACAAGCCGACCAAGGCCGCCCAGGCGCAGGAGCGCATCCGCAAGATCGAGCAGATCAAAAAGGAGCTCGTCATCCTGCCCGAGGGCCACAAGCACATCGACTTTAAGTTCCCCGACCCGCCGCGCTCCGGCGACATGGTCGTGGACCGAGGGTGTATCCAAGTCCTACGGCGACAAGCACATCTACAGTGACATCGACCTCAAGCTCTACCGCGGCGAGCATGTGGCGCTCGTCGGCCCCAACGGCGCCGGCAAGTCCACCCTCATGAAGATCCTCGCCGGCCTGGAACCGCCCACCACCGGCACCCGCGACCTGGGCACCAACGTGGGTGTGGCCTACTACGCCCAGCACGCGCTCGAGGGCATGACCGAGTCCAACACCGTCCTGCAAGAGATCGACACCGTCACGCCCAAGCTGGACCGTGCCGCAGCAGCGCAGCCTGCTGGGCGCCTTCCTATTTAGCGACAACGACTCCATCGAGAAGCAGGTCCGTGTCCTCTCCGGCGGCGAAAAGGCGCGTCTGGCGCTTGCCAAGATGCTCGTGGCCCCCGAGGCGCTCCTGTGCTGGACGAGCCCACCAACCACCTGGACATCGACTCGGTAGACATGCTCGAGAACGCCCTGCAAAACTTCCCCGGCACCATCGTGCTGATCAGCCACGACGAGCACCTGGTACGCGCCGTGGCCAACCGCGTGATCGACATTCGCGACGGCAAGGTTACGGTCTACGACGGCGACTACGACTACTACCTCTACAAGCGCGAGGACCTCGCGGCCGCGCCGCCGCCGAGGCGGCGAGGGGAGAACGCACCGGCCGCAGCCAAGCCCGCCAGCGCGCCGGCCAACGCCCCCGCTGCAGCACCCGTCCGGCCGAGGGCAAAAAACCAAGGAGCAAAAGCGCGCCGAGGCCCAAGCCCGCGCCGCACTCAACAAAAGCTCAAGGGCGTGCGCAACCAGCTTAAGAAGATCGAGGCAGAGCTGGATGCCAAAAAGCGTGCCCGCTATGACGAGCTAATGAAATTGATGGCGAGCGAAGAGCTTTATGCCGATCAGGATAAGTTCAACGCCGCGCTGGGGGAATATAACGGCCTTAAGCAAGAGCTGCCCAAGCTCGAGGACGAATGGCTGGAGCTTTCCACCCAGATCGAAGAGGAGACCGCGCGTGAACTCTCGTAAAAGGCCACCGCCGTAGCGATGAGCATCATCGCCATCGCCTGTCGCATCTGCGGCATCTTTATGAGCGCGATGACCGTGCTGCTGTGCTTTTAGCGGCCTCACCGCCAAACTGCAGATCGTGGGCTTTGTCGTTGAGCTTTCGCGCGCGCTGCCGAGCGCCATCGCCGGCTACGGCGTCATCACGTCGCCCTTTTGGCGGCGTGTTTCGCTTGGATTACGCCATCGTGGCCGTCATCCTGTTTGTAGCTGACTACCTGCTCACGCGCGCCTCGCGCCGCGTCCGCTAGGGGGAGCGCCATGTCCAGCAGCTACATCATGAACCTGCTCGCCAGCGCCGTCGCCGTCATCGTGGGCATCGTCATCCACGAAAGTGCGCACGCCGCCGCGGCCTGGGCACTCGGCGATAAGACAGCCCGTTCGCGCGGCCGCGTGTCACTCAACCCGCTCAACCATATCGATCCGTTTGGCACTATCATCCTGCCGCTGCTCATGCTCGCCGCCGGTGGCCCGGTGTTTGCCTTCGCCAAGCCCGTGCCCGTCTACCTCAACAACCTCAAGCACCCCAAGCGCGACGAGGTCCTGGTGAGCGCTGCCGGCCCCGCATCGAACATCGCGCTCGCCTGTCTTGCCGCCGCCCTCATGCGCCTGACCTATGGCAGCCTCTACACCAGCATGTCATTTGCCCTGGCGTCACAGATCATGAACTTCGGCGCCACGTTTATCGTGGTCAACCTGTCGCTCGCGTTCTTCAACCTCATCCCGATTCCGCCGCTCGATGGCTCATCGATCATCGTGCCCTTCCTCAAAGGGCAAGGCGCTCAACACCTATTACCGTCTGCAGCAATACGCTATGCCCATCCTCATCCATGGTGCTGTACCTGCTGCCCATGTGGACCGGCATCGATGTAATCGACCGCTATTTCGACGTTACCGTGTATCCGCTCGCTGAGCAGCTGCTCAACTTCGCAATCGCCGGCATCTAAGGTAAACTTACAGGTCGACCGTGCAAAACGGTCCTAACATGCACTCAAACCGCGCCGCGAAGGCGCCGTCAAAGGAGGTCGAAGATGTCGTATCGCGTGTCGACGCAGGTCTACAGCGGACCGTTCGACCTGCTGTTGCAGCTGGTAACCCGCCAAAAAGTAGATATCGGCGCCATCTCCATCAGCGAGGTGGCCGAGCAGTACCTTGCCGAGGCCGAGCGCATCGAGGCGCTGGACCTGGACGTAGCAAGCGACTTTTTGCTGGTCGCGGCAACCCTTTTGGACATCAAGGCCGCCCTCTGGTGCCGCAGGAGGCCCCGCGCAAAGTCGATGACGACGATGACGAGTTCGACGAAGACCTCGAAGAACTCAGTGCGCTCGACGGCGACGCCTTGCGCGAGGTCCTGATCCAGCGCCTGATTGCCTACAAGCAGTTTAAAGGCGCGGCTGCGGCCCTCGGTGCCCGCATGCAGGCCGAAAGCCGCATGCACCCGCGTGTGGCCGGCCCCGACCCCGAGTTCTTGGGCCTAATGCCCGACTATCTGGCCGGCATTACCCTGCGCGGCCTGGCCGTCATCTGCGCCGACCTGGACGGCAAGCGCCAGACCTTCCTGCTGGAGGCCGAGCATGTGGCGCCGCATCGCGTGCCGCTCGACCTGACCGTGGCCTCAGTCGACCGCTTTACCATGGCGCACCAAACCTGCACCTTCCGCGAGCTCTTGGACGGCGACGCCACCACCGAGCAGCTCGTCGTCACCTTCCTAGCTATGCTTGAGCTCGCCAAGCGCGGCTCGCTCACGCTGAGCCAGGACGAGATCTTTGGAACCATCCGCATCAACCGCGTCGAGGGCGCCGAGGCCTATGTGCCCGGCGAGGGCCCCGAGCTCACCGAATAGGAGCCGCAACCATGTCAACCCTTTCCACGCTGGAGGCAAACAGCCTCAAAGGCGCCCTCGAGGCGCTGCTGCTGGTGTCAAGCGACCCAGTGAGTGCGCCCACGCTGGCCGGCGCACTGGATATCGCCCCCGGCGAGTGCGCGTCGCTGCTCGCCGAGCTCAAGGTTGAGTACGAGGAGGCCAACCGCGGCTTTCAGCTGCGCGAGGTCGCCGGCGGCTGGCGCTTGTTTACGCACCCAGCCTACCACGATGTGGTCGAGGCCTATGTGTTGAGCTGGGATACGCAAAAGCTGTCGCAGGCGGCGCTCGAAACTCTGGCCGTCATCGCATACCACCAGCCCGTAACGCGCGAGGTGGTCAAGGGCATCCGTGGCGTCAATTCCGACGGCGTAATCGCGTCGCTCGTGGACAAGGGCCTGGTGCGCGAGCTCGGCCGTGACCCCCAGCGCGGTCAGGCCATCATTTACGGCACGACCAACGCCTTCTTGGAAAAGTTCGGCCTGCGCTCCACCCGCGACCTGCCCGATCTGGAGCAGTTTGCCCCCGACGAGCAGTCGCGCCAGTTTATCCGTGAGCGCCTGAGCGGCCGCAGCATTCAGTCCACGCTCGAGGAGCAGGCCGAGGACCTGGACGAAGAGCGCGAACTGCTTGATACCGATGTTGAAGATGTTGAGGCAGTCGAGGACTTGGAGACCCTGGTCGTCGACGAGACCTCGGAGGATTTGCATGACGAGGACTAACGAAGCAGGGGAGACGCGCGCCATGGGCAACGCAGTACCCGCAACCGACGCCCAGCCCGTCTACCCGCACACCATGCGCCTGCAGCGCTTTTTGGCGCGCGCGGGCGTGGCGAGCCGCCGCGGGTCGGAGGACCTGATGACCGCCGGCCGCGTGACGGTTAACGGCGAGGTTGCGACCGAGCTGGGCACCAAGGTCGATGTCGACCGCGATCACATCGAGGTCGACGGCATGCCCGTCAAGCTCAACCAGGGCGCCGTGTACCTGATGCTCTACAAGCCGACCGGCTACCTTACCACCATGAGCGATCCGCAGGAGCGCCCTTTGCGTGGCCGATCTTGTCCCGCGCGACCGCTTTCCGGGGCTCTTCCCGGTGGGTCGCCCTGGACCGCGACACCACGGGCCTTTTTGCTCTTTACCACCGACGGCGACCTGTCGCAGGACCTGCTGCACCCCAGCAAGCACGTCTACAAGACCTACCAGGCGCTCGTGGACGGGCAGCTGACCGACCGCGATCTGGACCCGCTCCGCCGTGGCATCGAGCTCGACGACGGTCTGTGCCAGCCGGCGATCTGCCGCGTCATCAACGCGCGCGAGGCAGAGGCTGTGGCACCGCAAGGCGTCAGGCCCGGTACCACCGCCGTGGAGGTCATTATCCGCGAGGGTCGCAAAAACCAGGTTAAGCGCATGTTGAGCAAGATTCACCATCCGGTAATCCGCCTGCATCGCTGCAACTTTGCCGGCCTTGAGCTCGAGGGCGTGGCCAAGGGCTCGTGGCGCGAGCTCACCGACCGCGAGGTGCAGATTCTCAAGGCCGGCGGCATCCCGCCCAAGCAGGCCGTCGGCAAGCGCGCCGGCGCGGCGGCGACCAACGCCGCGACCCGCACGCGTCACCACGGCAGCCACGGCTCAGCACCCAAGCGCAACACCTACCGCGAGCGCTACACCGGCTAGGCAGTCCGCCAACCAATACAGCGCCCGCGCATCATACCAGCACGTCAACCACCGAAAGGAAGCATTGCATGATCGTCGCCATCGACGGCCCCGCCGGTTCCGGCAAATCCACCATCGCCAAGGAGATCGCCCGCCAGCTGGGCTTTAACAAGCTCGACACGGGCGCCATGTATCCGCGCCGTCACCTTCGCCGCGCTCGACCGCGGCATCGATCTGGACGACGAGACGGCCATCGACGCCCTCGCCGAGCAGATCGAGATTCGCTTTACCAACGGCACCGGCGAGGACACGCGCCTGACCATTGACGGCCAGGACGCTTCGGCCGCCATCCGTACCCCGCAGGTCGACGCCAACGTATCCAAGGTCTCGGCCTACCCGGGCGTGCGCGCCGCCATGCTCATTCACCAGCGCCGCGCAGCCGAGGACCGCGATATCGTGGCCGAGGGTCGCGACATCGGTACCGTCGTATTCCCCAACGCGCAAGTAAAGGTCTTCCTGACCGCTGACCCGCGCGAGCGCGCCCGTCGCCGCGTGCTGCAGCGCCACCAGAACGACGCCCAAACGCTCACCACCGAGCAGCTCGAAGCCGAGGTCGACGAGACCCTCGACGCCCTCAAGCAGCGCGATAAGCTCGACAGCAGCCGCGAGGTCGCCCCGCTCGTGCCCGCCGAGGACGCCGTGCACGTCGACTCCACCGCCCACACCATCGACGAGGTCGTCTCGATAATCGAGGACCTCATCAACCAAAGGAGGTAGGCCATGCGCCTGTTTCAGCAGACGCCCGAGGACTATTACAACGCTCCCTACGCAGAGCTTCCCAGCGCTCATCCGCGGCACCGTCGTCGTAGTCATGGCCATCCTTTGGGCCTTCTCCAAGCTCATGTGGCGCTGGAAGGTCGAGGACGCTGACCTTCTGTTTGAGCGTCAGGAAGGCCGCGGCAGCGTGGTCATCTGCAACCACACTTCGATGGCCGAGCTCTTGGCCGTGGAGACGGCGTTGTTCTTTGGGGGGGCCGCCGCATTCGTCCCATCTTTAAGTCCGAATTTGCCAAGAGCAAGATTGTGCGCTGGGCCTTTAGCCGCGTTGGCGGCATCCCCGTGGAGCGTGGTACTGCCGATATGAAGTGCCTGCGCGCCGCCCAGCATGCGCTGCAGCGCGGCGAGGACGTCCTGATCTTCCCCGAGGGCACGCGCATCCGCTCGCGCGAGATCAAGCCCGAGGTCCACGGCGGCTTTGCGCTCATCGCCCAGATGGGCAAGGCGCCCGTCAACCCGCTCGCCATTTGCGGCTGGTCCGACATCACGCCCGCGGGCAAAAAGCTCATGCGTCCCAAGAAGTGCTGGATTCGTGCCGGCAAGGCCGTCGCGCTTTCGGACGCGCCGGCCGGGCTTAAGCGCACGGAGCGCCTGGCCTGGTTTGAGTCCGAGGCCATGAGCCGCGTGTACGCCATGCGTGACGAGCTGTGCGCCGAGCATCCGGGCAGGTTCTAGCCATGAGCGAGAACGTGACGAACACCGCCGCGACTGCGTCCGACCAAGGCAACGCGCCTACCATCGAGATCGCCGCCCACGCCGGCACTTGCTACGGCGTACAGCGTGCGCTCGATATGGCGCTGGCCGCTGCGCCGCAGGCAGGGGAGTGCAATCAGGTCCATACCTTGGGTCCGCTCATCCATAACCCTATCGTGGTGCGCGAGCTCGCTGAGGCAGGCGTTAGCCTGGCTGAGAACCTGGATAGCGCCGCAACCGGTACCGTGATCATCCGCGCCCACGGCGTGGTGCCGCAGGTGATCGATGCCGCTCGCGAGCGTGGCCTTACCGTGGTCGACGCCACCTGTCCCTACGTCAAGAAGGTCCATGTGGCCGCCGAGCGCCTGGTACGCGAGGGCTACCACGTGGTAGTCGTAGGCGAGCCGGGGCATCCCGAGGTCGAGGGCATTCTGGGTCACGCCGGCGACGATGCGCAGGTCGTGAGTTGCGCCGCTGATGCGGACGCCTGCCGTTCAAGGGCAAGGTAGGCCTCGTCGTGCAGACCACTCAGACCGCACAGAACCTCGCCGAGGTCGTGGCAGCTATCACCCCGCGCGTGCAGGAGCTACGTGTGATCAACACCATCTGCGCTGCCACGGTGAGCGTCAACGAGCAGCAGCCACACTTGCTAACCGCTGCGACTGCATGGTCGTGGTGGGCGGCAAAAACTGGGCAACACCCGCCGCCTGGCGCAGATTTGCGCAGACGCCTGCGAGCGCACGCATCACATCGAGGAAGCTTCTGAGCTCCAGGCCGCGTGGTTTACCGAAGCTCACCACATCGGCATCACCGCCGGAGCCTCCACCCCGCAAGAACACATCGAACGCGCCGTCGAGCGCATCAAGGAGCTTTGCCGCTAACCATGGACCAGACCGTACCCGCATACGCCGCCGAGGTGGCCGATTACGGGCGCAGCCGCGACCCCGAGCCGGGTGAGGGCGCGCTCGTCAAGAACGTGCGTCCCGAATCGCCCGCGTGGGATGTGGGTATCGAGCCGGGCATGCGCGTGCTCACGGTCAACGGTGAGCAGCTTACCGATATGATCGTGTGGCTCTGGGAGGCCGACGATGATACCGTCGACCTGGAGGTTTTCGATCCGCGCGACAACACCGTCACCTCCGTCGAGCTCGACCGCTTCCCGGGAGAAGACTGGGGCCTTGAGTTCGATGGCCCTATCTTCGATGGCATGCGTACCTGTGCGTAAACGCCTGCGTGTGTTCTGCTTTATGACCATGCTCCCAAGGGCGGCCTCGTTCAACGCCTATATTCGCGACGACGACTACCGCCTGAGCTTTTTGCAGGGCAACTTCGTCACGCTCACGAACCTCACCGACGAGGACGTGCAAAACGTCATCGCCCGCAACATGAGCCCCATGAACGTATCGGTCCACGCCGTGAGCCCCGACGTCCGCCGCCGCATGATGGGCCGCAACGCCCAGCGCGGCATGGACGTGCTCGAAGCCATCATGGCCGCCGGCATAGAGATTCACGCGCAGATCGTGTTGTGCCCCGGCATGAACGACGGCGAAGAGCTGGAAAAGACCCTGCGCTTTTGCGAGGAACACGAGCAGATTACCAGCTTGGGCATCGTGCCGCTCGGCTTTACCAAACACCAGAACCGTTTTAGCTGGTCCTACAGCGACAAGCCCGAGCTAGCGCGCGAGACCATCGCCATGATCAGGCCCTACCGGACCGTGCCTACGAGCGCTTTGGCCGCCACACCTTCCAGATGAGCGACGAGTTCTATCTGGACGCCGGCATCGATCCTCCCGAGGCAGACTTTTACGACGGTTACCCGCAGTACTACGACGGCATCGGCATGATCCGCTCGTATCTGGACGAGACCGACGACGTGCTTGCCGCCGACGCCGAGCGTCTGGCCCGCGTCCGCGCTGGCATCGCCGAGCGCAACCAGCGCCTTCTGTGCCTCTCCGGCGCCAGCGCGCGCGACACCGTGGCGCGCTTTGTGGAGTCGCCGCATGGTCTCGGCGGCACCGTCACAGCCATCAAGAACCGCTACTTTGGCGGCAACGTGGACGTGACCGGCCTCATCGTCGCGTGTGACATTCTGGAGCAGCTGCCCCAAGATCTGTCGGGGTTATGCTCTTTTGTGCCTAAGCTCATGTTCAACGCTGACGGCATGACGCTTGACGAGTATCATCGTGACGATTTACTCGCAAGCCTTACCGGTCGCGGCGCCGAGGTTCATGTGGTGTCGACCATGCCGCATGAGCTGCTCGATACCCTGGAGCACATCCTTGGCATTGTGCCCGCAGACTCTAACACTTCCACTGACCCTACCCATTAAAGGAGAGCAGATGAAACCTATCGTCGCCGTCGTCGGACGCCCCAACGTGGGCAAGTCCACGCTCGTTAACCGCCTGGCCCAGACCTCGGACGCCATCGTCCACGAGTCCCGCGGCGTCACACGCGACCGCTCGTACCACACGGCCGATTGGAACGGCCGCGAGTTCACCATCGTCGACACGGGCGGCATCGAGCCGCTCAAGAGCGATGACGTCTTCGCCACGTCCATTCGCGACCAGGCCCTCGCCGCCGCCGAGGAAGCCGCCGTCATCCTGTTTGTGGTCGACGGCCGCACCGGCGTCACCGAGGAGGACGAGTCGGTCGCCCGCATGCTCAAGCGCTGCGACAAGCCGGTCTTTCTGCTGGTGAACAAGCTCGACAACCCCGATCGCGAAAGAACGACAGCATCTGGGAGTTCTATTCGCTCGGTATCGGCGAGCCCACGCCGCCTCGGCCCCTGCACGGCCACGGTACGGGCGACCTGCTCGACGACATCGTGGCCCTGCTTCCGGAGGAAGAGGACGAGGTCGCCGATGAGTTCCCCGACGCGCTGAACGTAGCCATCATCGGCCGCCCCAACGCCGGTAAGTCTTCGCTGTTCAACCGCATCCTGGGCGCCGACCGCTCCATCGTGTCCAACATTGCCGGCACGACGCGCGACGCCATCGACACCGTCAGGAGCGCAACGGCAAGCACTACCGCATGGTCGACACCGCGGGCATTCGCAAGAAGAGCACCGTGTACGAGAACATCGAGTACTACTCCATGGTCCGCGGCCTGCGCGCCATCGACCGCGCCGACGTGGCGCTGCTCGTCGTCGATGCCTCCGTGGGCGTCACTGAGCAGGACCAGAAGGTCATGGGTCTTGCCATCGAGCGCGGCTGCGCCATCGTGGTGCTGCTCAACAAGTGGGATCTGCTCGACGACGACCGTAAGCGCGAGGCCTGCATGGAGACCATCGACCGCCGTCTGGGCGTCATGGCTCCCTGGGCCCAGTACCTGCGCATCTGCCCTCACTGGCCGCAGCGTCGAGAAGATCTGGGCAATGGTAGACGCCGCCGAGAAGACGCGCCGCAAAGATCAGCACCTCGCGCCTCAACACGTTCCTCACCGACCTGCGTGAGTTCGGCCACACCGTGGTGGATGGAAAGCGCCGCCTGCGCATGCACTACGTGACCCAGACGGGCGTCAACCCGCCGACGTTCACGTTCTTCGTCAACCACAGTGACTTGGTCAACGACACCTATCAGCGCTACGTCGAAAACCGCATGCGCTCGACCTTCGACTTTGCCGGCACACCCATTCGACTCTTCTTTTTAGGAAGAAGGAGCAAAGGATGCATAATCCGATTCTGCTGACCGCCATCTGCGCCGTGGTCTCGTTCTTTATCGGAGCGATTCCGTTTGGCCTGGATCCTTGGGCCGCGTGTTCAACCACACCGACATCCGCAGGCAGGCTCCGGCAACATCGGCACCACTAACGCGCTGCGTGGCCGGCCCCAAGGTCGCCGGCACTCACGCTGCTGCTCGACTGCCTGAAGGGCGCCGTCTGCGTCCTTATCGCCGCGTCCGCTCATTGCGAGCGTTGGGCTATGGTTTTCCGCCGAGTATTATGGCTCCCGGCGCCGCCGGCGATGGATGCTCGGCGTCATTTGCCCGGCAGCGGTATGGGGCCACATCTTCTCGCCCCACCCTCAACTTCCACGGCGGCAAGGGCATCGCCGGGGTCTGGGCGTTATCCTCGCCCGGGTACCGCCCATCGGACTTTCGCTGCTGGGCATGTTTTCGTGGCCGTCGCCATCACCAAGTTATGTTTCGGTGGGTTCGCTTTCGCCGCAGCCATCGGTCTTCCTATCGCTGCTTGCGCGGTCTTTCCGTACAGCAGCCTGGGCCTCAAGTTTTGCATGGCGATGATCGGCATCGCCGTGGTGTGGGCCCATCGCTCGAATATCCAAAAGCTCATGGCCGGTAAGGAGTCCAAGCTCGTTTACCAAGCGCGTCACCGAGCCCGACGATAAATAGGGAGAGAGTCATGAATGTTGCGCTGATTGGCTCCGGCCTGGGGAACCGCCGTCGCAGGCCTCCGCCGCGCGAGCCGAGCGCGTGACCATGTGGGCCCACAGCGAGCAGACGGCCGCCGGCATTAACGGCGAGCACCGTAATCCCCGCTATCTGGTGGACTACGTGCTGCCGGAAAACGTTGTCGCCACGACGGACCTGGCCCAGGCGCTCGACGGCGCGGAGGCCATCATCTTTGCCGTGCCTTCGACGCACTTGCGCGGACGTATGCCATCAGGCAGCGCCGTTTATCGATGCCGAAACTCCGGTCCTCTGCCTCACCAAGGGCATTGAGCCCGAATCCGGCCTGCTCATGAGCGAGGTCATTGCAAGCGAGATCGGCAACGAGCGACGCGTGGCGGCCCTCGGGCCCCAACCATGCCGAGGAAATTTGCCGCGGTGGGCTCTCTGCCGCCGTCATCGCCAGCGAAGATACGCAGGTAGGGGAGACCTTTAAGGAGCTGCTGCTGTCAACGGCCTTCCGCATCTACCTGTCGCAGGACATGACGGACCGGTCGAGGTTTTGCGGCGCAAGCGAAAATAAAGTTCATCGCCATCGGGTGCGGCATTCGCCGGTTTCCGGGCGCGGGCGACAACACGGGCTTGCCCTCATCATGACGCGCGGCCTCGGGCAGAGATCAGCCGTCTGGTGCACGCCCGCGGCGGTCAAGCTATGACCTGCATGGGGCTTGCCGGCATGGGCGACCTCATTGCCACCTTACCTCGGAGCATTCGCGTAACCGCACCTTTGGCTACGAGTTTGCCCACGGCGTGTCGCTCGACGAGTACCAGACGCGCACGCATATGGTGGTCGAGGGCGCCGTCGCGGCCCGCAGCGTCAGCGAGCTTGCCCGTTCGCTGGGCGTAGACATTCCGCTCACCTTTGCCGTGGAGCAAACGCTCTACAACGGTGTTACTTTGGATAGGGCGCTCGAGATTCTTACCGATCGCGTCCCTTCTCAAGAGTTCTACGGACTCACCGACTAGCGCAGAAAGGCTACTACCATGGGTTCCATCAAAATCGCTCCGTCCGTCCTTTCGGCCGACATGGCCAACCTCAAGGGAGAGCTCGACAAGATCGCCGGCGCCGACTACGTTCACTTTGACGTTATGGACGGCCACTTTACCGGCAACCTGACCTTTGGCGTTGACATCCTTAAGGCCGTCAAGCGCTCCACCAATGCCGGTCGATGCGCATCTGATGGTAGCGTCGAACCCCCGACGAGACCGTCGATTGGTATGCCGATGCCGGCGCCGACATGATTACCGTGCACTACGAGGCCTCCACGCACCTGCACCGCACGCTCACGCATCTGCAGCAGCGCGGCGTCAAGGCCCGGCGTGGTGCTCAACCCCGCCACCCCCGTGTGCGTGCTCGAGAGCATCATCGACGTCGTCGATATGGTGCTGCTGATGAGCGTGAACCCTGGCTTTGGCGGCCAGAGCTTTATCCCTGGCACTATCGCCAAACTGCACGAGCTCAAGGCCATGTGCGAGCGCCATGGCGTGTCGCCCATGATCGAGGTCGATGGCGGTATCTCTTCCAAAAACATCGCCGAGGTCGTCAAGGCCGGCGCAAATGTCCTGGTGGCCGGTTCCGCCGTATTTAAGTCCGAAGATCCCGCCGCCGAGGTTGCGCTGCTGCAGAAGCTGGGCAACGAGGCTGCACAGGAGGCATAAACCCTTATGACCGCAGGTCAAAACCGCATACCCGTGAATCTTGACTATGCCGCCTCGACGCCCATGCGCGCCGAGGCGCTCCTTGCGCAGCGCGAGTACGACGACAGCGAGCTTGCCGGCGTCAACCCCAACTCGCTGCACTCGCTCGGCCGCAAGGCCGCCGCGCGCCTGGAGGTTGCACGTCGCGAGATTGCCCGCAGCTTTGGCGCGCGCGTCCGCCCGTCTGAGATTGTTCTGACCAACGGCGGCACCGAAGCCAACCAGCTGGCGCTGCTCGGTCTTGCCGAGGGCGCTCGTCAGCGCGATCGCAAGCGTAACCGCGTGATCGTATCTGCCATCGAGCACGATTCGATTCTGGACAACCTGCCGCTGCTGCGTGCCGCAGGCTTTACCGTCGACCTGGTGCAGCCCTGCCGCATGGGCTACATTGAGCCTGCCGCGCTTGTCGAGCTACTAGGCGACGACGTGGCGCTCGTGAGCATCATGGTTGCCAACAACGAGACCGGCGTGGTGCAGCCCATCCGCGAGCTTGCCGCGGCCGCGCATACCGTGGGCGCCCTGTTCACACCGATGCCATCCAGGGGTATCGCATATTCCGCTCGATGTTACCGGAGCTGGGAGTTGACGCCATGACCGTTGCTGCGCACAAGATCGGTGGCCCCGTGGCATCCGGCGCGCTCTACGTTAAGACTCGCACGCCGCTGCGCCCGCGCATCTTTGGCGGCGGACAGGAAGCCGGACGTCGCGCCGGTACTCAGGATCTGCGCACGCAGCGCTCGCCTTTTGCCGCTGCCGCCCGCACGCTGACA
>VOFI01002656.1_pt1 | contig 16523 bp, 23 predicted proteins | sample 5384131 | NCBI WGS metagenome assembly VOFI01 (sample SAMN12384728, study PRJNA508395) | human gut metagenome | isolation source: healthy gut H | host: Homo sapiens
TGTGAAGGTCCTCCGGGTGAAGGGGGGCAAAGGACCCGGACGAGTTCATCAAGAAATACGGGCCCGAGGCCTTCGCCCGTCTGCTGGACAAAAGCGAGAACCACATCGACTACCGGCTGAGCAGCTGCGGGGCCGGTATGACCTGAGCGACGACAGCCAGCGGGTGGAGTTTCTGCGGGAGGCCACCGGGGTGATCGCCTCCCTGCACAGCGCGGTGGAGCGGGAGATCTATGGGGGCCATGCGGCCCAGATGGCGGGCATCTCCGCCGAGGCCATGGCCCAGGAGGTCAAAAAGGAGCTCCGCCGCCGCAGGAAAAAAAGCAGCAGGAGCGGCGGGACCTGTCCCCCGCCACCCAGCTCCAGCCCAAGGCCAGGGGGATGCGCTACGACAACATCCGCTCCGCCCGGGCGGAGGAGGGGGGTGCTGCGCCCTGATCCTGCTGGACAGCTCCCTGCTGGAGGAGACGGAGGGCCTGACGGGTTCGGAGTTCTCCTCTCCGCTGCTGGGGCGGATCTTTGACCTGCTGCGCAGCCGTGCGGCAGAGGGACTGAGCACCCAGCTGCCCGCCCTGGCCGGGGCGCTGGAGCCGGAGGAGATGGCCCACCTGGCCTGGGTGGCCGAGCAGCCGGAAAATCTGGCCAACAGCCGCAGAGCCCTGGCCGACTACATCGCCCTCATCCGGGAGGAGGGGCTGCGCCGCAGCGGGACAGATGAGGAAGCTCTGCTGAGGGCGGCGCAAAAGAGATATCAGGAAACAAAAGCATATATGGAGGAGAAGCCATGAGCACCAAGAAGACAGAGACTTCCGCCGCTGTGGAAGAGAAGAAGAGCAAGACCGACATCGAGACCCGCATGGAGGCGGGCAAGGTGGAGGTCATGAAGGTGGTGGGAGGCATCCCAGGTGCGGAAAAGCTGGCCGAGCTGATCGAGCGGGGCAAGAAGAAGGGCAATCTGTCGGCCGCCGAGCTGATGGACGTACTGGAGGACATGGATCTGGAGTCCGACCAGATGGACAAGATCTACGACACCCTGGAAAACCTGGGTATTGATACCGTGGGCGAGGACTATATCCCCGACCTGCCCGATGACGTCGAGCCAACCATTGAGGCCATCGAGGATCTGCCCGAGGAGGAGATCGTAGACCCCAACTCCATGGTGGACGCCTTCGGCACCGACGACCCGGTGCGGATGTATCTGAAGGAGATCGGCAAGGTGAATCTGCTCACCTCCGACGAGGAGATCGACCTGGCCCAGGCCATGGGGGCGGGCGCCGAGGCAAAGGAGCAGATGGAGGAGCTGGAGAGCTCCGGAGAGGAGATCCCCGCCGAGATCCGCACCGAGCTGGAGAAAGCCATCAAAAAGGGCGAGCGGGCCAAGCAGCGGCTGGCAGAGGCGAACCTGCGTCTTGTGGTCTCCATCGCCAAACGCTATGTGGGCCGCGGCATGCAGTTTCTGGACCTTATCCAGGAGGGCAACCTGGGCCTTATCAAGGCCGTGGAAAAGTTTGACCACACCAAGGGCTTTAAGTTTTCCACATACGCAACATGGTGGATCCGCCAGGCTATCACCCGGGCGATTGCGGACCAGGCCCGCACCATCCGCATCCCGGTGCATATGGTGGAGACGATCAATAAGGTGATCCGGGTCTCACGCCAGCTGCTCCAGGAGCTGGGCCACGACCCCACCCCAGAGGAGATCGCCGAAGAGATGAACATGCCGGTGGACCGGGTGCGGGAGATCCTGAAGATCGCCCAGGAGCCCGTCTCTCTGGAGACCCCCATCGGTGAGGAGGAGGACAGCCACCTGGGGGACTTCATCCCCGACGAGGATGCCAGCGAGCCCGCCGAGGCCGCCTCCTTCACCCTGCTGAAGGAGCAGCTGGTGGATGTGCTCTCCACCCTGACCCCCGGGAGGAGAAGGTGCTCAAGCTGCGCTTCGGCATCAAGATCATCTACGTGGCCCCGGAGCGGCTGGAGACCGAGGGCTTCCAGGCCTTTGTGCGGGAGGCAGACATCTCCCTGGTGGCGGTGGACGAGGCCCACTGCATCTCCCAGTGGGGTCAGGATTTCCGGCCCTCCTACCTGAACATTCCCCGCCTTTGTGGAGAGCCTGCCCCACCGGCCCCCGGTGGGGGCCTTCACCGCCACCGCCACGCCGGACGTGAAGGCGGACATCCACCGCTTGCTGGACCTGCAGGACCCGCTGGAGCTGACCACCGGCTTTGACCGGGAGAACCTGTATTTTGAGGTCCAGCAGCCTGCGGACAAGCGGGCGGCGCTGCTGGAGCTGGTGAAGGGCCGCCCCGGCAAGTGCGGCATCGTCTACTGTGCCACCCGGAAGAATGTGGAGGAGGTGTGCGACTTCCTCCGCCAGCGGGGGGTAGCCGCCGCCCGGTATCACGCTGGCCTGGACCCAGAGGAGCGACAGAGGAACCAGGAGGACTTCCTCTACGACCGGGTGCAGGTGATGGTGGCCACCAACGCCTTCGGCATGGGCATCGACAAGTCCGATGTCCGGTATGTCATCCACTATAATATGCCCAAGGACATGGAGAGCTACTACCAGGAGGCGGGCCGGGCGGGCCGGGACGGGGCGCCCTCCCGCTGCATCCTGCTGTACAGTGGCCAGGACGTGCGCACAGCCCAGTTCCTCATCAGCCCAGAGCGAGCCCAGCGAGCAGCTGGACCCGGGACGGCGCGGCAGCTCCAGGAGCGGGACTTGGGTCGTCTGAAGCAGATGACGGGCTACTGCCGCACACGCCGGTGTTTGCGTCAGTATATCCTGCACTACTTCGGCCAGTCGGCCCCGGACTACTGCGGCGCCTGCTACAACTGCCGGTTCGGCGCCGGACTGATCGCCGCAGTGCTGTGCGGCGGGGGAGAACGAGAAGATCCGCCGTTACCGGCTGGAGCGGGAGGGACCTATGGAGCCCTGGGCCGCCCTGAGTCAGCGGGAGGTCCAGGACCGCATCCGCTTCCTGGTGGACGAGCACATCCTGGAGCTCACTGACGGCCAGTACCCGGTCCTCCGGTGCGGGGAGCGGGCGGAGGACGTGGCGTACAGCGACGGACCGCTGATGATGAAGGCCGTTCGGGAGGAGCGGCCGGCGGCCGACCGCCGGCGGGCGGAGGACAGCCCCCTGACAGAGCGGCAGCAGGCCCTCTTCCAGCGGCTGCGGGAGGAGCGCGCCCACCTGGCCCGCCTCCGGGGCGTGCCGGCTTTTGTGATTTTCTCCGACAAGACCCTGCGGGAGATGGCGGCTGCCCAGCCACGGGATCTGCGTCAGCTCCAGAAAGCTCAGTTCCTGGAGATCATCTCGGATTTCCAGGAGACAGCGGCACAATATAAGAGCCTGCCCCAGACAGATGGTGTCCGGGGCAGGCTTTTATATACATATTTTACTTCGGAGCGTGGGGGCCGCAGCGAGTGTGGTGTCCGCGGCACCCGCCGCAGGTGCCGCAGTCCCCATTGCAGTGGCCGCCCGACTTGTGGGACTGCCACAGGGAGCGGACTGCGAGGGCGACCACGCCCGCAAGGATCAGGGAGACGATGATGGTAGGCAGCAGCTGGGACATATCTGACCCTCCTTGTCGATCACAGATTATTTCTTGCCGGCAGGGATGTCGGTCAGGTGACGGACCTCCTCGCTGGGCTGGTAGCCCCTGCGCACCAGCAGGAAGATGATGCCGGCCAGCAGGGCGATGGCGATGACGGTGAAGACGCTGAAGGCGGCCTCGCCGGTGAACAGACCGCCGATCTGATAGACGATCATGGCAGTCACATAGGCGAACAGGCACATGTAGCCGATGGCGCCCAGAGTCCACTTTGTGTTGTGCATCTCCCGCTTGATGGCGCCCATGGCAGCGAAGCAGGGGGCGCACAGCAGGTTGAAGATCATGAAGGAGTAGGCGGAGATGGCGCCGAAGTCAGCCCCCACCATAGCCCAGATGGGGCTGGAGTCCTCCATCAGATCGATCTCGCCGGCGTAGTGGTACAGCACACCGAAGGTGTTGACTACCTCCTCCTTGGCGATGAGGCCGGTGAAGGTAGCCACTGCGGCCTTCCAGGCCATGGAACCGGTCCAGCCCAGGGGGTAGAAGATCCAGGCGATGGCATTGCCGATGACGGCCAGCAGGGAGTCATTGTTGTCCTCCACGGCCTGGAACACGCCGTCCACAAAACCGTAGCCCTGGAGGAACCAGAGAATGATGGAGGAGAGCAGGATGACGGTGCCGGCCCGCTTGATGAAGGACCAGCCACGCTCCCAGGTGGCCCGCAGCACGTTGCCGGCGGAGGGGGCATGGTAGGCGGGCAGCTCCATGACGAAGGGCGCGGGCTCACCGGCGAAGGCCTTGAACTTCTTCAGAATGATGCCGGAGATAATGACCGCCGCCACACCGATGAAATAGGCAGAGGTAGCCACCCAGGCGGATCTGCCAAAGACAGCGCCCGCGAACAGGCCGATGATGGGCATTTTAGCGCCGCAGGGAATAAAGCCGGTGGTCATAATGGTGATCTTCCGGTCCCGGTCCTGCTCAATGGTCCGGGAGGCCATGATGCCGGGCACACCGCAGCCGGTAGCCACCAGCATGGGGATAAAGCTCTTGCCGGACAGGCCGAAGCGGCGGAAGATCCGGTCCATGATGAAGGCGATGCGGGCCATGTAGCCCACATCCTCCAGGACAGCCAGCAGGACGAACAGGACTAGCATCTGGGGCACGAAGCCCAGCACGGCGCCCACGCCGCCCACAATGCCGTCCAGGATCAGGCCGTAGAGCCAGCCAGTCGGCCACCACAGGCCCGCTGGCGTTGAGCAGGAAGCTGTCAAAGAAGCCGGGCACCCACTCACCGAAGATGGTGTCGTTGGTGAAGTCAGTGGCGGCGGTGCCGATGGAGATGGCCCAGCCGCCCATGGCGATGGCATAGATCAGAAACATCACTGCCACGAAGATGGGCAGGGCCAGGACGCGGTTGGTCACGATCCGGTCGATCTTGTCGGAGGTGGTCAGGCTGTGCTTGGGGGCCTTCTTTTTTACTGCCCTGTTGACCACAGAGTTGATGTACGCATAGCGCTGGTTGGTGATGATGCTCTCAGCGTCGTCCTCCAGCTCGTTCTCACAGTCGGCGATGTGGGCCTCCAGGTGGGCCTCCAGGTCTTTGGTCAGGGTCAGGGACTCCAGCACCTTCTCGTCCCGCTCGAACACCTTGATGGCATACCAGCGGAGATACTGGTCGTCCACCATTGCCCTGAATGGACTCCTCAATGTGGGCGATGGCGTGCTCTACGCTGCCAGTGAACACGTGGGGGAGCTCCCCCGGCCTTGTGGGCCTGGGCCGCGGCTACGGCCCGCTCGGCGGCGGCCATGCCGCCCCCCTCGCCCTTCAGGGCGCTCATCTCCACCACGTCGCAGCCCAGGGCCTCGCCCAGCTTTCTTCAGGTCGATCTGGTCCCCATTCTTACGGACCAGGTCAATCATGTTGACCGCCACCACTACGGGGATGCCCAGTTCGATGAGCTGGGTGGTCAGGTACAGGTTGCGCTCGATGTTGGTGCCGTCCACGATGTTGAGGATGGCGTCCGGCTTCTCGTTTACCAGATAGCCGCGGGCCACCACCTCCTCCAGGGTATAGGGCGACAGGCTATAGATACCGGGCAGGTCCTGGACGACCACGTCCCTACACCCCTTAAGGCGGCCTTCCTTCTTTTCCACGGTGACGCCGGGCCAGTTGCCCACATATTGGTTGGAGCCGGTCAGGGCATTGAACAGGGTGGTTTTCCCGCAGTTCGGGTTGCCCGCCAGCGCGATCTTGATGTTCATGGATTTCTCCCTTCAGAAAGTTAGAAGTGACTAACTAACAGTGAAAACGAAAGCCCCGGAGCTCAGAGGATCTCGATCATCTCCGCGTCTGCCTTGCGGACGGACAGCTCATAGCCCCGCACATTCAACTCCATAGGGTCCCCAGCGGGGCGACCTTTCGGATGTGGATCTCCACCCCTTGGTGATCCCCATATCCATGATGCGGCGCTTCACGGCTCCCTCGCCGTGGAGCTTAGCCACGGTGACGGTGTCTCCCACCTTAGCGTCTTTCAGCGTTTTCATCCTTTCTCTCCTCCTCAGATCATAATACGGTTGGCCATGGTCCTGTCCACAGCGACCCGGCTGTCCTTTACCTGAAGGATCAGGTTGCCGGCCATCTCGCTGATGACGGTCACCGACTCGTCCACCACAAAGCCGAGCTCTGCCAGATGCTGGCGCACCTCGTCCCTGCCGGTGATCTTTCGGATGACCACGGTCTCGCCGGGTCTGGCCATTGTCAGGGGCATCATGAGACTCCCTCCCAGATCAGGTTGACTTTTGCTGCTAGAATTGCTTGAAAAGCTGGTTAGCTTAATCTAACCCGTGGAACAGATAGAGTTTACTTCTGCTAACCGGATTTGTCAAGCCCTTTTCTGAAAAAATTGGGCCGCGCTCCGCACTTTTCCAGCCGCGACAAAAGCAGCCGGTGAACAGAGCAGGATCCCGTCTATTTTTCCCAGAGAGAAGAAAAGCATGGCCCGCCGCACCAGCGGCGGGCCATTTGCCTTATTTCACGTTTTGGCCGGGGAAGGTGAGGCGGATGGTGGTCCCGCGGTCCGGTTGGCTCTCCAGGGAGAGGTCGGCCCCGTGGAAGGCCGCCCCGTGCTTGACAATGGACAGGCCCAGACCGGTCCCTCCGATGGCTTTGGAGTGGCTCTTGTCCACCCGGTAGAATCGCTCAAAGACCCGCTCCTGGTCCTCGGCCGGGATACCGATGCCAGTGTCAGATACAGAGAGCTCCGCGCCCCGGTCGGAGCGGGAGACGGAGATAGTGACCCGGCCCCCAGGACGATTGTACTTGATGGCGTTGTCGCACAGGTTGCTGATCATCTCGTCCAAAAGCTGGCGCACGCCAGAGATCCGCACCGGTCCGCCCGTCACCTCCAGGGTGACCTGCCCCTTGACAGCGGCGGGGGTCAGGCGGCCGGCCACCTCCTGGGCCAGGTGGTACAGGTCCACCTCCTCCGTCTGGAGGGAGCTGCCCCCTTCATCCAGCTGGGACAGGCGGAGGATGTCCTCCACCAGGCGGATCATGCGCTGGGCCTCGCCGTAGATGTCGTCTGCGAAGCCGGGGATGTCCTGCGGCTTGACCAGCCCGCCCTTGATGATCTCCGCGATCCCGGAGATGGCGGTGAGGGGCGTTTTGAGTTCGTGGGAGACATTGGCGGTGAACTCCCGGCGCAGCTCCTCCCGCTGTTCCCGCTCGGTGACATCCAGGATGACCAGCACGGCGCCGGCCACCTGGCCGTCTTGAATCACGGGGTTGGCCAGCAGCTGGCAGCAGCGGCCTCCCAGGTCCACCAGCTGCTCGTCCCGCCTGCCGGTGAGGGCGGCATCCACCGCTTGGCGGAAGCGCTCGGTGCGGTTCAGAGTGAGGTAGCTGGCCCGTTCCTCAGGGGCGGCGGCGTGGAGCAGGCGCAGGGCACCGGAGTTGTGGGAGAGGATGCGCCCCTGCCGGTCCAGCAGGAGGAAGCCCTCGCTCATGTTCTCGGTGATGGCGGTGAACTCGTTCTGCTTCTGGCGCAGCTGGGCCATCTGCTGGGCGATGGTCTGGTTCTGCTGCTTGATGCGGGAAAGCAGGGGGGTGAGCTCTTCGTAGGTGTCGGAGTCCTCTGGGTGCTCCAGGTCGATGGCAAGGACGGGCTTGATGATGTGCTTGGAAAGGCGGGAGGCCAGCACCGCCGACAGGGCCACGGCGAGCACCAGGATGATGAGGATGGGCTGGACCATGGACAGGAGCAGGGAAGGGAGGCTGCGCTGCTCACTGGACACCCGCAGCACCGTCCCGTCAGCCAGCCGCTGGGCAAAGTACAGGGTCCGCTGAGAGAGGGTCGTGGAGTAGCGGGAGGCGGTGCCTGTCTCGCTCTCCAGAGCGGCTCGCACCTCCTCCCGGTCGGCGTGGTTCTCCATCTGGGCGGGGTCGGCCTGGTTGTCAAAGAGGACAGTGCCGCCGGCGTCGATCCAGGTGATACGGTTGGCGGAGGAGAGACCGTCCAGATAATCCATGCTGCCCATCTCCACCCCACGGGCGGCCAGGGCGGCCTCCGACTCCAGCTGGATCAGCAGCTGGCTGCCAAAATACTGGTACAGCACGCCCATGAACAGAGCGATAGAGAGAAAGAACACCGCAACGCCCACCAGAAAGCGAGTTGCGGAAGATTTTAGATGTCATGGCTGTTCCTCACTTTTGGACGGATCAGATTCCGCCTTGTAGCCAACGCCCCGCACGGTCTCGATGCAGCGGCCCGCCTCCCCCAGCTTTTGACGCAGGGTGCGGACGTGGACATCCACTGTGCGGCTGGCCCCGTCGAACTCATAGCCCCAGATGGTATTAAGCAACTGGTCCCGGGTGAATACGGTCCTCGCCATGCTCCAGCAAAAGGGAGAGCAGCTGGAATTCCTTCAGGGTGAGGGTGACTTCCCGCCCGTGGGCCAGCACCTGATGGCGGGCCGGATCGATGCGCAGTGGGCCCAAAGTAGAGGGCGTGGACCGGCTCCGCCTCCCCGCCGCTGTGGCGCAGGGCGGTGCGGATGCGGGCCATCAGCTCCATCATGCCGAAGGGCTTGGCGATGTAGTCGTCCGCCCCGCCGTCCAGGCCCACCACCTTGTCGTACTCGGTCCCCTTTAGCGGTGATCAGGATGACGGGGAGCCCTAGCGGTGGAGGCGCCGGCGCGGATGCGCTTGAGGATGTGCAGGCCGTCCTCCTCCGGGAGCATCAGGTCCAGCAGAACCAGGGAGGGGGCTGCCGCTCCATGGCGGCCCAGAACTGGGAGGGCAGTTCAAAGCCCCCTCCGCCTCCATGCCCCTGGCTGTTCAGGGGTATAAATGACCAGCTTGCGGATGCTGGGGTCGTCTTCCAGAAAATAAATCATGGGTAGGACCTCCTACGGCTGTGAAAATTCCCCTTCCCGCCCGCCGTTCAGCAGGTCAGTGCATGGTGCCCCGGTGAGGGAGTACTCCACCCACTCGGCAATATTCACCGCGTGATCTCCGATACGCTCCAGATATTTGGCGATCATCAGCAGGTCAATGCACGCCTCTCCACTGTCCCCCATGCCGATGCGGCGGATCAGTTCCTCACGGACCTGGAGGAACAGATCGTCCACCACGCCGTCGGAGGAGATCACTGCCTCCGCCAGACCCAGGTCCTTGCGGACAAAGGAGTCCACGCTGTCGGTGACCATCTTGATGGTGGTCCCGGGCCATGTCCCCGATAGGGACCAGGTCCTGATGCTGTTTCGGCGATATCCCGGGTGATCTCAGCGATGTCTGCGGCTTGGTCGCCGATGCGCTCCATGTCAGAGATCATCTTCAGGGCGGAGGAGATGGTGCGCAGATCCCGGGCCACCGGCTGCTGCTGGAGCAGCAGCTTCATACACAGGCTTTCGATGTCCCGCTCCTTTTGGTTGATGTCCCGCTCCGCGGCCAGCACGGTCTCCCGCAGGCCGGCATCGTCCCCGTCCAGCAGGGCCTTCGCCGCGCCGGAGATGGCCTCCTCACACAGGGCTCCCATGGTAATAAGTTCTACGTTGAGCCGCTCCAGCTGTGCTTCAAATTTGACTCGCATTATCCAAACCTCCCGGTGATGTAGTCCTCGGTGCGCTTGTCCTGGGGCATGGAAAAGAGCTGCTCTCCGTGTCCCCGTACTCCACCAGGTCGCCCAGCAGGAAGAAAGCGGTCTGGTCGGACACACGGGCGGCCTGCTGCATGTTGTGAGTGACCATGACGATAGTGTACTCGCTTTTCAGCTCGGCGGCAAGATCTTCTATCTTAGATGTCGAAATGGGATCCAGGGCGGAGGTGGCCTCGTCCATCAGAAGGACATCGGTTTCTTCGCCAGGGCCCGGGCAATGCACAGCCGCTGCTGCTGGCCGCCGGAGAGACCCAGGGCCCACTTCTTCAGCCGGTCCTTTCACCTCGTCCCAGATGGCGGCGCTCCGCAGGGACTCCTCCACCAGCTCGTCCAAGCTTCACTTGGGCTGTGGATACCATGGGTCCGGGGCCCATAGGCCACATTGTCGTAGATGGACATGGGAAAGGGGTTGGCCTTCTGGAACACCATGCCGATGCGGCGGCGCAGGTCGGTGGCGTCCTGGCCGGGGGCATAGACGTCCTGCCCCGATAGAACAGGGAGCCGTTGATCTTCACGCCGGGGATCAGGTCGTTCATCCGGTTAATCGTCCTCAGAAAGGTGGACTTACCGCAGCCGGAGGGCCCTATGAGGGCGGTGATCTGGTTGGCTCCGTGATCTGGATGCAGATGTCCTTGAGTGCGTGGTTCTCACCGTAATACAGGTTCAGCCCGCAGGCCGAGAGGAATGGATTGATCCATAGTTGTCCTCCTTAGCGTTTTTCAGGGGCCGGACTGCGCGGGCCAGATTGATGGTTTTATTTTTTCAGCAGGCCCCACAAGAGAGGCGGCCAGGTTGATGACCAGGGTCAGGATCATCAGGATGGCGGCGATGGCAAAGGCGATATCCGTCCGGCCCCGCTCGATTGGCGTAGGTCAGAGGGCTACCGTTAGTGTGGCGGAGGGTTGTTCAGCGACTGGGCAAAAAGTTCTGTACAGCACTGTGCCGAAGCCCAGCGGTGAACAGCAGGGCGGCCCTCTCCCCCACGATGCGGCCCACAGCCAGAATACAGCCGGTGACGATCCCGTCCACTGCTCCTTCGGCAGCACGACCGTGCGAACCATATGCCATTTGCCGGCACCCAGCGCCAGCGCCCCCTCCCGGTAGGACTGGGGGACGGTTTTCAGGCTCTCCTGCGTGGTGCGGATGATGGTGGGCAGGATCATGATCACCAGCGTCAGGCCGCCGGCCAGGATGCCCGCCTTCAGTCCCATGAGCTGGAGAAATACCATCATGCCCACCAGACCGTAGATAATGGAAGGGATGCCGGTGAGGGTCTCGGCAGCAAACTCGATGAAGCCGCCACCCGGCGGTTGGCAGCGTACTCCGTCAGATAAATGGCCGCCCCTACCCCCAGGGGCAGGACGATGACCATGGCGACCAGGATGATGTAGAGGGTGCTCTGGATGTGGGGGCAGGATGCCGAGTGGCCCCTTTGAGCACGCTGCTCTGAGTGGACAGGCAGCTCCCAGGTGATTGGGCAGGCCCCGGTAGAGGATGTAGCCGATGAGAAAGATCAGCAGATGCACACACCAGGCAGCCGCATCCCCACCTCATACAGCAGGGCCCGGAGCCCCCGGTCATAGATCCAGCGGCGGGCAGACAGCTTTTTTCCCATGCCTCACCCCTCCCTTCCGGTTTTTCACGAACACGTTGAGGATCACATTGATGATCATAATAAACAGGAACAGGACCAGTCCCACGGAGTACAGGGCCTGCTGCTGGAGGCTTGCCCACCGCGGCGTAGGACATCTCAGAGGCGATGGCGGTGGTGAGGAAACGCACCGGGGTAAAGCAGGCTCTCCGGGCATATTGGCCACATTGCCGGCCACCATGATGATGGCCATGGCCTCACCGATGGCCCGGCCCACCCCCAGCACCACAGCGGTTGCCACGCCGCCGGGCGGCGGGGCAGGAGACCCGGAAGATGGTCTCAATCTCGGTGGCTCCCAGGGCCAGGCTTGCCTCCTCGTACTCCTTGGGCACGGCATTCAGGGCGGTCTCGGCCACCGAGATGATGGAGGGCAGGATCATCACTGCCAGTACCACGATGGCGGGCAGCAGGAGTGGCGCCGGAGGCCAGCTGGAAGGTCCTTTGGATGGCGGGGACCAGCACGATCATACCCACCAGGCCATAGACGATGGAGGGGATCCCCGCCAGCAGCCCCACAGCGGCACGGATCACCCGGCCGCCTTGGGGGGGCCACCTTCGCCAGGAACATGGCCGTCAGGATCCCCACAGGCACCCCCACCAGGACGGCTCCGGCCGTACCGGCCACCGAGGTGAGGATGAAGGGCAGGATCCCGAACTTCTCCTGCTTTGCCCGCCCACTCCGTTCCGAACAGGAAGTCGGTGATCCCGATCTCCAGCACAGCGGGCAGCCCCGCGATGATCAGGTAGACACAGATAAACAGCACACAGCCCACCGCCACACAGCCGCACAGCAGGAAAAGCAGCTTCACGCCGAACTCCAGGGTATCCCTTCTTCTCCGCTTGGAGCCCCGCCCCGCCGGTTTGCCGGGGATGGCGGTCGTCACTCCGTCAGCCACAGCCGCCAAGATTTCATGTTCCATAGAAAGTTCCTCTCTCTCGTCATAGGGACAGCCCCCGCCCGAAACGGGCGGAGGCTTTTCTGTTTTCTCCGGTCTCAGGCCAGGGGGGACCGCGCCCGCCTGACGGATCAGGTCGGAGGCGCCGCGGAGACAGCCCAGTCAAAGAAGGCCTGGGCGGCGGGGCTGAGGGCCTCGCCTCTCACTTGGTCACCATCACGAAGGGGCGCTGGATCTGGTAGGAGCCATCCCAGAACGGTCTCCTCCGTGCAGGGCACGCCGCCCACGGTGATGGCCTTGATACCCTCCTTGCCCTCCACGGCGGACAGGGAGGCATAGCCGATGGCGCTGGGGATTGTTTTTCACCGCCTCAATGACCGCGCCGGTGGAGGTCAGCTCCTGGGAGAGAACGCAGGCATCCTCGGTGCCGGTGATGGACTCAAAGCCGTCCCGGGTGCCGGAGCCGCCCTCGCGGCCAATGCAGGCGATCTCGACCGGCGTCGCCGCCCACTTCGCCCAGTCGGTGATCTCGCCGGTGAATCGTTTGTTTGACGTACAAGCGCAGTATAAAAAACGAATGTAAAATGGGCAACCTGTATTCTGTTAAATCTGTGTAAAACCACAGGTTTTTCACGTTTTTCCTCATTTTTCTCTGGAAAAGCGTCTGTTAAACGGACCGCAATGTAAAAAGCGCCCGGGATCCAGGATCCCGGGCGCTCCAGCTGATTCAATTTTTCCGCCAAAGAAATACGCTCCGATCTTTGCCGCGTCAGGCGTGCCGGTCCGTCGTGTCCCGGAAGAGCAGCGAGATACACCACACCGCCGACAGGCCCACAACTGTATAAATGATCCGGCTGATCAGGCTGGCCGAGCCGCCGCAGGCAAAGGCCACCAGATCGAACTGAAACAGCCCGATGCAGCCCCAGTTCAGCCCGCCGACGATCAGCAGCGCCAGAGCGATCTTATCCATCACCACAGCTTCTTACCTCCTCCCAATTGGGTTTCAGAGGTATTCTTCCCCAGCCGGAAAAAAAATATACCAACGCGTCCGAGACTGCCGACCGCCTGCGGTCAGCCGGAAAAAAAATATTATTTGAGGTTTCTCTTGCATATCAGAGTCAAATTCGGTATGATAAAGAAAGTCATTTGTCCGTCATCCGGCGGACTTTTTTTTAGGAGGTATCACAATGGGCACAGGCAGCATTCTCGTCTCCGGCTTTGCTCTCTTCGCCATGTTCTTCGGGGCCGGAAATCTGATTTTCCCCCCCTTACCTGGGCATGACCGGCGGCAGTCAGTGGATCGCCGGCTTTCTCAGCTTTTTTCTGGTGGAGATCCTCTCCTGTGTGGGCATTCACGCCATGCTCCACGGCGGCGGCAGCATCCGGGCCATGCAGAAGTCGGTGGGCGCGGCTCCGGGCGCAGTGCTGAACGCCGCGGCCATTCTATGCGCCAGCCTTCTGCTGGCCCTGCACTCCTATTTCAAACTCTTCCCCCTGGCAGAATACCTCCCTTCTATGACTACGGCTTCGGCTGGCTGATCCCCGCCATTGCCGGCGGCGTGCTGGGCTGGCTGCTCTCCAAGCCGGACTCCGCCAGCGCGGAGCCTTGACCCCTTGTTCAAAAAAAACTCAAACGCAGCAGGCCCACTCCCCTGTGGGCCTGCTCCATTTTTGCGCTGAGCCCCTTCGGAATTCTGTGCAAAAGGACGCCCAGCCCACCAGGATCCCCGGTCTCTGCCGCCCCCCGTTGGGGGACAAAATTGTTTAAGCTCGACCGCCGCCGACTCCTGTGGTATAATCCAGGCAGGATCACCCGGCTCCGCTCCGGAGGCCGCAGAAGAAAAGGATGAACGCCATGTATCAGATCAACAACTTTACCAACAACGATGACGTCAAGCTCCTCGACTCCATGGGCCCCTTTACCGTGATAGAATACCAGAAGGATCTCAGTGTCATGCCCGGCAGCGCCCAGCTGGCTTATTACTGCAACGCCATGAATGTGCGCAAGCGCCAGGTCATCTGCGACCTGAGCAAGGCCAACATCACCCTCCAGGCCGGAGCCATGCAGTGGACGGTGGGCAACGTCCACGCCACAACCGGCGTCAAGGGAGTGGGCGACCTGTTCGGCAAGGCTCTCCGGGGCAGTGTCACCGGCGAGAGCGCCATCAAGCCGGAGTATACCGGAGACGGCACCCTGGTCCTGGAGCCCACCTATAAGCATATCCTCCTGCTGGATCTGGCTGACTGGAACGGCTCCATCGTTCTGGACGACGGCCTGTTCCTGGCCTGTGAGTCCAGCCTGCAGCACAAGGCGGTTATGCGGTCCAACTTCTCCTCGGCGGTGGCCGGCAACGAAGGCCTGTTCAACCTGGGCATCGTGGGCAGCGGCGTGGTCTGCCTGAGTCCTTCTGTCCCAAGGAGGAGCTGGTGGAGATCACCCTTCAGGACGACGTGCTGAAGGTGGATGGCAACATGGCCATCGCCTGGAGCGGCAGCCTGAATTTCACCGTGGAGCGCTCCGGCAAATCCCTGGTCGGCTCCGCCGCCTCCGGCGAGGGTCTGGTCAATGTCTACCGCGGCACGGGCCGGGTGCTGCTGGCCCCTGTGCTGGACGGCGCGGTCTGATCTGAACGCAAAAATTTTACAGCCCTCCGAATGGTTCGGGGGGCTGTTTTTCATCCCCGGCCCGTTTTCTCACCAGACCCCTGTTTACCTGCAAAAGAGCATCCCTTCGATGCCGGAAGCGTCTCCACCTTAGCCGTCATCCTCCGAACCGGCGGTCTGGAGCTGCTCCAGATCTCAGACCGGTGCTGTCCGCCCACCGGCCGCTATTCCAACCTTCGGGTCAGCAACCTGGCCTATTACAGCAATCCCTTGGATGTTCTTCTGGCGGATGGCCGGGTGATCTACGCAGACGTCCGGTTTAAGGAGACCACCAGCTATAAACGCATCCGTCCCGGCACATACGAATTCTTCTTTGCCGAGACAAACCTCACTCCCCGCCCTTTCACGCGGACATTGAGACCCTGGACTCCGCCCTTCTGGGCTCCACTCCCCCCCTGTCAATGTGGTGGCCTCCGACTATGTCGCCGTCTCCAGCCGCACCAACTACACCATTTTCCTCCTTAGTACCGGGACCACCCGGACGCGGTCCAGGCGCTGACCACGGCGGACCGGTGACCGGACCGGGATAAAAACACTTGACATCCTGTCCCCTTCGTGCCATAATATTCGTGTAATTATCGTGATTAAAACGATAATATCGTTAACTTGAGATAAAGGGGTGTGTTCAATTTGAAAACGGTACCTACCATCTATCAGCCCGGTGTCGTCCCAAATGAAATTTACAGCGGCGTTCCCTCCTTTATGGGAATGCCTACCGCCAAAACGGCGGAGGAATTGAAGCAGTATGACTTTGCGGTCATGGGTGTGCCCCCTTCGAGGGCGGCTGCACCTATGGCGGCTTCTCCTCCTGTGTGGTGGCCCCCCAAGACCATCCGCTCCGTCTCCACCCGCTATGTGGGCTATCTCCCTGACTATGATTTCGATACCTTCGACTATATGAGCTGCTGCGACTACGGCGACATCCCCATCCAGAACGGCAGCATGAGTACAGCTTCGCCTCTATGCGGAAGGGGATCGGCGAGATCCTGGACGCCGGCTGTGTGCCCATCACCTTCGGCGGCGACCACTCCATCTCCTATCCGCTGATCAGCGAGCTGTGCGCCCGCCACAAGAAGCGCGTGGGTGTGTTGCATTTCGACGCCCATCTTGACACCATGCCTGCCTTCGGCGATGACCTGTACTCCCGCTGCTCCCCTTCAACCGTCTGTATGGGAGACGAGAACTTCGACTCCACGAAGATCGTTCACATCGGCATCCGCGGCCCCCGCAACCACCATCAGGAGCGCATCGAGGCCCAGAAGGCCGGCGCCACTGTGATCACCGCCCGTGAGATCAAGCTCAACGGCTGGCAGGCCTCCATCCAGAAGGCCATCGACATCGTCAGTAAGGACACCGATGTGATCTCACGTCACCGTCTGCTCCGATGTGCTGGACGCCGCCGCCAATCCCCAGGGCCCCTTCGATCCCTGCGGCCCCACCTCCTTCGAGGTCGCCATGATGCTCCACGAGGGCAAGGCTGGCGCGGGCGCCTTCGACTTTGTCGAGATCTATCCGAGACCTGCAGGCACCCACCAGTCCGCCCACACGGCCTGCTGGATGGCCCTCTATTTTATGAACGGCGTGGCGCAGCACCGTTT
>VOFI01002985.1_pt1 | contig 16485 bp, 34 predicted proteins | sample 5384131 | NCBI WGS metagenome assembly VOFI01 (sample SAMN12384728, study PRJNA508395) | human gut metagenome | isolation source: healthy gut H | host: Homo sapiens
TGGTTTAAACACTTCTTCCTCACTTAGTGAATCGATCATTGCATAAATAGAATCAATGTTCTCATTCAACATGTCTTTCAACTCTTGCAGTGACAGGTGTGCATATGTATCTGTGAACCATTGATATAATTCACCAAGCTGATTCCTCTGCACTCCCGGCAGACAAAACGAAACTCCTGCCACTGTCCCTTCGGCATGTTCTCCGTTCTGTCTATTTTTCAAAAATCCTCTATTTCGGATTTTGTGAAAATAAAAAAGCCGACGCAATTTCAACTCATACAAAAAGTCCAAATACATCGGCTCAATCCTTTGACCTGATCGGTCTTTATTCATTTGTTATCATACACCAATGTATTTGCGATGAAGCCGTCACAGGATGTGCTGTTTGCTTTGTATCAGTTTGATTTTGAACTGAGGAAGGTTATGTATGAAGCTTATTGCGAAAGCAGAAATTCAAATAAAGTCTGCGATTGCTAATGCGGTTTCATTGAAAACTGGTATCATTATACATTCCATGGTTCGATTTTGGAAATTCAACATAATCGTATGGCACACCATTCTCTTTCAATGCATCTATTAAAGGGTATTTAAGTTGAGTCGGCACACAATGGTCGATTAGTCCATACCCCATCAAGGTCGGCACCGAGTTTGCATCCACCAAATATGTAGGCGAAACAGAGTAAATATACGGAAGATATTCTTTTGATGCCATCATTTCATCTGTAATTCTAATCCCTGTCATCATGGTTGCAAAATCCGCATCTGTGGTTATATGGTCTATCGATTTCAGCAAACTCCAATCGGATGGCTCAAATGAAGCAGGACCTGCGAGTTGAAAGACAAACTTTACCGGGATTGCAGAAATGTCAGCATTTTTATATGCATAGTTCATCGCAAGTGTTCCACCTGCTGACACCCCACAGGTAGCCATTTGTGTTAAATCAATTCCAAGCTGTGATGCCTGCTCCTTGATTGCGGCAACACAACTTAGAATTTCTTCATTCATTAACTCAAGACTGGCGTTGAGTAATTCTTCTTCATTTTTTTCTTCTTTGATTGGAGTGTATAATCAACCGTTGCTGTTACGTATCCTTTTGACGTATAATATTTGCACCACACATCGCCATCTTCTTTGCTCCCGGAATTAAAACTTCCTCCGTGTATATAAAGAATCAGGCATTTTGACTCTGGCGTATCAAGATTTTTCGGCACATACAAATCATATTTGTGGTCGCTCGGATTTTCATAATCAAGATTTTCATACACACATCCTACTGTATCATTCCATTCAACTTGGATAAGCTTCATCGGTAAAGACCCAAGACGTTGAATGTTGATGAGCATACCCACAATAAAGGATACGGCAAACAGAAAAATCAACATCCCTATTTTACGATTTTTATTTGTACTGAACATGACATTTCTCCTTATATGATGTGGTCTAAAACAAATTTTCGCTCTTTTGCTTTGCCCTTGCAATATAAGCACCGCTTTGTAAGAGACGACTTTTACTATCTTCTAATTGCAGACCGAACTTTTTCCATTCGTTCTTTAAGAAGCTTGTAGTAATTCTCTGCTTCCCATTTATATTGAAATCCTGCAACAAAATCATCTGCATATACAATTAGAAAGTTATCTCCCTTGCATTCTTTGGTAATAATAAACTTATACCATAGTGTCAATACATTGTGCATATATATGTTTGCTAGGATTGGACTTATAATATTGCCTTGAGCTGAACCTTCTTCATTCGCCATAAGTTCACCATTATCCAGCACTCCCACTTTAAGATACTTCTTGACAAGACCAATTATGTTGGGGTCTTTAATATAAAGTTTGAGAAACTTGATAATCCATTCATGCTTCATATGATCGAAGAAGCCTTTGATGTCAGCATCCACAATATAGCAGATTTTCGTGTTGTTTAATCTCTTACACAGTTCTTTTATTGCGTTATGACATCCTCGATTTGGTCTGAATCTGTACATGCAGTTCAGAAATCTCGGTTCATAGATAGCTTCCAATATCTTCTTTAATGCTAATTGGACTATTTTGTCCTCATAGCACGCAATTCCTAATGGTCGAAGTTTTCCATTGCTTTTAAGGATATATACCCCTAATTGATGGCTGTGGTTTATATGATTTTCTTTTCAGTCTTTCTACCAAGTCATCTAAGTTTTGCTCCAGATTTCTCCCGTACTCTTTCTTAGTAATCTCATCAACACCGACTGCTTTCTTTCCGTCTAATTCTTTGTGACATTGCAAAGCATTTCTTTATTGATTAGATGATACAACGATGTGAACTCTGGTCCCGGCGAACTTGCCGATATTTCTGCTATTCTTTCCAATTTCGTCTCCATCAATACCCCCGTCCCTGAGTACGGTTGATGTGTCCTCAGAAAGACCATTATTATGTAGCTCCCTTTCCTCCATTGGCATTACCCAACTTCTTCAGTACTATGAAGCTATCCGACTGCCTACTGTTCTTTTGGCATTCTCCTGTTTTGCAGTTGTTTGCCATACTTGCAATGGCAAGAAACAATAGGCTCTCCCCAGTTGACTGAATAATCACAATGTAAAACATAAAGTGCTCTTTGACCCCGCAGAAGCAAACCATTTCTTACCATGCGATTTGATTTTGTATTGCTTTCCGTCTGAAATTAGAACGTCAGCCTTCTAAATGTCAAAATTTCGAGGCTCAATCACACTCTCTATTTTCTCGCTGTCTACGCTTAGCAACTATCATTACTGACAGTCACCCAAGACTCGCTACTGGCGGTTGGTTAGACCTTACCAGACAGGCAAAACGAAACTCCTGCCGCTGTCCCTTCGGCATGTTTTCCGTTCTGCCTGTTTTTCAAAAAAAAATCCTCAGAATCGGATTTTGTAAAATAAAAAAGCCGACGCAATTTCAACTTTTACAAAAGTCCAAAATACATCGGCTCAATCCTTTGACCTGTTTGATTCCACTGCTTGATATCTCCTCTAACAACAAGTCTTCTGTTATCTTCATCCAATTCATTAAAGTGGTCAGCGACTTCCTGTCTGTATGTCTGGATTGCAAAATACGTTTGTCCTAACGCAATGACCTCTTTCTTGGATCTCCATTCTGCACGATCAGATAACATGCATATCTTGACAGTTCATAATCTTTTTGGGGTTTCGTGGTGACTCCAGCTTCAACGATTTTCCTGACCTCAGGAAAATCGTCTGAATGCTATGCCCGCTGTTTTCACATGCGATCATTGCTCTTTTAATTACTTTTGCAAAATTCTCCCATTTTGCATAATCAAGTGCTTTATTCCTAATTCTCTTGCACTCCAATACTCGCTTCCATCTTCCCGGATATGCTTGATATCTTCCTGAGTTCAATATATCCGCTTTTAAAAAAACGGTGATCACTTTGTTGACCGTCTGTTTCGGCAACAGTGTCTTTTCACAGATCTGTTTCTGCGTGCAGTTTTCCGTGTAAAGGATTGCATTCAGAATATAAAGGCTGTTGTAGGAAATACCGGATTTGCGGGCGTAATCTTCGTAAATAACGCTGATACTCTGCCATGCATTGCAAAAATCCTTGTCTTTGATTCAATATCCATGGCTTCGCTCTCCTTAGTCTCATTTTAGGACTATTGTATCTCTTTCTATTTTTTGTCAATATCAAATCTTTCATATATTGGACTAAGCACATAATTCTTTATTCCCGAAAAAAGCCACACCAGTAACTATGATGTACCCCATCAGCGAAATAACAGACGCTTCTATACCAAATTCTCCGCCCGTCACCGCAAATGATTTTGCATCAAGAACATAAGTCATGACAGAGAATTGATCCGCTTTTTGTCCAATTGCCAGTCCCCACCGATCATTACAATATTCCAGATGGCATGCACGATTCCACTGTTCCAGACAGAACCACTCTCGATTGCAATCATTGAAAACATAATTCCCGCCATCGTTCCTGCAACAAGAACCTGCAAACAGCTTCCGATGGAAAAATCCATTCCCAGAATATGAACCATGCCAAACAGCACCGATGGAACGATAACCGCCACCTTACGATTCCATTTTTTTCCTTTAAAAGATTTTAAAATAACGCCCTGAAATACCATTTCTTCGACAAATCCAGCCGCGATTCCGGTAAACATAATTCCGGCACTTAATGTACGAAATATCTGCTTTCCATTCATATGCGAGGAAACATACGCACCCTGAAAGAACAAAAGATAACTTCCTTTTTACCAGCAGTGGCAACAGAATAGCAATTAGAATCCATTTTTTTTTAATATGAAATACGGGCATTCCAAAATCAGAAATAGGTAACCTGATCACTTTCTCAATATATATCTTTAAAATAACATAAGTCAGTCCGACATAAAAATTCCTGCAATGATATTACATATTCCATCCGGAATCTTTATCAGGTTCAATGCACTTGCGGCAAGCTGTGCTGCAAGTTGTGCAATGATGAGAATAACTATGGCAGCAACCGAACCGCCAATTACTTTTTGGTACTCATTTTTCTGTTTTCCTCCTTATGTTCTGCTTTTTCTGCACGCTCCTGTAAACCACATAGAGGCCTGCGATCAAATAAAAAACGGCTAATACTCCCTGCAAAATATCATCATATTTCCAAACGGTATAATTCCATCCAAGAATTTCATTCATAAAAAAAATTAGAAAAATTACAAAGTCCATGTACAAGAACCGGAATGAATAAATGATTCGTCTGTATATAAAAGTGCTGCCAGAAACATGCCAAAACAAATCGCATACAATACCTGTTTTGTCGTATCTGCAAAGTTCTGTCCCACTAGCAGATTCCGGTAATGGCACAGACCAAATCAGGGAAGACACAACTACCGCACAATAAATTCCATTTTTCTTTTTTCCCCATGCAGCAAGAAACATATTTAACAGAATTCCCCGCCACACATATTCTTCCAGCAGTCAATACTAAGACTTGCCACACCGCAGATCAGGAAAAACAAATCCCTTTACCGGAAAGCAGTGAAAAAACTTTTTTTTTCCATGAACGAGAGTCATAAGATCATTCCCAATCTGTATTAACGGAAAAATAAACATTCCCAATACCGGTAACCATGACCCATTTCTTTTTTCTTTTCTTACGAAATCTGCTTTTTTGCGAAACAATACAAACATAATAACAAACGTCAACACTTCATTGAATAACATGGAAATATAAGAACTGTATAAAAGTTTCCTCCCAGTTGTCCATTACCTTTCCAACCACATAAGCCACCAATGTTCCGGTCAGTTCCCCACAGGATATATACAAAGACAGCATATATGACCGGAATGAAATAATGATAAACGCACGATTCTTTTTCTTCATTTTCTCCCCATCCCTTTCTTACCCCCACTCTTCCACATTCCGGCAGAATCCAATATAGGTAATGATAAAATACACCAGATAAATTCCGAAAAACAATACCGAAGAAATCAAAAATAAGTTGCCGGTGCCGCCCGAACCCCGTATAAAAGTCAAACTTACCACCAACATATACACAGACCAGTCCGCTGATTGCAAAGTGACACACATGCCGGACAAAGATAATACCCGGCAAGCTGCTTTAAAATCATCCTGCGGATTTTTCTCTTCTGCTGTAACCAATCTGAAAGAGAACCCTGTAGCGGAATTTGTATTTTACGGAATCGCTGAGCTGCTGCACGGAAAGCACGGTCAGTGCCACACACAAAAATACCAGTCCGATATAAAAAAAGCGGAAACATCAGCGAAGATAACATATATTTCACTTCCGGAATCAGATTGTCACGCACAAGATTTTTTGCCGTATAGGTAACAATTGTATCCGAACCCGAACAGGAATTTCAAGTGCTTCCCATCCCAGTCATCCGAAGCTGCTTCCGTCATGGCGTGCCCCTGCACACTAATTTTATCCGGATCCTTCTCCAGATCATCCAGCCGTTTCTCCAGATCCGCAGGTGCCTCGCCTTTGATATCCGCCACCAATTCTGCATAATAGGGATGCATCTGTGCAAGAACGGCATCCGGAACAATAATAATATAATCCCCTCCGTTGTGGCCGTTCTGCGAAAATCCCTCCGTGTGATAGCCCGCAAAAGATAATGTCCCATCTGTTCCCTGAATTTTGATCCGACCGGAAAAATCCCCGGTCTGATTCAGCACGCGGTCTTTTGATATGGATGGTATACTGATCTTCTTTTAACTGCACTTCCGAAAGTCCGATCATGGTACGGAGCCGGTTGTAACCGAGAGTCCCATATAGGTATCGTAATTGCAATATGCCAGTTCTTCATTTTTACTGATCTTTTTCCAGTCCGGTGTGCCATCTGTGTTCCGATACTCTGATCCAAATTCTTTCAGATGTGTATACAGATATGCATTGACCTGATTCGTTTCTGTTCTCATAAACCTTATAAGTAAAAATTTCCTTTATGGCTGTCTCCTGTTTCAGCAGAGCAATTTCCTGCTGAAACTCATCCTTCACATTGCTGCTGTATACCTGCACATCAAACGGAAATTTGCTCACAAGCACCTCATTCTGGAAATGATTAAACATAAATGCCACCGAACTTCCGAGTATCGCCAGAGTAAACAGTGCCGTCAGTGTTCCCATGGTAAACCGCAGTGTCCGGATCTTAGAAGAAAACTGCCGGAGCAGAAACAGCGCATCCCCCACGGTAAATAGCAGCTCCCTTTTTTCTGACATAACAGGCGATCCACGCCGCAATGCCTGTGTAAAAAAGATAAATCGTCAGCACCAGTCCAATGAGAAAAAGCGATTACAACTCCTGTATCCCATGCTTTAAAAAAAAACAGAAACACACCGAATACGACAAGAAACAGCACAGATAACGGAAGGAACCATCTCTTTGCCTTTTCATGTGTTTCTTTGATTTCCTCATTCTGTCTCTGGCTGTCCATCAGATCATGGATATTCATTTTGCGGAATTTTTTGGCTACGAAACAGCGCCAGCAGATAACAGCACAGATAACATGCAGCCGTCATCAAAATACAGTTTCGGTTCCATTCCAGATGCAGTTTGTAATCCAGCTGCACCATGCTGTAAAAAATGGACAGAAGGATCTGCTGAAAAAAGTATACCCAGTCCCATCCCTACAAGAAATGCGCCCGCTCCAAGCAGCAGATTCTCTGCAAAATAAAGTCTCGCAATCTCTTTTTTCTTTACCCCGACCAGAAGATAAATCCCAAACTCACGGCTTCGCTTTTCCAGTACAAACCGCACCATATAATTGATCAGCCACGCAATGATCGGCACGATAAAAGCAGTCGCAAGTCCCGTCATCACACTCATCATGGCATCCATCTGAAACAGATTCTGCACATCTTTGGAAAACAAAAGCGTATGAAACGAAAACATGAGTGCGGTCACGACCGCCATCGTCATAAAATACACTATATAGTCTTTTGCCATGCGCTTTACATTTCGAAAAGCAAGTTTACACATCATGGGAACGTTCACCTCCCGTCAGTGTCATCACATCGAGTATTTCATTTAAAAACGCCCGGCGTTCTTTTTCCCCACGCACCAGTTCATGAAAAATCCGTCCGTCTTTCAGAAACAGAATACGGCTGCAATAACTTGCGGAAAAAGCATCGTGTGTCACCATCAGAATGGTTGCCCCCATGTTTTTGTTCATCTCCGTAAATGTCTCTAACAGTGTCTGCGCTGCCAGTGAATCCAGTGCCCCCGTCGGCTCATCTGCCAGAAGAAGTGTGGGATAATTTGCAAGTGCACGGGCACATGCACACCGCTGCTTTTTGTCCGCCGGACACCTGATACGGATACTTATCCTTAACCTCCCTCGATTCCCAGAATGCGAAGCAGCTCCCTGCACCGTTTCTGAATCTCCTTTTTGCCACGCCGGTGCAGCGTCATAACGAGCATGATATTTTCTTCCAGCGTGAGCGTATCCAGCAGATTGTATTCCTGAAAGATAAACCCAAGCTGTTTTTTACGGAATTCTGAAAGCTGTTCTTCCCCCAGTTCTGTGATATCGGTATCTCCGTAATAAATATGTCCCTGCTGTCACCCGGTCAATGGTTGACAACAGATTTAAAAAGCGTTGTTTTTCCGGAACCGGAAGCTCCCATCACACCGATAAACTCCCCTGCTGCACGGCAAAACTGACACGATCCACCGCTTTGGTCACCTGATCCCCGTTTCCATAATATTTCTCCACATCGCTTACGCGTATGATTTCCTGCATCTTCTGACGCTCCTTTCCTCGCTTGCTAAATAAAAGGCATAGTAAAGAATATCATTTTTCTTCACTATGCCTACTTTAACACGGATCTTTCCGCTTTGTATGAAATTACCTTTCCTGAATCTTACAGTTTTGAAAGATAAACGCGTTATGTCTCCCCTGTAACCGGTAAGATATTCACTCACCGGAAACATAAGTATGATCTCTGTTCCCTTTCCTTCCGCAGATTCTGCCCGGATTTCTATATTTAACTTGTCACAGAGTTTACGGCACAGATACAGTCCCATTCCGGTCGAACGCTCCCGGTTTCTTCCGTTCGTTCCCGTAAACCCTTTTTCAAAAATCCGTGGGAGTTCTTCCTTTGGAATCCCGATACCGTCATCTTTTACCCACAAAAGAACACCGCTTTTCGTTTTTTAGTAACAATCTGAATGTGAGTACTTCCACTTCTGCCGTATTTTTTACGCTGTTTTGAATGAGCTGGTTTTAAAATAAAAGCGATCCATTTCTTATCGCTGTATACCGTATCGGGGCAGGCAACTTCCGCCTTTACATGGCTCTGGATCAGATAATATTTGTTCTGCAAAAGCACCTGTTGTGCCACTTCCTGCAGATTCCGCGATCATGTAGTCTTTGTATACCGCATCCATACGCGCATAGTACAGTGCCATATCCATCATAATTTCAACCTTGCGGTTTTCCACAAGGAGATAGCGGCTCCTCTCATCCCGGTTATTTTCACAGTTTAACGCAATCGCCGTGATCGGCGCCTTGATCTCATGCACCCAGCTTTCAATGTACCTTCCCGGTAATCCTTTGGTTTTGTTCCATCTGGTGTATCCGCTCGATTACCGATTTGTTGGATTTGCGGATCAGTTCCCGGTACTTGCGATCTTCCAGCCCAAACGATTCCGGCATCAGTTCTCCAAGAAGATAACGCCTGTCCAGCTGATCCGTAAGCTGCTCTAATTTTTCTGAAATAGCTTCTGCGTGAAAAAAAACTGAAGGAAAAGCCATCCTGCCAGTATTACACCGTAACACACCAGTATAATCACACATTTATCCATGGAATAGCCGGTCAGCCGCAAAAGATAACAAGCCCAGCCATGCATACCATATGTAAAAGCAGTAGCAACACCTTGTCTTTCAGATATTCTGTCAGTTTCATATGCGATAGCCCATCCCTCTTTTTGTCTCAATAAAGTCACATACGCCAATTTCTGCAAGTTTTTGCGCGCAGGCGTGTGATATTTACACTGAGGGCATTATCATCAATAAAGACCTGCTGATCCCACAGGTATTCCACCAGTTCGATTCTTGGCACAATCTCTCCCTGATGCAAAAACAGGTAATGCAGGATTTTCAATTCGTTTTTCGACAGATCCACCTGCTGACCCTGATATTTTACGCAACCACGGACAACATCAAGTTCCACACCTTTACAGGTCATCTTCTCTGGTATGTTCGCTTTTTTTCGCCCGTTTTAATACGGCTGCGATATGTGCCAGAAGTAACGGCGGCTGAAACGGCTTCGTGATATAAGCATCGCCGCCCTGCAGCATTCCGCTTAATTCATCCATCGAATCTGTCCTGCTGGTCAGGAAAATAATCGGAACATCCGACGTTTTTCCTTATACTTTGCAGATTTCAAATCCGGATTGCTGCGGCAGATTTACATCGAGCAGAAGCAGATCCGGCTCTATTTGCAGAATATCCTCTACCACGTGATGAAACTCTGTCAATACCGTGACCTGATACAGTGCATTTTTTCTAACAGCAGCTTTAATTCCTGACGGATGGCTGCATCATCTTCTATGATTAAATGTTCATGATTTTTTCCTCAAAAATTGATATTTTTTCTTATCGGAATCGGTTATTTTACGGATTACCTTACAGGATTACCGGCCGCGATCACACCATCCGGAATATTTTTATTCACAACACTTCCGGCACCAATGATGGTATTGTTTCCGATTGTCACGCCCGGCAGCACGAATACATTCGTTCCAATCCAGACATTGTCTCCCACTGTGATTGGCAAAGCAATTTCCAGCCCCTGCCCTCTGTTCGCTGTCTATTGCGTGTCCTGCTGTCGAAAAATACACAATTCCATGTTTTACTTAAATACTCTGACATTTCCGAGATTGTACTTTCATGCAAATGCAAATATATTCAAGCAGATCCTTTAATTCATTTTCATAAATTTCTCTAACCAATATAGTTCCTCCACATATTTCACTTTGATATTTTAAATGATAACATCTCTTAACTGTTTTTACCTGCACTTTTTACAAAAATCGACCAGCGCTCCATATGGTCTTTAAAAATCAATTTGATAATTTATGTAAAGAATTTGGTATGAACGCTTCCACCGCATTTAATATTTTTGCGCGGGCAGTTGTCAGAGAACGTAAAATTCCATTTGAAATTTGTGCATCCACCAGCGTTTCTTTAGAGGACGGACGCTCTGCTTTTAATGCCCTGCGTCATTCCGCAGAACAAAACAAATCTGCAGGATTTATCCTTAAATGACATTAACACAGAAATACAATTTGCACGCAACAATAAAGCCTAAGCAAGGAGACACTCAAAATGGTCAATCGGAATTACTCTTATTCCATTTTAATCAAATACTCTTTTCGGCACCTCTTTGTAAGCCAGACCTGTTTACCGATAAGAAAACGCATAACCTGCCCTTTCCATCTTTCCAGCAGCCACTTTGTAAATCACCGGCTTTCCATGCTGCTTCCAACCTTGACTGCCGTATCTTCATCCCCTGATAAATGGACATATAACCGACTCTTTGGAATCAGACCGGTCTTATCAATCGATGCAACATACTTCTCCCCGGTTCCATGATAAAGAAACCTCCGGCGGTATGGCTTTTTTTTTTAATTCAACATCTACGGGTATGGAATGTCCCTGGTTTGCCCTTATGAACGTCTTATCTTCATTAAATGAATATCTTTGTTTATTATCTGTTTGTACAATTTTTTCGAGCATTTCCATGTCAAACGGCCTTGTCTTTGAAATGCTTTCTATTAACTCTGATACATTCGCCCAGCCGTGTTCATCCAGCGAAATTCCTATTGTATCCGGTTTATGTCTGAGTACCAGACTTAAAAATTTACTTGTATCTGTTAATCCCATACATAGTTTCTCCTTAAAATAGAATTTAATGGTACACTACAAAGATTAGCATACTGACTTACAGATGTCTGTCCAATACAATAAACAGCATTTTCTCGGCACCATTTCTTTGTTCAAATGCCTGATAAATTCCCTGATATGCCACATTGATTCCTGCGAAAAAAGAAAAACTGATAGAAATAATGTGCATTGCTCCGATAAAATATTTTCTTGACTGCCCTGCGTTAAATAAAGTTGCAAATGCACCCGGGAAAATTTCCGTGATCGCCACACCAAGAATCATAAGTACAATCGTATAAATCAGTCCGTATTTGATTCCATCCTTGAATTCGCTTTTTACTTCCCATCCCATAGGAAAAAGCGATGATCGGTGTGATCGCATCACGCAGACCAAATGCAAGGAACAACACAAACTGCTGCACTTTATAAAACAATCCATATGCGGTCTGCGCCGAAGGATTAAATTTTAAGATCAGATTCATTACATAAACCATAATAGACATCAGAGCCTGAGCAATAATTGCCGGAAGTCCGATTGCATAAATTTCTTTTATAATTCCACCCTCCGGTTTCATGTACTTTTTGTTCCATGCGCAAATTCTTTATTTAATTTCATATGGAAAATAAAGAACAATACTGCCGACTGCAACCTGTCCGATTACCGTCGCATATGCAGCACCTTCTACTCCCATTTCAGGAACAGGTCCGATCCCGTAGATCATGATCGGATCAAGAATAATATTTACCACTGCCCCCACAACCTGACCAATTGTAGAATAAAGCGAACGTCCGGTTGCCTGTAATAACTTTTCAAACAGGGGAAAAGAAGATAATTCCAAACGAAATCACCCAACATATTCCTGAAGATAGCCGGTTCCCATTGAAATTACCTTCCGGATCAACCGTCTGCGATGAAATATAGGCTTTCACTCCGAAAATTCCAAACAACAGACATACCGCATAAATAATTACTCCAAAAATAAACTGTTTCCCGCAACTTTTGCTGCTTTTTTGCTGTTTCCCTGTCCAAGTGTCCGCGCAAGAAGTGCATTCGTGCCCCCCCACACCGGTTCCGATTTTAAACCGCTACCATGAGCATCTGCACCGGAAATACCAGCGTAAGTGCATTTAATGCGGCTTCGCTTCCCCTCCTTCATGTTTCCGACAAAGGCACTGTCCACAATATTGTAGACCGCCTGTAATGCCATTGACAAGATCATCGGTATTCCCATCTGCACCATGAGCTTATTGACCGGCATCTCCTTCATCCTGTTACTTTCTGCCATCTTAACTGAATCCTCCTTTTTTCTGCATAAAAAAGCATGTACTTATCTCACAAGCCTGTGCTGGCACAATGTCTCCATGCATGATGCGTCTGGCTACCTGTCATGATTTTTCCCATTTCCTCACTGTAGTCTTTCGCAGCCTCGTCCTGCTGCTTTGCCGCAACACTGTTAAACTTGCTTTCCCACTGCTCCATAAGCTGATCTACATAATCCTGATATTCATCCTGTTTTTCTGCAACGGCATTATATTGCAAATCCAGAGTGGCTGCCTCATCGGCATACAACGTTTTACCGTCCGGTGTGCTTTCCATCCGTTCCTTTAGCTCATTTCGCTGCTTTGACAGTTTGAATTTCTGCTGATTGTATGATTTCAGAACAGAACTGTAGATTCCTCTTGCTCTCCTACTTTCATAATGTCTCCTCCGTGAAATATATCCATTGTTTCCCTTATATTTCATATATCGGATAAATCACATGATTTTTTAATTCACTTTCAATTTCATCTTAATATATTCGCTGACCGCACATAGACCAGCTTTCAGGATTTCGGCATCACAGGCATATCCAATCCTCATGCTGTGCGACTGTTCAAAAACAGTCCCCTGGCGTGACAAAAGCACCTGTCTGCTTGTACATTTCTTCACAAAACGTATAAGAATCAATGGGCAGATCATTTTTGTTTCCGGTGTTGCCAGACGGCGAATCTCCTCAATATCAGGAAGATACCCATTTTCCTTTTTAAGATCAATCAACTGCACATCTGCACCATAGATTCCGGAATAGAATACAATTGTTGATAGGTCGGTCTGATGCTAATGACTCTCTCTCCCGGCGAAATGAGAGAATAAAACACATGATGATTGGCACCCGTAGCACCATGCGTGGGGATAATCTCATCCAATTTAATAGTTTTATAAAGCTTTGCAGACTCCTGCTTTAAATTCAGGATTTCCCTCAATGTTACCATAAGTTAATCTTTTTGTTTACAAAAATCTTCTAAGAATTTATTCTTATCTTCACTATAAAATCTCCTTTCTTTCCCAATTGCCACCAAAAGAAAAAAGTATCCAAGGCATCGCCTTATAGCACATTTTAATGCGCTGTACCTACGGCGGTGTCCTGAACACCTTTCATTTAATCGCTGCCCGGTGGCAACGATAAGTGTTATATTTAATTCATATTTATTTTATGTTGTAAACTACATTTTGTCAACAGCGCATCACTATCACCGCCTACTCGGGAGTTTGACAGTTGAATAATAGAAAAAGTACTTGCAGGCCTTATAAAACCTGCTTTTTTGGCGTCAAATTTTATGTTTTTATATATGTTATTTTCTGTTATTGTATTGTATAATAAGAAGGTGTTGCATATGCATCTTCATATATCAAAATCCAAAAATGCAGAGTCCTTTTTTATATCTGCAAAGGGAAGGAATAAATTACTATACTTCAAAACAACGGCAAAAATCGCTGAACCCCAGTAAAATCAATGGATACAGCGATTTTTTCTTCTAATAACTGTCAAAGACAGGAATATATTCTTGTATGATTGCAAGTCAATAAGCATTATATAATAATTCCCTGCTTGGTTTTTTGTTTTAATGAACTTTCGTTATTGCTCCGGCATCCATCTCGTACACCTCATCACAGAGAATTTCTATATCCAGTGGATTATGACTCGCTACGAGGATGGTTGTCCCTTCTTCTTTTAATTGAACCAGAAGCTTCCGCATATCCTCCACGCCATGTTTATCCAGACCGTTCATCGGCTCATCCAAAATGAGGATGTCCGGACTTTCCATAATTGCCTGTGCAATTCCAAGTCGCTGACGCATGCCGAGGAAAATTTCCCCACCTTCTTCTTATCTTCCGGATCAAGCCCCACGAGCCGGATGCTCTCTTTTTATCTTCTCATCTGTGATTTTCTTCTGCAGACGCGCAAGAAGCTTCAGGTTCTGAAAGCCTGAATAATCCCGCAGAAAACCCGGATGTTCAATAATAATTCCAATTCCCTGTGGGATATCCACATCCTTCCCCACCTGTTTGCCACGAACCAGGATTTTCCCCGCATCCGGCAGGACAAAACCACAGATGCTTTTAAAAAGAACTGTCTTGCCGCTTCCGTTCCTTCCGATGATTCCATATATTTTTCCGGGTGTGACAGAAAGGCTCACATATTCAGAACCGTCTGTTCCCCGAACCTTTTTTACGACATCCTGTATTTCTATCAAATTTTCCATTCTCTAAATCCTCTCTGCCTTCAGCAAATGTTCTATAAGCCTGACTCAATAGCGTCAAGTGTGTATGTCTTCGATTTTTTCATAATGATAAATCCGGTCACCAGAATAATTGCGATTTCAACCGCAAGAATATACCACAGCGGAACTGCATCATCGCTCCTTAAATAAGCATAGGTGGTCGTCCAGTGCAGTGGTGACAGAACTCTGAGCTTAGGCAGCCTCACCACATCAATCATATTGGAAAAACAATCCAGCCAATGGCCACTGCTGATCCATATATTCTGCTCCCAAGCATGTTTCCAAGAAAGACAACAAGACCAAGCAGCGTACCCACAAGTACATTCAGTCCGTAGGTAATCAGACAGGCAGCAAGTGGCGTATAGGCTTCCACGATTTCCTTTGTGCATCACCACTCCGGCCAGTCCGTTATTTTCTGCACACATCCGGATAATACCGCCCCAGTCCGTAGAAAATCCGACCTGCGGAATGAGTACCAGAACTGTCGTCAGTGCAGTCCACAGAAAAAATATACCAGATTCGCGGCAACAATGTAGGCAAGCTGTCCGGCAAACCAGCGCAGCCGCCCTGTCCTCACCAGAACAAACATCTGCTGGTCATCCATAAACGGGGCATTACAAAACAATAAAACCACCCCAAAATAAAAAAGCATCCGCGTTATTCCGTCATCCATCTGAAAAGCGAAAAAATATGGTGTCACCGCTAGTCCCACATCCTGCGCATACTGCCTTAAATAATCTTCCCGGATAAATGTGAAAACCAAAACGGACAAAAAGACGATGAATACCCGGTAGCTGCTTTTCCACTTTCTGAAATTGTTACAACATACCCTAAGCATTTTCCATCCTCCTTATAATCTGCCTTGCCGCAATCTTCCACAAAACAAAGTAGATACAGCCTGTATACGCCAGAGCATAAAGCATCTGCCAGATTCCTCCCCCAGAAATTCCGCATTGCCAAAGTATACCCATGCCGGCAGAATTGGTCCCAGCTCCAGCGGGCATATTTATTGGACAGGCAGATGACCATGTAATAAATAAGAATGGGCATTGCCGTCCCGACAAATATATTGGGAATACATGCCGTCACCGTCATCGCCAATCCTGCGAGAACCGCACCCAGCAGGGACAGTAGCAGAGCATTCCAGATATTCTGGATAAAGTAAGCATGATTCTGCGAAAACATAGCATAAAACGAGCCTTTTATCGGCCAAAGCGTAAAAATCATGAGCAGTTCATACAATGCCATACCGCCAAGCATGCTTGCACAGCCGCCAAGGGCTGCAGAAAAAGATGCCCCTGATATACTTTTTGCATCACCTCTTACGACTGCGTATCTGGTAAAACCACTGTTACAGTCCTCACAGTAACTGAGACCTCCGCCAATCACGCAGAGCAGATAAAACAGGATAATGAACCCGGAACTGGATACGACGGAAAAAGCATCCTGCAGATTCGCAGAATCCCCGTCTGAGCGGATAAAAGCAATTCCCGCTCATATACAGTGTCAGTGCCATTCCAAGTGTGCAGATATATTTTTTTCGATTCTGAAACATGCGA
>VOFI01001771.1_pt1 | contig 16472 bp, 27 predicted proteins | sample 5384131 | NCBI WGS metagenome assembly VOFI01 (sample SAMN12384728, study PRJNA508395) | human gut metagenome | isolation source: healthy gut H | host: Homo sapiens
AGCGTAAAAAGAACAAGAGCAGTAACTAAGTAGTTAAATCGTATCACAAACAGAACTATGATTATCGTGCCTCATTGATCGTTCAGTGAGAAAGGGTTGCGGATTTGAGATTCCGCTCCGAAGGAGTACCGGAGGTGCGGACAAAGATAGACGTCCCGCGGCCGCGAGGACATGGTATGTGATTTCATAGAAGACACATGTGAGTACCGATGAATTAATCCCGGTATAACCGGAAAAAATGATTAAGGAGGGAAGGACCGTGCCACGTAAAGGACATACTCAGAAAAGAGATGTATTAGCGGATCCGATATACAACAATAAAGTTGTTACCAAACTTATCAACAACATCATGCTTGACGGTAAGAAAGGTGTAGCACAGAAAATTGTATACGGAGCATTTGAAAGAGTAGAGGCAAAAGGCTGAGAAACCGGCGATCGAAGTGTTCGAGGAAGCTATGAACAACATGATGCCGGTTCTGGAAGTAAAAAGCAAGACGTATCGGTGGAGCAACATATCAGGTACCGATCGAGGTTAGAGCTGACAGAAGACAGGCGCTTGCTCTTCGCTGGTTGACTATGTATTCCCGTCAGAGAGGCGAGAAGACAATGGAAGAGAGACTGGCAAACGAAATTCTTGACGCAGCGAACAACACAGGCGGAGCTGTGAAGAGAAAAAGAAGATATGCACAAGATGGCAGAGGCAAACAAAGCGTTTGCACACTATCGTTTCTAAGAGCCGGACACTGCTTGCGCCTCTTAGCGAGGCAGGTGCGAGGCATATTCTTCGGGAATTATCCCGAAGAATGACCAAATAGAGGAGGAAAAGATCTTGGCTGGTAGAGAATATCCATTAGACAGAACCAGAAACATCGGTATTATGGCGCATATTGATGCCGGAAAGACTACGACAACAGAGCGTATTCTTTATTATACAGGTGTTAACCATAAGATCGGTGATACTCACGAAGGAACTGCAACTATGGACTGGATGGCCCAGGAGCAGGAAAGAGGTATCACGATCACATCTTTGCGACAACATGTCACTGGACGCTGCAGGAAAACTGCAAGCCGAAAGCAGGCGCGTTAGAGCATCGTATCAACATCATCGATACACCGGGACACGTTGACTTTACAGTAGAAGTAGAGCGTTCCCTGCGTGTGCTTGATGGTGCGGTAGGTGTATTTTGTGCCAAGGGCGGTGTTGAGCCTCAGTCAGAAAACGTATGGCGTCAGGCTGACACATACAACGTACCGAGAATGGCGTTCATTAACAAGATGGACATCATGGGCGCTGATTTCTACAACGCAGTAGAGCAGATTAAAACAAGATTAGGTAAAAACGCAATTTGTCTTCAGCTTCCGATCGGAAAAGAAGACGAGTTCAAAGGAATCATCGATCTTTTTTGAAATGAAAGCTTACATCTACAACGATGAAAAAGGTGATGACATCTCCATCGAAGAGATTCCGGAAGCAATGAAAGATGACGCAGAGCTGTATCATACAGAACTCGTAGAGAAGATCTGCGAACTGGATGACGAGCTTATGATGATGTACCTTGAAGGTGAAGAGCCGTCGATAGACGAGCTGAAGAAAGTGCTGAGAAAAGCCACATGCGAATGTACTGCTGTTCCGGTATGTTGCGGTACCGCTTACAGGAACAAAGGTGTTCAGAAGCTTCTTGACGCAGTAATCGAATTCATGCCGTCACCGCTTGACGTTCCGGCTATTCAGGGTGTAGATATGGACGGAAATGATACAGTGAGACATTCTTCTGATGAAGAGCCGTTCTCAGCGCTTGTATTCAAGATCATGTCTGACCCGTTTGTAGGTAAACTTGCTTACTTCAGAGTTTACTCGGGAACAGTGAATTCGGATCTTATGTGCTCAACGCTACAAAAGGTAAAAAGAGCGTGTTGGACGTATCCTTCAGATGCATGCCAACAAGCGTGAAGAGCTGGATAAAGTATATTCAGGAGATATCGCTGCAAAGCAATCGGATTCAAGTTCTCTACAACAGGAGATACAATCTGTGATGAGCAAAGCATCCTGTAATTCTTGAGTCCATGGAATTCCCGGAGCCGGTTATCGAGCTTGCTATCGAGCCTAAGACAAAGGCTTCTCAGGGAAAACTTGGAGAATCTCTTGCAAAACTTGCAGAAGAAGACCCGACATTCCGTGCTCATACAAATCAGGAAACTGGACAGACAATCATCGCTGGTATGGGTGAGCTTCACCTTGAGATCATCGTTGACAGACTTCTTCGTGAGTTCAAAGTTGAGGCTAACGTAGGTGCACCTCAGGTTGCTTACAAAGAGTCCATCACAAAACCGGTTGATGTTGACAGCAAGTATGCGAAACAGTCAGGTGGACGTGGACAGTACGGACACTGTAAAGTTAAATTCGAGCCAATGGATGTCAACGGTGAGGAGACATACAAGTTCGAGTCTACTGTAGTCGGAGGAGCTATTCCGAAGGAATACATCCCGGCAGTAGGTGAAGGTATTGAGGAAGCTATGAAATCTGGTATCCTTGGAGGATTCCCGGTAGTTGGTGTTCATGCTAACGTATACGACGGATCTTACCATGAAGTCGATTCCAGTGAGATGGCATTCCACATCGCTGGTTCTCTTGCATTCAAGGATGCAATGAAGCAGGGATCACCTGTACTTCTTGAGCCTATCATGAAGGTAGAGGTTACAATGCCTGAAGAATATATGGGAGATATCATCGGAGACCTGAACTCACGTCGTGGACGTATCGAAGGTATGGATGATCTCGGTGGTGGAAAGATTGTACGTGCGTATGTTCCGCTGTCAGAAATGTTCGGATACTCTCCAGACCTTCGTTCCAGAACTCAGGGACGTGGTAACTACTCAATGTTCTTCGAGAAATACGAGCCAGTACCGAAGTCTGTACAGGAGAAGGTATTATCCAATAAAAATGCCTAAAATATTATAAAAGGCTTGAAAATCGGCTAAGTTTGAAATATAATCAAACTTAGCCAGGTTTAAAATCGAAACCAAAACTAGGTTGCCCCATATCGGGCTATATTTTTAAGGAGGATATTCAAAATGGCAAAGGCTAAATTTGAAAGAAACAAACCGCATTGTAATATCGGTACTATCGGTCACGTTGACCACGGTAAGACAACTCTTACAGCTGCTATCACAAAAGTACTTTCTCACAGAGTAGAAGGTAACGCATCTGTAGATTTCGAGAACATCGATAAAGCTCCAGAAGAGAGAGAGCGTGGTATCACAATTTCTACAGCTCACGTTGAGTATGAGACAGCTAACCGTCACTACGCACACGTTGACTGCCCAGGACATGCTGACTACGTTAAGAACATGATCACAGGAGCTGCTCAGATGGACGGAGCTATCCTTGTTGTAGCTGCTACTGACGGAGTTATGGCTCAGACTAAAGAGCATATCCTTCTGTCCCGTCAGGTTAACGTACCATACATCGTTGTATTCATGAACAAATGTGATATGGTTGACGATGAAGAGCTTCTTGAACTCGTAGAGATGGAGATCCGTGAAGTACTTAGCGAGTATGACTTCCCAGGAGATGACACACCGATCATCCAGGGATCAGCTCTTAAGGCTCTTGAAGATCCAGACGGAGAGTGGGGAGACAAGATCATGGAACTCATGGACGCTGTTGACACATGGATCCCAACACCAGAGCGTGCTACAGATAAGCCATTCCTGATGCCAGTAGAGGACGTATTCTCTATCACAGGACGTGGAACAGTTGCAACTGGTAGAGTAGAGCGTGGAACACTTCACGTATCTGACGAAGTTGAAATCATCGGTATCCATGATGATGTTAAGAAGACTGTTGTAACAGGAATCGAGATGTTCCGTAAGCTTCTTGATGAGGCTCAGGCTGGAGATAACATCGGAGCACTTCTTCGTGGTATCCAGAGAACAGAGATCGAAAGAGGACAGGTTCTTATCAAACCAGGTACAGTAAACTGCCATAAGAAATTCACATGCCAGGTTTACGTACTGACAAAAGACGAAGGTGGACGTCATACTCCATTCTTCAACAACTACCGTCCACAGTTCTACTTCAGAACAACAGACGTAACAGGTGTTTGCGAACTTCCGGCTGGTATCGAGATGTGTATGCCTGGAGATAACGTAGAGATGACAGTTGAACTGATTCATCCGGTAGCTATGGAAGAAGGTCTTCGTTTCGCTATCCGTGAGGGTGGACGTACAGTAGGATCAGGTACTGTAGCTAAGATCATCGAGTAATACAATCTGAATATAGATTTGTTATCGCAAGATAACGTTGTGTCCAAACGTAAGATACCCGTAGAACTTCGGTTCTACGGGTTTTTCTGTTGCCTGGAAATAAAAAAGTGGAAAAGAATAACGAACAGTATAGAAAAACGGTTGTCGGGAGAGTGTCCTGACAACCGTTTGTGATAACAGAATGATAACAAAATATATAATTTTCGCAAATATGATAACAGATAAAGTGGATTTATCCACAAATCAGAGATGTGACTGTGGATTAAGTCAGATCATACGTCTTAATGTCATTACCTTCAGTGCCCTTCTTAACGATGGTATGACAACCTATCGTAGTTCCCATAGCACGCAGTTTCCATTCTTCCTGAGTAGCGTTCAGCTTATCTAGTTCTTCCTGTCTTTTATCTTCATTTTCGATAGCTAATATTTCAGCTTTTTCCTTTTCATAGACATTTTTAAATTGACACCATTTCCTGAAAAAGTCCTGCATTGTAGGATTATCGAACGTCAGTGAAACCTTCTGATCAGGTGTTTCTGCAAGCGAGAGGTTTACTGAATCATCAATAGAAAACAACAGGGAGAGTACATCTCCGACTGTTTCAATATTAAAATCCAGAAAAACACTTACATTTAATCCCAGTGCAGTTGCTATCTTTTCTAACTGATCCGGTTTTGGATTCCGGATTCCAAGTTCATATTTTCTGATCGTACCTACGTTAATGCCGGACAGCTCGGCTAACTGTATCTGACTGTACCCTCTGAATTCCCGGTATGCCCGGATTTTTTTACCTACCATAATGCTGCCTCCTTAATTATATTTGTGATTCTATTCTAGCACAAAAGTGAATGATGCGAAAGAGGTTGATTTTTACTGAGCCTGAAAATGTAGAATGGAATATAAAAATAAAATTCGCAAAAGGTTATTGACAAAGTCACAAAAGTGAATTATAGTAGAAAACATCAAAAGAGTCACAAAAGTGACTGGAAAGGAGGACGATATGAGAACTAATTATATGATGACTGTTGATGATGTCATGGAAGAATTAGGTGTGAAACGCAGTAAAGCATATTCTATTCTGAAGCAGCTCAATGATGAACTGGCAAAGGAAGGATATGTAGCAGTTCGTGGAAAGATTCCACGTCCCTACTGGGAAACAAAATTTTATGGATGCTCTCAGAGAGCAGTATGAAGGAGGATTTAAGATGTCAGCTTACAAAGACAAAACACAGGGAACCTGGTATGTGAGCTTCCGCTATATTGACTGGACAGGTAAGAAAACGCAGAAGCTGAAAAGAGGGTTCAAGACAAAGAAAGAAGCATTGAATTATGAAAAGGAATTCATAAGAAAGACTGCGGCGGATATGAAAATGGAGATGAACAGTTTTATTCAGGTCTATTTTGAAGATAAAAAGAATGAACTGAAAGAAAATTCAATCCGTAATAAGCAGCACATGATGAACAAGCACATTGTTCCATGTTTTGGAACAAGAAAAATGAATGAAATTACACCAGCAGAGATTATCCAGTGGCAGAATGCCATTCAGGAAAAAAGGATACAGCAAGACTTATGAGCGTATGATCCAGAATCAGTTAAATGCACTGTTTAATCATGCACAGAAAATTTACAATCTGAAGGAAAATCCATGTAAGAAAGTAAAAAAGATGGGGAAATCGGATGCAAATAAGCTGGAATTCTGGACGAAAGCAGAATATGACAGATTTATCGCAGGGATTGAGCCGGGGAGTGAGGATTATCTGATATTTGAAATTCTGTTCTGGACAGGAATCAGGGAAGGAGAGCTTCTGGCATTGAGTCTTTTAGATTTTGATATGAGTGGAAATCTCCTGCATATCAATAAGACGTATAACCGGATCAGGAAAAGAGATGTGATTGATACTCCAAAAACAGAGAATTCAGTCCGTACTATTGATATTCCCAATTTTCTTAAGGAAGAGGTACAGGAGTATGCAAAGAAGCATTATGGATTTCCGGAAGATCAGCGGTTGTTCCCGATTGTGGCGAGAACACTGCAGAAACGTCTTAAGAAATATGAAGCACTGACCGGTGTAAAACCAATCAGAGTGCACGATATCCGTCACAGCCATGTGGCATATCTGATCTACCAGGGCGTAGAACCACTGATTATCAAGGAAAGGCTGGGGCACAAAGACATTCAGATGACATTGAACACTTATGGGCATCTGTACCCGTCACAGCAGAAAAAAGTTGCTGAGATGCTGGACAATAAACGTTAATACAGAGGAAAAGAAGTAGATAAAAACAAAGAAAGTAGTCAGAAAAATATTTTATGCAATTAACTATAGTAAGAAGTTGAAGATAAGTTCCATTTTACCGGATCGGGATTCAGATTATGTGATTCTTCTTGAATTAGAGGACGGAAGCAAATTTGAAATCATTATTATTCCTACAAGGAGATTTGTGTAAGGAGCAAAAGTTATGACTACTGACAGACAAAAGAAAAAGCCCAGATAAAATATCTGAGCAAGTTCTCTGATAATCAGATTCACTGATATACCATCTTGGCAGATTAAGTATATCACGAATTGGAAGATACAACAATTCCCGAATATCTGTTCATCAGAGACTTGCCCGGAGGGGCAGGAGGTAGAAGTGACATTATTTGAACAGGTAAAAGAATGTGTGACAGCCAGACAGGCTGCGGAGCATTATGGGATTAAAGTAAAAAGAAATGGAATGGCATGTTGTCCGTTTCATAAAGACCGGCATCCAAGTATGAAGGCAGATAAAATATATCATTGCTTTGCATGTGGAGTGGGTGGCGATGCAATAGATTTTACAGCAAGGTTATTTGGAATATCACAGTATGAAGCTGCGAAAAAAGCTGGTAGAAGATTTTGGACTGGATATTAAGGTCGGAAACAGAATCAAATACGAGAGGACGCCCCTGAAACAGGGCTATCTTAAAACGAAAGCAGTCGAAAGTTGTGATGATCAGAGAAAAACTGGAACAGTGGTTGAAACATGCAACAGACGTGCTGATCAGATATCTGAAATGGATTCAGTTCTGGAAAGAGTTTTACAAACCAGAACCAGATGAAGAGTGGCACGAATTATTTATGGAGGCATTGGCAAATGAAAGAAAGATAAATGACTATCTGGACGTGCTGATGTTTGGAACAGGAGAAGAAATTGTAGAGTTTTTCAAAATGAAGAGAAGGGAGGTTGAAAAAATTGAAGAAAGAATTAACGAATATCAGCGAGAAGTCCTTGATGGAATTAGAAGATATTGTGAACGAGGAAATGCTTACAACAGAAGATGTCAATAATATGTTGGAGCATACGGATAAAGGGAAGAACAAAGCAGACAATTAGAAATTGTGTAACCGTACTTCAAAATGATCCGGTATTGAAAAAAGCGATTAAACGAAATGAGCTTTCCGGAAGAATGGACATTGTAAAAGAGGTGCTCATGGGAGCGGAGAAATAACAGTCCTACGGTTACAGATACAGACGAATACAATCTGAAAATGTATCTGGAAGAGCATTATGAAATAACAAGTGAGCGTGTGATCAAAGCGGGAATAGATATTGTTTCCAATGAAAATAAATATCACCCAATCAGAGATTATCTGGAGATCCTGGTTTGGGACGGAATTCCAAGAATAGAAAATATGCTTCCGCATTTTCTGGGAGCAGAAAAGAGCAAATACACAATCGGAGTAATGAAAATGCATATGCTGGCAGCGATTTCAAGAATTTATGAACCGGGAATAAAATATGACATCATGCTGTGTCTGGTTGGAAGTCAGGGAGCCGGAAAGTCCACATTTTTCAAGTATCTGGCGATAAAAGAAGAATGGTTCAGCGACAATCTGGATCATCTGGACGATGAAAATATTTACAGAAAACTGCAGAACCACTGGATTATCGAAATGGGAGAAATGAAGGCAACTATCACAGCAAAGAATATTGAACAGATTAAATCATTTCTGAGCAGACAGAAAGAAACTTACAAAGTACCTTATGAAGTTCACCCGGAAGACAGACCGAGACAGTGTGTATTTTGCGGTACATCAAATGATCTGAATTTTCTTCCTCTGGACAGAACCGGAAACAGACGATTTGCTCCGGTGATGACAGATATGTCAAAAGCAGAAGTTCATATTCTGGACAATGAGGCAGAGAGCAAAGCCTATATCGAACAGGCCTGGGCAGAGGCAATGGTACTGTATCGACAGGAAAAAGTGTTCTTAGGATTTACAAAGGAAATTGAGGAAGAGGCAAAGCGTCTGCAGAAAGAATTTATGCCGGAGGATACCAATGCCGGAATCATACAGGCATTTCTTGATGACTACGATGACGATTATGTATGTACAAGAATTCTGTTTGATGATGCATTGCACCGAACCGGAGAAATGAAACAGTGGGAAGGTAAAGAAATTGCCAATATTATGAACAATGCGATTATAGGCTGGAAACCACATGGTACACATCGGTTCGGAAAGGAATATGGAATACAGCGGTCATGGAAACGAATAGAAGGTACTGAAAAAAGACAAAGACGAATTCATGGAAGTACCGGAACAGTTGGAAATACCGTTTGAGTAAAGATTATTGTAAACGATGTAAACGGAACTTGAAGAAAAAACTTAAAAGTTAACTTTTAAAATCTTTTGAACTCCGTTTACAAATTCCGTTTACAGATTGGAAAGGAGCAGAAAATAATGAAACAGGGAAGATTAGGATATAACAGCAGTAATGGAAGATATGGATTATTATCATCAGACTTATGGATTGATACAGGATTTCACTGTGGAGAAGGACTGGAAGTGCTGGTAGATGATGAATGGGTACAGACCAGAATGGAGATGAATCTGGCAAGAGAATGGTATCTGGTGGGGACACCTTATTGTGGAGATCTGGAATATGTGCAGGCGAGGATACCAGAATAAAACAGATCTACGATCCACTTCGGTCGATGCAGAACAGACGTCCATAAGGACGTTATGCCCCCGGCAGGGCGCAAGGGGACTTTTGATGGACGGTACGGCTGTCGAAAGTGCTTTTGCGTTACTTTTGACAAAAGTAACAAAACCGCCGTATCCGGCGAAAATTTCTTAAATATCGCCATGTCTGGCGTAAATAAAAATTATGTGCCATATCTGGCACTCAAACAGAAAAGAGGTGAAAAAATTTATGATGAAACGGACAATCAGTGGCATGATCGGAGCCGGTTCACTGGCTCATAACAGACGGGATTTTGTAGCAGAGAATGTAAATCCAGACAGAGTACAACTGAACATTTGTTATAAGAATGAGAATCTGAAAGAAGTCTATAAAGAACTGTTTGACGATGCTGCGGAGAGATACAATGTCGGGAAAAGAAAGGACCGGCAGATTGCAAATTATTATGAAAAAATCCGACAGGGCAAACAGGAGAAGCTGTTCCATGAAGTAATATTCCAGATTGGTAATCGTGAGGATATGGCAGTGGGAACGTTAGAAGGAAATCTGGCTGTAAAGGTACTGGACGAATATGTGAAAGACTTCCAGAAACGGAATCCGACACTTCGGGTATTTAGCTGCTATCTGCATCAGGACGAAGCTACTCCGCATCTGCATATTGACTTTGTGCCTTATGTGACCAACTGGAAGGGAAAAGGAATGGATACCAGAGTTTCACTGAAGCAGGCATTGAAAAGTCTTGGATTTCAAGGTGGAAATAAGCATGATACAGAACTGAATCAGTGGATAAATCATGAAAAGGAAGTGCTGGCTGAAATCGCAAAAAACAGCATGGAATTGAATGGGAACAGAAAGGTACACATGAGGAGCATCTGGATGTTTACAATTTCAAGAAAAAAGAACGCAAAAAGGAAGTGCAGGAATTGGAACAGGAAAAAGAAAATCTGACAGTGGAGAATGAAGGATTGACTTCTCAGATTGCAGAAGCAAGGGCAGATATTAAGCTACTGGAAGAAGAAAAAAATTCAGTTCCAGAAAGATAAAGAGATAGCGGAAAAACGTGCGGAGAAAGCAGAAACGGAATTGAAAAAACTGGAAGACAGAAGAGAATTCCTGCAACCAGTGATGGATAATGTCAGTAAGGAAATAAAAGAATATGGAATGATCAAAACATTTCTGCCGGAAGCTACAGCATTGGAACGTGCGGTAACTTATCGGGATAAGAAAATCAAACCATTATTCATTGAAATGAAAAATAAAATCGGTGCGATGGCGGCACAGGTGAAAGAACTCACAAGAGAAAGAGATAGTTGGAAAAGTAAGTTTCAGAAGAAAAAGCAAGAGCATGAAAAAACAAAAAAGGAACTGGCGGAAGTTCAGAAGGATTATCAGAAGTTATCTAGTGAGAAAGAAATACTGCAGGAACTTGCAGACAGATACAATCGACTTTTACGTATGTTAGGGAAAGATATGGTAGAACGACTGGTGCAGGACGATATCCGGATACAGGAGGAACTTGAAGCGAAAAAAGAGGAAAGAGCAAATGCCGAAAAAAAAATAGGTGACCGCATACAATGGGCAAGAGAACGAAGTGAAGAACACAATGCACAAATTAAGAAGAATAAAGCAAAGTACAGAGGAATGGAGTTGTAGGAATATGAAGAAGCAAATTTATGATGAAAAGAATGGACTGAGCTACACATTGCATGGAGATTATTATCTGCCAGATTTGGAACTCAATGAGGAAGAACCGGTATATGGAAAATATGGAATAATGCGAAAGCAGTTTCTGAAGGAACACAGGAGTGCCAAGTATCAATATCTGGTACTGACTGGGAAACTGACGGAGTATCTGAATCAGGTAGACAAAGAAGTAAGAGAAAAAGTTGAGATGCTGGTGGAGCAGATGGCTGAACGGTGGGGAGTGACGGAAGAATTGAAGATGCGGGATCAGATGGAATGGGTGAGGAGGATGAATAATATCAAAGCAACTGCCGAAGAAATAGCATATAAAAATATAATCTTTATGTAGGAAAGAGGCTGTCTGCAGGTGTTGTGGACAGCCTCATGTATAGGAGGGGTTATTCTTCAGATATATCATAGTCAGTGGTTGTATCAGAAAATTTTGTATCCCAAATGGCTTCTTCAATGGCTTGTAAACATTCATCTGTATGTTTGGAAATATCTTGCCCCCAGAAGTGAAGAACAGTATAGCCTAGGAATAGAAGCTTTTTATCATTTTCATAATCACGATTACGATTTCGCTCGATTTTTTGATCCAGTAATCTGGATTTTTACCTTTTTCAAGACGGAGTTTTAAGATTTCCCAGTCCTTTCCATGAAAAAATTCACTGTCACAAAAAATAGCAATTTTGTATTTAGTCAGAACAATATCAGGAGAGCCGGGTAAAGCTTTATAGTTTTTACGATATCGGTATCCTTTGTGCCATAGAGCTTTTCTGAGTAATAATTCTATGGAAGTATCTTTGCTGTGAATTTTACGCATATTGTTTGAAATAGTAGTGGATGTGCGGGGCAATACTATCACCTACCTTTATTGATGGATTTTATCAGGGAAGTTTCTTTTTTTTTTCAATAAGGATTCTTAAAATATATATTTGGTCCCTTAAAAAATGAATTTTAAGGGTTGAAAAATCAAATGTAATTGATATAATAAAAATAACGTTTATATTTGCTATGGAGGATTAATATGCAAGGCGGAAAAAGAGTTAATGCTGGAAGAAAATCTGTGTCATTGAAAGAAAAAAAGGTTGGTTTTAAAGTTTATTTAACACCAGAATTACAAGAAGAAATAAATTATTATGGAGTAGGAGCTTCATTCTCAGAAAAGTGTGCAAACCTTATTGCAAAAAGAATTCAAGAAGAAAAAGAATCCTTTGATAGTACAATTCGATTTATCGATTTGTTTGCTGGATTAGGTGGCATTAGACTTGGGTTTGAAGAAGGCTTGCGTGAAGTAGGACTTGAAGCAAAATGTGTTTTTTCATCTGAAATTAAAAAATATGCAATTAAAGCGTATCAGGGATACTTTGGAAATGAAAAGGTATATGGGGATATAACACAGATAGAGACAGATACAATACCGGATTTTGATTTTCTTTTAGCAGGATTTCCATGTCAGCCATTTAGTTCGCAGGAAAAGGCTTAGGATTTGCTGATACAAGGGGGACGATGTTCTTTGAAATTGAAAGAATTTTAAAGGAGAAAATGGATGCAGGTAAGGCTGCAAAAGGATTTTTGTTAGAGAATGTTGAGGGATTGGTAAATCATGATGGCGGTAATACATTAGCAGTAATTATGGATCACCTACAAAAAATTGGGATATAATGTAAATTATAAACTTATAGATTCACAATATTTTGGTTTACCGCAAAGCAGAAAAAGAGTGTATATTGTTGGCATGTTAGATGCAAAAATTAATTTGGATAATTTTGAAAAGAAAACCGTTACACTTGGAGAAGTGTTAGAACATGGATTGCCTACAGTAGAGAGCAATTTCACGAAGAAATTATTTAAAAATTATACACCGGAAGAAGTTGTTGGAAAATCTATTAAAGATAAAAGGGGAGGAGAAAATAACATACATTCATGGGAAATTGAATTAAAAGGTTCTACAAGTAAAGAAGAGAGAACATTACTGAATTTGATGTTAAGGGAACGGAGAAAAAAAGAAATGGGCAGAGGAAATAGGAATTGACTGGATGGACGGAATGCCTTTAACAGAAAAGCAAATTAAAACTTTTTATGATAATCCAGAATTGCATACGATGTTAAAGAATTTAAAAAAGAAAGGATATTTGACATACGAATATCCGAGAAAATTGGAGGAGGGAAGACGGATACCAGACGAAACAAAGAAAAAAAAGGATATAATATTGTTGCCGGTAAATTGTCATTTGAATTTTCAAAAATATTAGATCCTAATGAACTCGCACCAACTTTAGTAGCAATGGATGTTTCTAAATTAGGAATAATTGATAATGGAGGCCTTCGAAGATTAACAATACGTGAGGGACAGAGACTTTGCGGATATCCAGAAGAATATGATTTATCTATTGTGAATGAAAAAGAGGCATTTGATTTATTAGGGAATACAGTCTGTGTTCCTGTTATAAAAAGCTATATCAAAAGAATCGGGGAAAAATGTAGAAAGGGGAAAGTACATGAGATTAACAGCGCAAGAAGTATATGATAAATTGGTAAATGAAGATGGAATTTTACAGTTAGAAGGGCAGATAAAATTTTATTTAGGTGATGTGAACATTATTGTAAAGCAAAGAGATGTTGTGGGAAATATCATGCAGGAATGGTTGCAAGGGTGGCTGGATAAGAGAGGAATAGAGTATGCTCCAAGTGAAAATACTCAGATGCCACCAGATTTTTTCTTAAATCCAGATGATAAAACCAAAAATTTGTTGGAAGTAAAAGCCTTTAACCGAAATCGTGGACCAGGATTTGATATTGCTGATTTTAGAATGTATGAAGAAGAAATAATCAATAAACCATATATGTTAAATGTTGATTACTTGATTTTTGGATATGATATGAATGACGATGGAGTTGTTACAATAAAAGATGTATGGCTGAAAAAAGTTTGGGAAATTACAAGAAGAATGGAAGATTGGCCTATTAATTTACAAATCAAAGATAATGTTGTACATAAAATAAGACCAGGAATTTGGTATGCGGAGGATACGGCAAGAACAGACTATACAGTTTTTGAATCACTTGAAGATTTCATTTCAGCCATAGAAGAGGCAGTTTTTCAAAATCCTAAGACACATAATAATGCTGGAACTTGGAAAGTGCTTTTTTTGAGAAGTTATAAACAGGAAACGGGGGTTGATCTTAGTATTCCGAGATGGTCTGAGATAAAGGATAAATATGATTTAAAATCTGTTAGGAAGTTAGAAAAAGCAAAAAGTGATTTGGCAAAGGCAACAGTTCAGTATGAGAAAATTAAAGAGAGAATACAACTGTATCATCAAAAATTGCATGCGGAGCAAGAAAAAAATAATGCGGGTAAAGTTAGTAAAATACAGGATGATATAGAAAAGCAAAAAAAGAATGCGGAAAAGGCTAAAGAAAAAATAAATAAAGCGCAAGCTAAAATTGATGAATTGAAGGGTAAGATAGAAAGAATGGACAGTCTAAGATGGATTGTCCATTTTTTAGAATTGACAAGAAAATGTGTCCAGATTATAATGAAGAAAAAATAGCACTCAACAAGATGAAGTGCTAACAATTCGTGCGAAAAATATAGAAATGGAGGGGTTGCATGAATACATTAAAGCTGGAAATGGAAAATTGTTACGGAATTCAAAAAATTCAACAGGATATTGATTTTTCTAAAAATAATGTGGCAGTTATTTATGCTCCAAACGGAACGATGAAGTCTTCATTTGCTAAAACATTTGAAGCAATTAGAGATGGAAAAACCGTAGAAGAAAAAGTTTATGGTTGCAAAAGTAAATATTCAATTACAGATGAGACTTCAACAGCAATTAGCCCAGAGTCAATAATGGTTATTAACCCATTTGATGAAAATGCATATGAAAATCAAGGAACATTGATGGCAAACGAAACATTAAGAAGGCAATATATACAAATTTATAAAAGTATTGACCAAAGCAGAGAAGCAATGTTCGGAAAAATAAAAGCCTCATTAAAATATTCGAGTAGAAGTAGTTTTGATGCAGAAAGTAGTATGTTAAATGATTGGGGATATACGAAGAAAGATTTATTTTTGTGCCTAAAAGAGATAGAAAATAAATTAAATAATTCGGAATTACAATGTTCTCTAAAGGAAGAGGAATTGGATTATAATACGTTATTCAATTCCAAAGTATATTCTATGGTTACTTCCGGAAAAACTTCTGAACTGATTGAAGAGTACGAGAAGAAGTATAGTGAACTGTTAGAAAAATCTTTATATATGCAAAAAGGTGTAATAGATCATAATAATTATGCTAATATAAGTGACTCTTTGGGGAATAATGGATTTTTTGGGGCAAAAAATGAAATTCGACTTGTTGCAAAAGATGGAAGTACATCAGTAACGCTGAGAACGCAGGATGAATTGAATGAGTTAATAAAAAAAAGAAAAAGAACAGGTGTTAAATACTAAGGAATTAAAAGACTTATTTGAAAAAATTAATAAGGCTATTAGTAAAAATAAAGACACACAAGCATTTAATGCATATTTACAACAGCATCCGGATGTAGTTGCAGAATATCGAGACATTGATAAATTCAAAAAAGAAAGTATGGGTAAAAGTTTTTGACATATATCAAGCAGAATTACATGATTTGCTGGAGTATTATGATAAGGCACAAAATGATTTAAAACAATTAAGAGATAAAGCGAAAAGTGAAACAACTGATTGGAATAGGGCGTTGGATTTATTTAAAAAAGATTTTTTGTTCCATTCTCAATAGAACCAGCGAATCAAGAGGATGTTATATTAAATTTAGATTTGCCAAGTTTCAAATATATCTTTGAGGATAATAGGGGTCTAAAGAAGTTTCGAAGGAAGATTTGTTAGATGTTTTGAGCACAGGGGAAAAAGAGAGCATATTACATCTTGAACCTAATATTTCAAATTTTGGTTGCTCAAAAAGACGGACGAGAAAAACTTGTTATTTTAGATGATATATCAGAGTCTTTTGATTATAAAAATAAGCATGCAATAATAGAATATATCAGTGATATCGCTGAGTATACTAGTTCGCAGGGAGAAAAAGTATTCAAAGTAATCTTACTTACTCATAATTTTGATTTTTACCGAACAGTTGCTTCACGTATTACTAAACGGGGAAATTCATATATTGCATATACTGATGGAGGAAAGATAAATTTTGAAAAAGGACAGTATACTAGAAATTTATTTGGATATTATAAAGATGAGATTGCAAAGGGAAATAAAGATAATATAGTTGTTGCATCGATACCATTTGTTAGAAATTTAATAGAGTATACGGAGGGAGATTCGAATCCAGAATATCTTAAACTGACAAGTCTGTTACATTATAAACCGGATACAACAACTATTGAACTAGGCGAGATTGAAAAAATATATAATCAATATTGGTGTAAAAGTTCAAAAATAGAGAAACGGATCATATATATGATATTATTATCAAAGAAGCAGATGCAATTGTGCCTGTTGAAAAACTGGAGATAGAAAGCAAGCTTATATTATCTATGGCAATCAGACTCAAATCTGATGAATATAT